>ERZ1643251.3263-NODE-3263-length-15224-cov-4.809941_pt1 | contig 15224 bp, 14 predicted proteins | sample MGYA00579261_ERZ1643251 | MGnify/ENA primary metagenome ERZ1643251 (study PRJEB29033, sample SAMEA4952267) | chicken gut metagenome | biome: Broiler Chicken; feature: Gastrointestinal Tract; material: Caecum | place: Ireland | collected 2018 | study: Broiler...
AGCTGTTAAGCAGGTTGTCTGCGGCGCCCAAAATATTGAAGAAGGGCAGATAATCCCTTATGCAAGTGTCGGCTCAAAAGCTTTTTCAAGAAAAACAGGCGAGCTTTTTGAACTTACTCCTGCCGTTATCCGCGGTGTAGAGTCGCAGGGTATGTTATGCTCCTGCGATGAGCTCGGGCTGGATGGTATGCAGGAAGAGGACGGCATTTTTATACTTAACCGTGTGTATGATATCATCCCTCTGGGTGAGCCTCTGGAGAAAATTATGAACCTGAGCGAAGAGATAATTTTCCATGTCGCACCCACCGCAAACAGGGGAGATCAGATGTCTGTTGTCGGAATTGCGCGTGAGCTGAGCGCTCTTTTCAACAGGAAGCTGAACTTTAACCCTAAAGATTGCAGGGAACCGAAGAAAACAGATGATTTTAAAATTGAGATAAAAGACGATGAAACCTGTAAATATTACTCTATTGCACTTGTAAAAGATATTAAAATCAAGCCCTCGCCTGCTTTTATGCAAAGAAGAATTGAAGCCTGCGGCATGAGAGCCATTAATAACGTTGTAGATATTACAAACTACGTGCTTCTTGAATACGGCACACCGCTGCATGCTTTTGATTTTGACAAACTTGATAACTATCTGTGTGTCAGATATGCCCGTGAAGGCGAGAGTATTGTAACAATTGATGAAACCGAGAGAAAGCTTACGGATAAAAGTGTTGTTATTTCAACAAAAGATACGCCCGTCTGTATCGCAGGCGTATTTGGCGGGCTAAATTCCGAGATTGATGACAATACCAGAAATATTGCACTTGAGGCGGCTAATTTCACATCCCATACAAACAGAAAATCTGCCCGCTCGGTAGGCTACCGCTCGGAAGCAAGTGCGAGATTTGAGCGCGGAGTGGATGCGGAACTTGTGCGCTGCGGGCTTTTGCGTGCGGCAGAGTTAATGGAAAAATATGCAGATGCCAAAATAGATTCCATGGCGGAAGTCGGCTCTTCCTGTGCGCCTGATATTGAAATTACACTCAGAAACAGCGAAATTAAAAGAATTTTAGGCATAGACATTCCTCAGGAGCGCTCTATAGAAATACTTGAAAACCTCGGGTTTAAACTCCTTGGTAAAAATGAGGCTGCCGCAAAATTTAAAGTGCCCGCTCACAGGGTTAACGATGTTTATCGCGAAATTGACCTCATAGAGGAAGTTTCAAGGATTGACGGGTACGATAAAATAACTCCTGCGCTTCCCCAAATTGAAGAAGGCGCAAATATAAGCTTTGAAAACAGAACGCTTAAAAAAATCAACCAAACCCTTCTGGGCTGCGGTTTTGATGAGATTGTAACGCCTTCTCTTGTGGGCGATAATCTCTACGGAGAATTTTTCCAAAAATTGGACGGGAAAACTTCCCTCAGGGTTAAAAATCCGCAGAGCGAAGAGTGTACAACACTCAGGCAGTCGCTTATGCCAAATCTTTTAAGTGTTGTAAAGGGAAATTTTGACAACGGACAAAAGAATTTCAGATTCTTCGAATCGGGAAAAGTCTATTTTGTTGAAGCGCAGGCTGATGAAAATAACTCCGGTGTCAGTGAGCAAAGAAGGCTTTCGGGTGCAATTTTCGGCAGTATAAACAATCAGATGTGGAATGATAAAAAACCTGTCGACTTTTATACTTTAAAAGGTGTTCTGGAAAGTCTTTTTGCAGAGCTAAACCTCACTAAAAGGATAGTGTACGGTGCATTTGATGAAAACGATTCCAAAAAATATGAATTTATGCACCCAGCGCAGAGTGCAAAAATTTCCCTTATGGGAAAAAATTTCCAAAATATAGGTTATGTCGGAAAAATCCATCCTATTTTAAAGGATAAATTGAAGTTTAATCAGGATTTGTATGTTTTTGAGATTGACCTGGAAGCAATTCTTGCGGCTGTTTCACCTTCTCTTGTTAAATATAAAAAACTTCCCGTTTTTCTGCCCGTTACAAGAGATATCGCCTTTGCGACAAATGCGGATGTGACAAACGAAGTGGTCTTGAAGGCAATTAAAAAGATTGCGGATAAAAATATTTTCAAAGGTGCAAAAGTTTTCGACATTTATCAGGGCGAACACATTGAAGAAGGCAAAAAATCCATGGCATACAGAATTACTCTTCAAGATGAAAACCAAACTCTGACGGATGAAGTAATTGATAAAGAAATGAATAAAATAAGAGAAGGACTTGTAAAAGCACTTCCGGATGTCGTTTTAAGGTAATTTATGAGAATAAATAAATACATAGCTTCAAGCGGATTTTGCTCGCGCCGCAAGGCAGATGAGCTTATTGAAGCGGGGCGTGTGCGCGTAAACGGCGAAGTGGTAAGACTTCTGGGTTATGAAATAAGAACAAAAGACAAAGTAAGTATAGACAATAAGCCGCTTCGTACAATGAAGCTTGAATATTACCGTTTTTATAAACCGACGGGCTATATAACAACAAGCAGTGATGAAAAAGGCAGAAAAACAATTTATGATATCCTGCCTGATGAAATGTCGCATTTAAACCCTGTAGGAAGGCTGGACAAGGACTCTTCGGGTCTTTTGATTTTGACAAATGACGGAAATCTGGTGTATGAACTTACCCACCCGTCTGTTAAAGTTGCAAAGGTATACAGAGTTACGGTTGACGCGTTTTTAAAAGTTGAAGATCTTGAAAAACTTGCCACGGGAATTGAACTTGAAAAAGGAAAAGTTGCCTACTGTGACTGCGAGATAATAGAGCGTAAAAAAGATGAAACCCTGCTTGAGATTACCCTTTATCAGGGAATGAACCGCCAGATAAGAAGAATGATTGAATATCTCGGGCATAATGTTGTACACTTAAAGCGTATCAGGCATGCGACAATAGATTTAACGGGTCTTAAAAAGGGGCAGTATAAGCCGCTAAAACCCAAACAGATAAAAGAATTAAAGGCATATTTGGATAAAATTAAGGAGAAAGAAGGTATTTAAATGCTGGATATAAAATTAATCAGAGAAAATCCCGATAAAATAAATGAACTTTTAAAAAGAAGAAACCCCGAACTCTCTATCGACGCGGTTTTAGCTGTTGATGAAGAGAGAAGAAAAATGCAGTTTACACTTGATGAACTGCGTGCAAAGAGAAAATCGGAATCTCAAAAAATCGGCGAGATGAAAAAAGCCGGTCAAAATACCGACGCAATTCAGGCTGATGTGAAAAAAATCGGCGATGAGATAAAAGAACTGGAAGAAAAGCAAAATGAACTGGATGAAAAACAGAGAAACCTGCTTTTAAATATCCCTAATATTCCTGATGAAACTACACCTGCAGGCACATCTGAAGATGACAATGTGGAAGTATATAAATGGGGCGAGCCGCGCAAGTTTGATTTTGAATTTAAACCTCACTGGGATTTGTGCGAAGCAAAAAATATCGTTGACTTTGAGCGCGGTGTAAAACTTTCACAAAGCAGATTTACTCTTTATCGCGGCAAAGGTGCAAAACTTGAGCGAGCAATTATTAACTTTTTCCTTGATATTCACACACAGGAGCAGGGTTACGAGGAAATTCTCCCGCCCTTTATGGCAAATGCCGCTACAATGACGGGAACAGGACAGCTTCCCAAGTTTGAGCAGGACATGTACAAATGTGTGGATGAGGACTTGTATCTTATACCTACGGCGGAAGTCCCCGTTACTAATATTTATGCCGGTGAAATACTGACAGAAGATATGCTTCCTGTGTATATGTGTGCTTATACTCCCTGTTTCAGGCGTGAAGCAGGTTCTGCCGGTAAAGACACAAGGGGGCTTATCCGTGTGCACCAGTTTAACAAAGTTGAACTTGTAAAGCTCTGCACCCCGCAAACAAGCCCCGAAGAGCACGATAAACTTACAAAAGACGCTGAAAAAATGCTTCAAATGCTGGAGCTTCCCTACAGAAGAGAAGCGCTTTGCAGCGCGGATATCGGTTTTTCGGCCAACAAATGCTGGGATTTAGAAGTCTGGATGCCCTCATACGGTACATATAAAGAAATTTCAAGCTGTTCTAACTACGGAGACTATCAGGCGCGCCGCGCAAATATCCGCTATCGCGACAAAGAAACGGGCAAGGTGCAGTTTGTACACACAATTAACGGCTCGGGTCTTGCCGTAGGCAGAACATTTGCGGCAATTGTCGAAAACTATCAGACAAAAGAAGGCGATATAATTATTCCCGAGGTACTCAGAAAATACACAGGATTTGACAGGATATAATGAAAAAAATCGACAGCGAAAAACTAAGCGCGGATGAGCTTTTGGAGATACTTCTCGAGGGCAACAGGTGTTTTAAAAACAACACTCCGCGGGTTAAAAACCACTGCTTTGATGAAATGAAGCGCACGCTTGTGGAGGGGCAGAAGCCCTATGCAATGATTCTGGGGTGTTCGGATTCAAGAACCTGCCCCGAGATTATCTTTGACACGGGTCTTGGTGAGCTTTTTGTTGCGCGCACGGCGGGCGGCACTATAGGGCCTAATGTTCTTGAAACTCTTGAGTACGGGGTTGCCCATCTTAAAATCAAGCTCCTTGTGATTCTGGGACATCAGGACTGCGGGGTTATGAAGTACGCAATGAATGCGCCTTTGTATAATGACGAACTTGAAAACCTTATCTGCCACGCGCAGTGTGTTAAAATGCAGATGGGCTCCGCCTGCTTTAACGAACTTGCAAAACACTACTGTGATTTTGCAAAACACAGGCTTCTTGCCAAGTCGCACGTTATAAAGGAAGCCTATCAAAGCGGCGCCTTAAAAATTGTAAAAGCCTATTTTACGCTTGAAAACGGCGAAGTGGAAATCCTTGAATAATCCGTAAAGCTAGGGAAGCGGGTCGTATCCGCCCGGATGGTACGGGTGGCACTTCAAAATCCTTTTTGCGCCCAGATAGCAGCCTTTTATGACGCCGTATTTTTTAATTGCCTCGTAGGTGTATTTTGAACAGGTCGGATAAAACCTGCAGGTCGAGGGTGTGTATTTTGAAAAAAATCTGTATATTGAAATCAGGGCGAGGCAGATTTTTTGCGCGGGGTTTAGCTTTTTGCCGCAAGCTGTTTTTCTATGCATAAAATATCCTCTTCGGTGTCAATGTCCACAACCCGCGGGGTTATATAAACTGCGGGATTGTACCCTATGAAATCATTTACTTCAAACATTGTATCGCGTTTGAGCGCATAAAAAGCACCGTTTTCGCAGACCATTTGATAATGTTCGTTTACATCCTGGCGTCTGGGGCGTGTGCGGTAGTCATAAAGCCCCTTTGCGCTGCCGTCGTGTTCTATTTTCCACTTTGCATGGGTTGTACCCAGTGTAAATGCACTGAAACAGCTGTCAAAGCCTTCTTTTTCTTTTTGAAAATAAAATTCAAATGCGCTGTCGATGTATTTTGCATCACGAAGCGGGCATGTAGGCTGTAAAAGCACTATATAATCGGGTTTGTATCCCTCTTTTTCTTCAAGATATGAAGCGGCATGGAGCATAACAGGAATTGTTTTTGTTTCATCCTGCGCAAGTTCGCACGGGCGCTTAATCACCTGTGCGCCAAAGTTTTCTGATACCCGGGCGATTTCGCTGTCCTCTGTTGATACGACGGTTTTTGTTATGTATTTTGAATTCAGACCCGCCTCGATAGAATATGCCACAAGGGGTTTTGAGCATATCGGGCGGAGATTTTTTCTTTTTATGCCTTTTGAGCCGCCGCGCGCGGGAATTATTGCAAGTATTTCCAAGTTTTTATCGCCTCAGTTAGTTCTTTTTCATCCGCACCGTCTTCTATCAGGCGCTCTCTTGCTTCATTAAAGGTTCTGCCGCTTTTGCAGATGTTTATTTTTTGTCCGTTTTCGTAAAATTCCGCACTTAAAAAAGCACTCTGCGCGGTTTTAAAACTGCCAAAATCCGAACACAGCGTGCCCGATATTGTGCTTTCAAGGATTTTTGCCCAGTCTTCATCAAGAGAGTTTATCATCATTTGCGCGTCTAAATCCTTAAAAAATGAATTGCACTCGAGCAAATAAATCTTATCTTTTGATTTTATAAAATCAAACCCGATAATACCCGTATACTCGCCCGCTTCTTTTGCAAGGGATGAGATAAGCGGGGCAATGATATTATTTAAAAGCGAGTTTTTTTCTTCCCTGTCTAAAAAATCCGCGTCAAGTTTTGCAAAAGAGTTTTGATATGTCGCGCAATCCCCTATTATGACGGGATTGTAACCGTCGCAAACTGCATAAATACTAAATTCTCTGCCTGAAATGTACTCTTCGACGAGTATTCTTTTTGAACCTGTGTTAAAAAACTCTTCTACTGCGCTTTTGGCGGCAGAAAAAGTTACGCAGATTCTTGTGCCGATTGCACTGTGCGTGTCGGGTTTAATTACTGTAGGAAACCTGTTCTGCCTTATATAATCAATTGCTGCCTGCACTTTTTCAAAAAATTGAAAGCGCGCCGTGGGGATTTTGTTTCTGTAGATAAATCTTTTTGCCCATATTTTGGAATCCGTCAGTTTAAGGCATTCGCCCTCGGGTGCAAACACGCTTAATCCCGCTTCGATGAAGCTTTTTTGAATGCCGCCTGAAATACTTTCGCTGTCGCATAATACCGTGAGCGACATTTCATTTGCAAGTGCAAAGTCCCTGAGTTCGGAAATATTGTTTTGTGCAATATCCACCCATTGAGCCGATGAGTCTTTAAGGGTTGAAAAAACAATGTTATCGGGATTTTGTGTGAAATAATCCGCAAAAGCGGCCGCTGCCGCAGATTTGCCTATCAGAAATATTCTCATAAGAAAATTATACCACACAATCAAAAAGGCGCATTGAGCGCCTTTTTAAAATGTTATTTTCGTTAAGATTGCTAAGTTTATTCTTTTTAGCCTGCAGGATTTTCATCATCAAACCAATCATCATCAAAATCATCAAAATCATCAAAATCAGTCTTTTTCCAGCCAAGACCTTCTTTTTTATATTCTCTTGAAGCGTCACCATAACCATCGTCTATAACCAAACGTCTTGGTTTGCCATTATCAAAATAAAGGTCTTTCGCTGTTACTATGAAATCATCTGCGTTTTCAAAATCTTCGGCATAGACCGAAATTTTGCCGTTGTCAAAACCCAGGACTTTGGCTGCTTTTTTGGAATCGTCTGCAAGTTGTTCAAAATTTTCAACATAGCCCGAAATTTTGCCGTTGTCAAAATCCAGGACTTTTGTCATTTTTTCGGAACTGTCTGCAAGTCGTTCAACATTTTCGGCATATTCTGAAATTTTGTCGTTGTCAAATCTAAAACGTTTCGCTGCTTTTTTGGAACCGTCTGCAAATTGTTCAGCATTTTCAACATAGACCGAAATTTTGCCGTTGTCAAAACCCAGGACTTTCGCTGCTTTTTCGGAACCGTCTGCAAATTGTTCTATATTCTCATAGATATCTTGAGCCTTATCTTCCTCAAAAAACGTCTGTCTTACAAGTTTGCCGTCTGCAAATTCTTCCATTACACTTTGCGTGTCGGATTCTTTTGTTATTTTTCTTAAAACGGTGCCGTCGGCGGCTTTTTCTTCGCCTTTTTTAAATAATTCCGTTACTTCGTCAAATTTCTTTTGCGCTGTTTCGAGTATTTCATCTGTCTGTTTTTGAACACTTTGCGCAAGTGAAGTTGCTTCGTCGTTTAATTTATTTGCGGCTATAAAAGCCTCTTTTACCTCATCGGGCATTTTGCCTTTTTTAATCATGACAGCAGCACCAATACCTGCTATTGCTAGCGCGGCAACCCCGCCTATGATTGCAGCATTTTTCTTATCAAAACTTTTTGTAACCGGTGCAGTTTGCTGCTGTATTTCAGACGCTGTATTATTTATGGCATTTGTCGCTGCGGTGTTTGTATTATTAAAATTTGTTTTAAAGCTGCTAAACGGATCTACGGGTGCTATCATTACAACTTCTCCTTCCAATCTTCACATTGTATTTATATAAAAACATAATATAAAATTTTTTGCTTGTTTTATACCAAATGTTAAGTTTTTATACAAAAAAATAAACCGCTCTTTGCAGAGCGGCGGTGTTTTTTAAAATGTTCTAAAAGTCTATCCTCTGATATTGAGTTCTTTGATGAGTTTTCTGTATTTTTCAATATCGGATTTTTTGATGTATGTAAGCATTCTTTTTCTTCTGCCGACCATCATTAAAAGGCCGCGTTTTGCCTGAAAGTCCTTTGCGTTTCCTTTTAGGTGTTCGGTTAACTCGGCGATTTTTTGAGAAAGCATTGCTACCTGTACTTCAACGCTTCCGCTGTCTTTTTCGTTTGCGCCGAACTTTTTAATTAATTCCTGTTTGTTTTTTAAATTAATTGTCATTTTTAATCCTTTTGGCTTTAATATCTAACGTTAAATATCGGTGGTGTAACAATATTAACTAAAACATAATATAACTTCAATACTTATTGTAAAGTTTTGTTTAATTCAAGTGCGTTTGTGCCGAGGTGAAGCTTGGAGCGTCCGAATTTTTCTTCTATTTTATCCCAGGCGTCCGATAGTTTTTGATTTTTTTCAAGTCTTTGCGAGTTAAAAATAGACAGCTGGCAGGAATCTTCCCCGCACAGTTTCAGCGCCGTAACACCGCAGGAGCGGTATATTGTATTGGGATTGTAAATTTTATCAAGAAGCTCTTTTATTTTAAGATTAAACTCAAACTCTGAATTGGATGGGGTTTCAAGTGATGTTTTAGCGCTCAGTATGTAAAAATCTTTTGCTCTCAGCATAATGCTTATAACCCCGGAGCGCAGACCGTGAAACCGCAGTTTTTTGCAAACCCTGTGGCAGTGGTAGTTAAGCGCATTTATTATATATGTCTTATCTGAAGTAAAGTTTGCAAACGAGGAGGTCTTTTGTATGCTTTTGGGCAGTGTTTCATCAGGACAGACGGGGCTTATGCATTCTCCTGAAAGCTCATACTTTAAATCCAGCCCGACTTTACCAAGAACCCTTTTTATCCATGCGTCATTTTGTTCGGTAAAACTCTGTGCGCTTGTAATATAGTGTTTTCTTAAAAGCGATGCGGTATTTGCCCCTACGCCCCAGATATCTTCGATGGGCGTGCGTTTAAGCTCTTCTTTTATTTGTTTAAAACCTATTTTATATGTGCCGGCCGAGGGGTCTTTTTTATTCAGCTCTTTTGCTTTCTCGCAGGCTAGTTTAGCAAGAGTTTTTGAATAAGAAAGACCTATTGAAACATCTATTCCTATGTCTTCTTTTATTTCGCGGCGGATTTTTTTGATTATTTCTTCATAAGAACAGCGGTGGAGTTTCCTTGTGCCGCCAAGGTCGAGGAATGCCTCATCAATTGAGTAGACTTCAACTGCCGGCGTGTAGTCATAAAGTTTTGTCATTACCCTTTTTGAAATTTCATTATAGCGCGCGTGATTTCCCGAGAGGTAAGTTACGTTTTTAAATTGCTTCTTTGCCATAAAGTAGGGCATGCCCATCTTTACTCCAAGGGCTTTTGCTTCATTTGAACGCGCTACGATACAGCCGTCATTGTTAGATAAAACACACACGGGTTTGCCCCTGAGTTCGGGACGGAAGAGCACTTCACAGGAGGCAAAAAAGTTATTACAGTCTACAAGGGCGATTACATTGTATTTTGGCATTAAAATCTCCTTATTATTCCCGTTGCAACGCCAAAGATAACAAGGGTATTTTTCGGGTAAATGTTTCCGTACTGCGGGTTTGCTGCCTCAAGCCAGACTTTTGCACCTTTTTTGCGGTAGGTTTTGAGTGTAAAAGAGCCGTCAATATTTGCAAGGACTATGTCTTTATCAAGCGCTTCAGAGGTTTTTCTGATACTTACATAGTCGCCTTCAAATATTCCTAAATCCACCATGGAATCACCTGATACTTTGAAAACAAAAACATTGGGTTTATCAAGCGATAAAATCTCATCAAAAGAAATGCGTTTATCTACTATGTCATCAAGTGCGTTTGCAAAACCCGCGCGTACTTTTGTGCTGAAAAGAGGCGCGCCTGTCTGCCGGTCTTTAATATAGAGTCTTTGCGCGCGCTCTTCAAGGAGGTCTGCATTTTTAAGGGTTCTAATGTATTGTGCGATTGAATTTCTTGACCTGTAGCCGAGGTTTTTCCTTATGTTCTCAAAACTGGGAAGAGCGTCTTTACCGTAAGTTTCTTTTAGCGAGTCAAAAAATAGTTGTTGTTTTTCACTTAAACCGTTCATATTTAATATTATGTACAATTGTACATAAAAGTCAAGGGGCGGGAAAATTTTTTTGCGGTAAAATTATAAAATGAATATAAGACTCTCGGAACTTTTTTGGGTTTGTGTCAGGATAGGCGCACTTTTATTGGGGGGCGGGTATGTTATCGTGCCGCTTTTAATAAATGAATTTTGCGAAAAAAGAAAATGGCTGACGCGCGAGGAGGTTGTGGATTTTTATGCCATGGGACAGTGCGTGCCGGGTATTATTGCGCCCAATACAATTATGTTTGCCGGGTATAAACTGCATGGCAAAACAGGTGCATTCTGCGCACTTCTGGGGCTTACACTCGCGCCTTTTGCAGCCATTCTGGCTCTGGCTTCTTTTATAGGAATTATTTCAAAATCGACAATAATGAATGATATTTTCTGGGGCGTCAACGTATCAATTATAATTCTTATTTTCCTGACGGTAAAAGAGGTTTGGGGATGTTCTGTTGTGGATAAAACAACGTTTTTAATATTCGCCGCCGCTTTTCTTACCTGTGCTTTTGGCGTTTCACCCGCGGTAATTATTATACTTGCAGCGCTTTTCGGTATTATAAGAAATGCAATTTTACAGAGGAGGGCAAAAGAGTGATTTTGTTCTTTTTGTGTATGGAATTTGCAAAAATAGGCTTTTTCTCGCTCGGGGGCGGATATGCAACACTGCCTTTTTTATATCATATGTCCGAGGTTTACGGCTGGTTCAGCCCGCTTGAGCTTTCAAGAATGCTTGCAATTTCAAGCATTACACCGGGGCCTGTGGGTTTAAACGTTGCAACTTTTGCAGGTTTTAAAACTGCGGGTATTTTAGGTTCAATAGTTGCGACAATGTCTATTATGCTGCCCTCGTTTTTTATGATAATAATAATTTCAAAAATGCTCAAAAAGTTTAAAGACAGTCCGTGTATGTGCTCCGTTATGTATGCCCTTCGCCCTGCAACGGCTGCCATGCTTGCTGCGGTTGCACTCAGGCTTTTTAGGGATGTAATTATAAGAAATCCGGATTTTAACGGCTTTAATTTTCTGCAAATGCAAAATTTTATTGATATAAAAGGATTTTTGCTTCTTGTTATTTTGTTTATTTTGAGTTTAAGGCTGAAAAAAGACCCGCTTGTATTTCTTGCCTTCGGCGCCATTGCGGGAATTTTGCTTCATATTAATCATATTATTTTATAAACAATTATTAAGTGCATCGTGTATACTTATTGACTTCCTGTTTGATTCTACTACAATTGTAAATAATTTATTTCGCAGCCGGAGGCGATACATTTGAAAATTCAAGCGCTATCATTACAATATCCTTTATTTCATGCAAGCACACCCGCGCCTGCTGCAGCGGCGGTGCAAAAAAGTAATACAAGCAGGCAGGGCGGATTTTTAATTGATAAAACTCACAACCGCTCGCTTATAAGTTTTACGGGAATTGATTCCTATGACAATGCGGATTACAGTATGCTGGGGCGCAAAATATCCACAGCACTTAACTTTATGCAGGATAATGATGTAATACTTGCAGGCAGCGATTTAAAAGAAGCAAAAAACGACCTGCTTGCCGCCCTTAAGGATTATCCGGACGTTATATCAAGAGTGTTTTTTATTCAGGACAAGAAGCTTGCGGCAAATTTTATGATAGCAAAGAACCTTAAAGATGAGTACTATATTCAAAATCTTTCCGAAGCTCCGGTGTACAAAGTGTCAAAAGATAAAGTGCTCAGAATGAATAAAACATCTTCCATGCTTTGCAAGGACGCGGTTTTTTCTTTCGAAAAGGACGGCAGAAATTTTTTTAATGTTGTCAAAAACGAAAACGCGCAAGAAAAAGATTTGGAAACCTGCGGCATTCAAATACATGATTTCAGCAGATGCGAGCAGGATGCGCTGTATGAAATTAACAGGAAAAATCTGGAGAGAATAGGAAACGGCAGCAAGGTACTTGAAAATAAAAGAAAAATTACATTTAAAGATGTCGGCGGTCTTGATGAGGCAATAGCAGAGTTAAAAGAGTCCGTGATTTATCCTGTAAAGTATCCCGAAGCATTTAGTGCGCTTAACCATGGCGTGATACTGGAAGGCGAGCCGGGTACGGGTAAATCCCTTATGGCGGAAGCTGTCTCAAATGAAGCGGGTGTGCACTTTATAAAATTAAACGGCCTTGAACTTGAGTCAAAGTGGGTAGGCGAGTCGAGTGCAAACTGGCGCGCACTTTTTGAAAAGGCAAGGAAAAATGAGCCTTGCATTATATTTATAGATGAATTTGATGCCGTTGCAAGAAAAAGAGAGGGCGACTCTTCCTCCCGTCATGACGATAAAGTTGTAAATCAAATCCTGACGCTTATGAGCGATATAGAAAAAAGTTCAAGCAGGGTGTATGTTCTTGCCGCAACAAATAAAAAAGAGCTTCTGGATGACGCTATTGTACGTTCCGGAAGGTTTGGCAAGACAATTCATGTCCCGCTGCCGGATGAGAAAGGTTGTGCCCAGATTCTGGATATTTATACTAAGGATAAAAACCTTGATGACGATTTTTCCGCTTCGGAATTTGCGCGGCAACTGCACAAGAGAAGGGCTTCGGGCTCTGATATCTCTGCAATTGTAGAAGAAGCAAGAAAATATGCATATAAAAGGGAAGATGTTTTTCAAAAAATGGAGTCAGGGACATTTTGCGCGGATGATATCAAAAATATAAAATTAAACCGCGGTGATTTTGAAAACGCTCTTAATGCTATAATGAAAGAAGAAAAAAGAAAAATGGGCTTTTCTTACTGAATATCCCGCAATATTTAAAGGAGGAACATGGGAATAATAACTGTTGATAAAAGCAAATGTACACATTGCGGGCTGTGTATTAAAGATTGTCTGACAGGCTGCATAGGCTTTGACAGTGACAATTTTCCCCTGATGAAAAACCCTGAAAGGTGTATTTCATGCCAGCATTGCTTTGCCATCTGTCCTGCGGGCGCAATTTCTTTTGACGGTAAAAACCCCAAAGACTCTCAAAGTGTTGGTTATGATGATATTTTAAGCCTGATAAAATCCAGAAGAAGCACAAGACAGTACCTTGATGAAGAAATTTCGGATGATACATTTGAAAAACTAAAGGAGATACTGCCTTTTGTGCCCACCGGCTGCAACTCTCATTCTCTTCATTTTTCAATTGTAAGGAAAAAGTCCGCTATGGACTCTATCAGAAATAAAGTTCAGGATTTTCTTGTAAAAATTCTTGAGCAGAAAATTCTTTCTCCTCTGACGGATAAGTTTTCTTTTTATAAAGATGCTATTTTACAAGGTGAAGATGTTATTTTCAGAGGTGCGCCGCATATGATAGTTGCTTCTTCGCCGATTAATGCCCCGTGTGCCAATGTCGATCCTGTAATTGCCCTGAGTTACCTTGAGCTTTATGCCGGACATTTAGGTCTTGGTACCTGCTGGTGCGGTTTTGCACAGGCGATTTTGAGTTTTTGCCCTGAATTATGCGAAATGCTGGAAATCCCTGCGGGCTATAAACCCGTATATGTAATGCTTCTTGGCATACCAAAAGTTAAATACCTGAGAACCCCCCAGCCCGAACACTGTAAAATTACAGAAATCACTGAAATCCACAAAAAAGATTCCTGCTTTTTCTGCAAACTCAAAAGACTTGTGACGAATTTTTTAAGGTAATTATAAAGAAACTTATGTTTAAAGATTAAATGCACAAAAAGGTGAGATTAATTAAATAATTTAGAACATTTCTCTTGAATATCTGATGCAATATCTTTTGCGAATTTTTCCTTGAGTCCTATATTTTTTGCCACTGCTAAAATATCATCTAAAGTAGGATTTTTTCCTTCTCCATTAATTGTTGTTGCGTGTTCCCCATTAAATGAATAACTGTAAGTTAAATCATACGCAGGAGATAAATGCCATTCTTTTTTTGTATCATCATAAAGAAAAGAAAAATTCTTTGAATGGTCATCTCTATTGTGTGCAAACACATTAAAGCACATTAGCTTAAATAATTGCTCAATGTCCTGATAATTTCTTGTTAATTCAAGTGTTAATTTCATCAGTGTATTGTAATCAAGGTTAGGAAGTCTGTGACTTGTCTCTAACAGACCGCTTGCGGATACCATATGAACTTTTTTACCGTTTTTGCGGTCAAACCTTTTTATCCCAAAATATCCTGAACAAATTTTGGATGGGAAAAGTCTTGTTTCTGTCATATTTATTCCGCAATCTTTTGCACATAAGGAATATTGATACTCTTTTTCCCCGATATTTTTAGGATCAGATGAAGAAGGAAACTTGATAATCCAGTCCTCATTGCCAACAGATGTCAAAATCTTTGGTCTTGCCCCACCTGATGAGCCGCCTAATTGAAAAAGTTCATCCAAATTATCCGAATTTTGCGATTCTAATATTTTTGAACACTCTTGTGCAAGAATATCGTAATCTGCGATACTATTTTCTGCTTCAAATCTATGTTCCGGCTTATAAGTCAAAGCCCCCATCCCGCTTTCTTGGACAACAGCAAGACGATTGAGATTATCAATTTCTGCAGGGTTTATTTTATTTTTCAAAAACAATCTGTCAACAAGTAAGCGTCCCCATCCGTCAGGCAAACTGTCATTGAAAACACCAAACAATCCGCCAAATGGTTCGTATTTCGGAATAAAAACTTTTTTGATGAGCGGCAAACTAAAAGGCGAAATACTAAAGCCATTGCTCAGCCAATCCGAATCATATTCAAAAGCAACAACTCTTTCGGGAGTTTTTGCAAGAGTCCCCACTAAAATATCATTATAAAATACTTTTAAATATCTATAGTTGTCCATTTATGACCTCATCAATTGATGTGTAGTTTTTTTGAGTAAACAAATTTCCCAAATCCTGCTCTAAATTAAGAGCAATTAGGATTTTTATAAAAGAATTCAAAGAAATTTCATACTTTGATTCAAACCTTTTGATA
>ERZ1643251.3265-NODE-3265-length-15210-cov-149.313494_pt1 | contig 15210 bp, 18 predicted proteins | sample MGYA00579261_ERZ1643251 | MGnify/ENA primary metagenome ERZ1643251 (study PRJEB29033, sample SAMEA4952267) | chicken gut metagenome | biome: Broiler Chicken; feature: Gastrointestinal Tract; material: Caecum | place: Ireland | collected 2018 | study: Broiler...
CAGATGCCTTCCGAGTGGGAGTGGTGGCAGATCCTGCTCGCCATCGTGCTGATAGTTCTGCTCATCATCATTCTGTTCCCGATATTGCCATATATCCTCAAATTCCTGTTCTGGCTCATCTGTCTGCCGTTCAGGGCGATAGCAGCTCTGTTCAAGGGGATAGACAACCGACGAAAGCGGAAAACGGAAATGAAGGTACAGAAAGAGCCTGCCGTAAAGCAGACTCAGAAACCGCCCGATGATGCGGACGAATTGGAGGTGTAAATGAAAACGGTCAGGAGAATATTGGCTGTTGCTCTTTTGATTATAACGGCATTGGTCGTCGGCTACTTGGTTTATACCGGTAGCCGAACGGCTTCCGTTGAAGAGAGCACGGCGATCTTGGAGGTGGTCTATGAACAGGTGCAGAACATTTAATATCTGTCTTACCGTTGTTATAACGGCGGCGTTTATCCTGCTCGGCGCATTTGTGTTCGGGGACTCCTACCTACGCTTCGGCGAGGCCGCCAAAGACTTCGGACTGTCCGTCGGGTACTACTTCTGCACGCTGTTCGGCTTGGAGCATAACATCGTGCCGTCCGTCACGGAGTATTCCTCGGTAATGGATTGGGACATCCTGCTTCCGTCTGACTTCGAGGGATTTACTTCGCAAGCAAATACATTTTTCTCTCTCCTTATAGACGGAGAGAATTTCGCAGGCTATTGGACGAAAGTCGGAGACATTATGCTCGTGCTTTTGAAAGTCGTGGCTATCATTCTCCCTTGCCTGCTCGTTTTGGGGCTGGTCATCTGGAGGCTGTACAAGAGCAGCAACACCAAGCACAACAAGGATACCGTGCCGTTGAAAGTGTTCAAATCATTTTCGCGGTGTCTGTATCAGCCGTTGAAACGAGCTGTATTGTCGTATCGGGATTTTCTCACGGAGCATCGCGCGGTATGGATCCTCTGGGCGGTGATGTGGGCGTTCCACCTGAACGCGGCGAGTATCGTCACGGGCTTTCTTGCGTACTACTTCTATTTCGTGTTGAGCTTCGATGTCGCTAACCTCTATGTGCAGGTGTGCAAGCTGTTCATCGACTTGCAGGTCATCTTCCGGCACTTCCCGTGGTGGATCATTGCCTTCGTCTGCTGGCTGCTGTTCGACCGGTGGAGAAAGAAAATTGCTTTGAACAGACTCAGGCGCTTCGAGGCAAGGAATTGCGGCTTTATAAACGAACTGCCGATAGTCAGTATGGCGTGCGGTAGTATGGGCAAGAAGAAGACGACGCTCATCACGGACATGGTACTCTCGCAAGAGGTGATGTTCAGACAAAAGGCACTCTCCATATTACAGCAGAACGATATGAAATTCCCATACTTTCCGTGGGTCGCCTTTGAGGACGAGCTGCGGCGGTGTATGGAGCACGGCACAGTCTACAATCTTGCTTCCGTCAAGGCTTGGGTGGCGTTGAAACGGTCAAGGTTCATACGGCACAGAAACGCACAAACGCAACTTTACGGATACGATTATGCGCGTTACGGCACCACATTTGACGATTCGCTCAAAATATGCAGGCTGTTCGAGGTGCTGGAAACGTATGCGCAGGCATACTTCATCTATGTCTTGGAAAGCAGCCTCATTGTGGCGAATTATTCCGTCCGCACGGATAATATGATGGCAGATAACGGCAACTTCCCGATGTGGATTACGGACTTCTTCCCGAAACGCAGACGGCCTCAAAGCAGGCACGCGCATATCCTCGATTTCGATGTGCTGCGCTTGGGGCGTAAGGTCTTGGAAAACAACCCGAAGGCAGGCAGTTTTGAGTTTGGTGTGGTGGGTATCACGGAGATCGGCAAGGAGCGCGGTAACAATCTGGAACTCAAGGAAGTAAAAAAGGGCGCGGTCGATACCAACCAGAAAAATGATCTGTTCAATTCGTGGCTGAAAATGTGCAGACACTCGGCTACCGTGGACAACTTCCCGTTCATCAAGGTGTTTACGGACGAGCAAAGGCCGGAGTCTTGGGGCGCGGATGCGAGAGATCTCTGCGATGTGGTACATATCGTTTCATCCGGAGATACCCGGTGGGCTCTCCCTTTCTACACGATAGAGGAGATGATTTCGGAATGGGTGTTCAACCGCTTTATCTCGCTGTACTATGACTTCCGTTTTAGGCGCGGCGATAACACCTTGCTGGTACACCTTTTGAAGAGTGTAACGGTATGGCTTTGGCGGCGTAACCTGCGCATCTATAACCGCTACGGCTACTCCGTTCTGAAGATAGAGAAAGAACGCGGCACGATGGACGGCAAGACGGAGAACAAGAAGTATTACCTGATGAGCACAAAGATCTACGCGCAGCGGTTCAGTACGGACTGTTTCAGCGATTATTTCAATGACATGGCGGCAAAGAGCAAGACGGGACTTATGGATTATCTGGAATATGCAACGGAAAAAGCAACTGTGGAGGAACTGAAAATGCAGAACAGCTATTTCATCAACTCGCTGTATAAGGACGCGGACGGCAATGGTTCTGCGTGATTTACGGGCTGTCCGCCTCCTTTACGGCAAAAGGAGGTCTATATGCCGTATGGCGAATGCAAGGTGTATTTTGACGGCAGTCATTACATAGCGATACCGCACACGACAAGGCCGTCAAGACGGCGATTCAAACCGTCGGAGGAAGAAATCGAGGTAACGGAATATGAGGAACAGCAGACCGCGAAACAGGATGAAACTATAAAGGCAGAAGAAAGTGCACCGTCTGAAAATGACGATGCGCCGTCTTCGCATACGGAAAACGAGGAAGAGGTCGCTCCTGCGGTTGAAAGCAAGCCGAAACCTAGGACAATGACGAGGAAGGAACTCTTTGAGGAACTGTATCAGAAGTCAGCCAGTCAATCTCGAAACGCAAGAAAGAAGTTTATTATCAGCAACATGAAGCCGTACTTTAAGGATGAGGACGGAGTTAAAGCATATGTGGACGAGCAATTTGAAAGGAAATTGCGCAACTTGATTTGCCGGCGAGTCAGACTCACGCGCAAGGTGAATTTGCAGGACTTCAACTACTTTTGCACCTTCACCTACGATGGTGCAAAGCATACCGAAGAGAGTTTTAAGCGGAAGCTACGCGGATGTTTCAAGATGATGTGCCACAGAAAAGGCTGGAAATATGTAGGGGTGTGGGAGCGTTCTCCCGAAAAACAGCGGCTTCACTTCCACGGACTGTTCTTCATTCCTGACGGCTCGATGCCGGGCAATCTCGTAGAGGTCAAGGACTATTCGCCGATCAAGAAGAAGGTGCAGACGACAATACAGAATACGTATTTCAATGAAAGATTCGGAAGATCTGACTTCAAGACTGTGGATGATCGTTCTATGCTCGGCGAAGCGATAGCGTATCTCACGAAATACATGGAGAAAACGGGAGAAAAAATGGTCTATTCAAAGGGACTTCCGCAATTCTTCATTTCGGATATTATGGACGAAGACATCGTCTGTCCGATAGGTATAGAGGAGAAGAAACTGCTTCTCTATGACGATTTCTCGTGTTGGGACGAAGGCTGTTACATGGGACAAGTCAGCAAAAATGTCATCGACCAGATGCGAAAGGCGAATTAGCTTATGGACGTGCTGAAGAACAGACTTCCCAAAGAAGAGGGCGAACTGGTTACATTTTGTAACCGGTTGAAAATGCTGGCTTCTGACGGCAAGATGCGTTTGACGGACTGTCTTGACACGAAAGGGGTCTTGCGCCTTGTTCAGTCTATTCCTTCGCCCAAAGCGAAGCCGTTTAAGATAGAGTTGGTTTTGAATATGCTGGCGGAAGTTACGACAACGGCTATTTCAAGACAGGAACAGCCCGGAACTTTTGACGAAAATAAGGACGTTGCCCGTCACGGCGGAAAAGTGGCAAAAATGCGCGCCAGGACATTGAAACACAGCTTGGGCAAACGGTTATATCTCCGTTGAATGCAAGCGATAAGCCGGCATTGGAGATCAGTGCGGACAAGGATACGGACAACGAATAGCGAGTGAACTTCGAATGTACAAATACGGACAGAAAACGGAAAATGTGTGACGGTTAAAGCGGAGGATCGCCCAAGCGGGTCAGCGGGCGCCTCCGCTTCCGTCATCACTCCGCTTTTCCGTATTTCAGTCAAGTTCAGAGAAGTGGCGTGTGCTTGTCGCGGCGGCGCGTAGCGCCGGCGCTCTCGTATCAAGACAAGCACACGCCACGGTTGCAAATTCTGATATACATAAGCAACTCTTTATCGGCTAATTTAATGTGTAATATTATTATAGCCGGAAAAAATGGCGCATACGCCAAGAGACTCTGGCAGTCGCCAGATGTATTTAATGGGCAGATTGGCGATTTTCGTCATCGCTAGTTCAACTTCTAACCGTATCAAATTCGATACGGTTAGAAACGAGGCTGGGCATTGCTATTTAATCACGATGTCTGCGCGAGTAAATATAATGGCGGTACTTATGTGCATTAAGGTAGCCAGTATATATGCTTTCGATATATTTTCCCTTAAAAATAAATCGCAATTAAGGGAAAATTCTCTTAATCCGTTGACTTTTCCCTTATTTGCGGGTATAATTTAAGGGAAATCTGCAGGAGGTGATGGCATGAGGGCTTTCAATTATTCCGAGATCAGGAACAAAAAGTGGGACTCTGACATTCTCGGTCTTATTTCGTCAATCTACAAGGAGTCGGGCAAGCAGGAGCTGTACTTAAAGCAGCAACCAGAGAAGCTGGAAAAATTGGTAGAGATAGCGAAAGTGCAAAGCACCCAGGCGTCCAATGCCATTGAAGGAATTGTAACCACAAACACCCGTATCAGGCAATTGGTAGAGGAAAAGACTACGCCCAAAAATCGAGATGAACAGGAGATCGCTGGATATCGTGATGTCCTTAATATTATACACGAGAGTTTTGATGTCATCCCGCTCACGCAAAACTATATCCTGCAACTGCATAAAATTCTGTACAGCCATATGAACAATCCCATGGCAGGCAGAACCAAGAATGTGCAAAACTATATCAGCGCCACATACCCCGATGGTCATGCGGAGATTTTATTTACTCCGCTTACGCCGTCTGAAACGCCGGCGGCTTTGGACAGGATTTGCGAGGAGTACAATCGGGTCATCGGGAATATGGAAGTCGAACCGCTGATCGCTATCCCGATTTTCATTCATGATTTCCTGTGTATCCATCCGTTCAATGACGGCAACGGCAGAATGAGCAGGCTGCTTACAACGCTGCTATTATACAGAAGCGGATTTTATATCGGAAGATATATCTCTCTGGAAGCGAAAATCGCAAAGGATAAGGACCTTTATTATGATGCGCTACGTCAATCCCAAACAGGATGGCATGAGGGTAAAGAGGACCCTGTTCCTTTCATAAAGTATTTGCTTGGTATTGTTATTGCGGCATACAGAGATTTTGAGGATCGTTTTTCACTCATTGAGACCAAACTGCCCGCGGAGGAAACGGTAAGGCGCGCGACATTGCAAAAAATCGGTCGCTTCACAAAACAGGATATTCATGAGCTTTGCCCATCGCTCAGTATCAGCTCTGTTGAAGGTGCGCTGCGTAAATTGGTGGCCGCAGGCGAGCTCAAGCGTGAAGGTATAGGTAAAAGTACCTGCTATTACAGGCTTAAGTGATTTTACAGACTAATGCTTTCAAGTACGAATTTCGGCTGATCTTGGTATTCATCAAAGATTAGCCGAAAATTTATTGACCGGGTTATCCGCCGAATTTGTTTACGATATAAGTATGGCACTTCTACTTGATTGAGTAAATATTGCAATGATGTTACCGAAACAGCATGAAAAAAGCCGCGACGAAGCGGCTTTTTCGATGTTACTATATGGTGGTATAGGTCTTCCCTTCTACCGTTACGCGGTTGCCTTTTATCTCGGGCTCTCCGCTCTTGCAGGCGCGAAGGATTATGTGGACATTGTCGTGTTCTGCTTTCGGCATATCGCCGTCGCTGAACTTATCTTCTCCGCCGACAGCAAATATTTTAAAGCCCTTGCCTACCAGGTATGCGCTGAACTGCCAGAGTTTTTCGAACATACCGTTGCTGTCAAAAACAGCGGAAATGTTCTCGGCGGGATGATATGCCGTGATCCTGAAATAATTTGCCATAGTTATATCCTCCTGATATCGAATTGTCTGTGAATGATGAAAACTTCCATATACAGCGTGTAGTACTGAAATACAAGTACCCGTACATCGCCGTCTTGAAAATCAACGACAGGGGTATAGGACAGCTTCTGCCTATCCATTTCGTCCCGGATATAGGCCAGTGCCTGTTCCTCGTTGTCAAATTCTTTGGTGGTGTAATCGTGTGTAACGTAAATCATTGTGAATCTCCTTTAGACGGCAAGTTTCTTGATAGTGCGGTTGGCGTAAGGCAGCCAGATCTTGTTGACATAGTGCAAGACATCTTCGCTCGGCTTGTTGTCATGTTCTCCATAGCATTGCAGGACCTTGTGACTGTGCGGCGAATATTCAAGTGTCACAAGCGGAGTATCCGGCTTTTCCTTTGTACGGATAAAGAAGATCAGCGATTCTTCACGGACAAAGCGCTGGTCATAGTTCATACGTCCAACGCAGTGATGCAAAACTTCGCCCTCATGGATGAGGTCTGCCGGGCTTCTTGCGATTATGCAGATAAAGGCGCTTTTCTTGTCGTGTTCGAGCGGCAGATATTTTTCGGCAATACGGGCAAATTGTTCGTACAGTTCCTGTTTCGCCTTTCTGTCCGCTTCCGCCTGCGCCGTGGCATATTGGTCTATGCGGATATCATGCCAGCGTTTGAAATCGTGCGGAAAACGGTTCTTCTCTTCGGACATATCCAAGCCGAGATAAATGCAGGCTTTGAGATAGTCGAGATAGGTATTGGCATTGGTATTCTGCTTTGAGATGTAATCGAAAAACCGTTCGCGTTCGGCGCCTTTGAAAAGTTCGCGTATAGGAGCAAGCGTGTTATTGTTCCGTAAACTGATTTTCGCTTCACGGTAAGATTGCAGCGTTTCAAGTGATTTTTCCGTTCTGTATCCGCGCAATACGACGTCCACATAGTAGTGATGTCTCATCAGTTCTTCGCGGTGTGCCATCAGCCATTTCCGGAATGCTTTATCTTCTCTTATTTTCTTAAGTATCATCGTGCTGTCCGCAAATTTTCCCAAGCCCGCTTTCACAAGGTATTCCACCTGTGGGTATTTAAGGTAAGTGCGAAGATAGGTGATAATACAAGGTGGATCCTGAATATCCACGGCTGAATAGCGGAATTCTTTCAGCGATGTTGCAAACTTCGGATTGATGACGGGCGCCCACGGATTAAAATACTTGTATTCAACGGCATACCATTTGCCGTCGTTGTAGAAAGGCGGTATATTGTACGGATACTTTATGCCTTCGGCGAACCAGCCTACGCGATAACCACCCATGTAGTTGTATTCGATGTCCCGTACAAGGCATTCGTCCGAATACACGCCGTGAATTGCTACCTGTTTTATGAGCCGCGTTCTTTTACCTTTGTTGCGCACGGCAACGGTTATTTTCACGAGTTCTTTTCGTATCGTCGTGAGATACGCATAAAAACGAAGTCCTTTGTTGGTGCTGTGTTTTGCGTCGTAAGAGAGGATACGGTTTTCTATTCTTTTCGGGATCGGTCTTATGTAATTTGCGTTCATGGTTTACCTCACTGTAATTTTGTCGCCGAATATGCCGTCCAGAACGGCAAGCGCCGTCTTGTCGAAAGCGGAAACATCGAGTTCATCGTCAAGACCTTTCGGTTCTTCGATGTCGCCGTCAAACTCACGCATTTCCTCTTCGGAAAGTATTTCGCCTGTGTCGAGGTCGACATCGCATTCATCCGGCATTGCGTGTACATTTCCGTCAGTTTCGATCAGCACGACGCTGTGCCCATATCCGAGTATTTTCTTGAGATACATATCCGAAGCGTGGTAAGGAAATCCGACCATTGGAATACGGTTTTCAAGGCCAACGTCTCTGCCCGTAAGAGTAAGGGGAAGTTCGTCTGCAAGTATCTCGGCATTCTTGCCGAACACTTCATAGAAGTCGCCCAGTCGCATGACAATAACGGCTTGCGGATATTTGCTCTGTACATCCAGATACTTCCGATACACGGGAGAAACAGAAGGCTTTTTCTGTTCTTCTTCGGCGATTTCTGCCATGATTTCCTGTATCTCTTCATCGGACGGCATATCGTCTTGCTCGTCATCGGACTTTTCCTCGGCTGGCTTGTCATCAAGGTCATCGCCCATAAGGTCGAACATGGACATCTGCGGCTTTGGCTGCGGTTTAGACTGTGTTTTTACCACCTGCGCCCTAGCTGCCGCTTTGGGCTGTATCTTATATTCGGTGCCATCCTCGTTGTAGAGTGTACCCACGATACTGTCTTCCTCAAAGTAGTGGACTGCCCAGCCGTAAACGACCTTGTCTTCCACACAGGCGGAATTGGCACCTTTCGAGGCAAGTTTCCTTGCCTCGTCCGATGCGTATCTGAAAAAGCCGTCCAACGTCTTTTTGTTGATTAGCGTCTTTCCGTCCTTTTGAAAAGGCACACCGTTGTTTATTTTCTCTTCAAGCGTTTCGCTCGCATTTTCTTCAAGGTATGCCTTCACGAGTTCTTGTTCTTTGGTTTTGGTTTCGAGGTTCAGTCGCATAACTTATCTCCTTCCTCAAACGCTTCAATGGCAAGCAGCATCCCGGTAGTAATGCCGCGCTTGTAGATCTTGCGCATGAGCGTATCGTAATTGTTTTCGACAAGCTCAAGGAATTTTTCGAAAAGAGCTTCGCTTTCAGCAGAAAGTGTAGCTTTTACTTTATCGTAAAGAGCCAGTTCCTGCTTGCGCGTTTTTTCCGGCAGCACTATGTTTTTGCCATGAATGTTGCCGTAGTAAAGTTCCCGTATAACGGATTTCATATAAGCCTCCTTAGAACGGTAAATCGTCCAACAGTTCCGCTGCTTTGACGTCGAGATTTTCCAGCGTTGTGTAGTGGTTGAAACCGCCTCTGTAATCCTGTTCATCTTTTGCCGAGCGAATGAGAATGTGGTTGTACCACTCGTTGTTGAAATAGCGGACATCGCTGATGGAGATATACACGCACTTGTTCTGTGCGCTTTTGATAAACGCCGAAAAGCAATAGTGGTTTCTCCCGACGTTCACCAGCCGCCAATGATTGTCACGGCACATCACTTTCAGATAGTTGATGTACTTTGCCTGAAAAGATTTGTAGTCTTCTCCGGTGTAAGCGCCGGAAGAAAATTCATATCCGAGATACTTTTTGAGTTCTGTCAGTTTAGCCATTATCTTTATCCTCCCTGACAATCCTGTAAATGTCGTCCGCGTAGAATTCGCATACAAACCAGTTAAAAAGGGCGTGACACTTCACGCCCTTGTAGTCCACGATATAATCGTTGTTTTCCAATTCTTCGAGCACTGTTATCTCGTCCATTTCTCCTTTGAGAGAGTGGATATGTGCCATTGTCCTGTAAGCCATTGTTGTTCCTCCTTATCATGCAATTCTCTTGATACCGCCGCCGAAACTCTGTACGGTGATACTGCCGAATTCCGAGCACCAGTCATCGTCCTTGTTCCAGACATACGCGAAAGCTGTGTGACGGTTTCCCTGACTGTATATAAGGGTATCCCATTCTTCGGGAAAGTCTGTGACGATAAGGAAATCGTACAGTTCGCCGAATTGCGTAAATTCGTGTGTCACGGCATAAACAAGGCAGTTGTACTTTGCCTCTATTTCCTGTCGCTTGCGATCTATCTCTGGTTCCTGATGGAGCCAAAAGCCTCCGAAGTTTTCAAAGAAACATACCTTGTCGCTTTCACGGAAGCCTCGTATGTACGGCTTGTATATGTCCATTTCTTTCAGCAGTTCGAGTGCCTTTTCTTTTTTAGCGATTGTCTTGTCTGTCATTTTCGTATCCTCCTTAAATACATTCCTGTAAAGTTTCAAAGTTGTATCCGATGTTCCTTAGCGTTTCTTCGAAGCCGAACCACGCCAGCAGGTTTTGATTGTATGTATCCTGCGCAAGGGGATCTTCCTTGTCCCATCTGCTGCCGAACAATTCGGACGGAGCGTAAAGACCCGTTCCGTTCATAAGGTCGTAAAGCAGTTCGTTGATTTCCTGCCGATATTGCTTGTAGAAACGCACCGTGTCGGTGTAGTAGATCAGTTCTCCTACAATGCCCGATTGGCAGCCGTGGTCCAGCACATCAGTGAAGATATGCTTCTTGTCGTCATAGTCGCTCCAGCGGTCTATGACATAGTTGCAGACGTGCTTTGTGAGAGGATTTTTCGTGTTCCGCTTGAGTTCTTTTACGTTGGTAAGAGTAAGTTTCATTATGCCGCCTCCTCGAAATCATCCAGATAAATACGGGTGAACATAGCGCCGTATTCGAAGTAGAGCCCGCCGTGTTTGTCCGTCAGAAGGTCATAAGTGATAACACTTATCCTGCCTCTGTCCGTCACGGCAACCTGGGCTTCGTTTTTAACCAGGTCGATTCCGACCAGGTTAAAGGTGATATAATCTTCACCGTCGAACCATTCGAATTCCGAGAGATAATACTTCCGGAATTCTGTGAACTTGGAAACTTCTGTTTTCATGAGTTTTACCTCCAGATTTTATTTTGCCTTTCGGCACGGGCTATGGAGCACATGGCGAAACAGAGGAAAGGTATCTTGAAATGCACCCGGCAAAAGTCAACGACAAGGATAAAATTGTTGCATCCATGTTCTGTGTATATAAAAAAGCCGACCCCGGTTAAACCAAGGTCGGTAGAATGACAGTTATTTCAGATTTTCAGTGACAATTTTCTCCCGTTGACTTCTGCCTCGCCCTGTGCTACAACCAGCCCGCGAAAGGCAAAATCCGGAGGTGAATCCGTCAGTATGTACCAATATGAGTTTAATTACCTTCATACACTCTTCGTTATTGTTATGGCGCAAGACGAATGGAATTTCAGTTTGTCGCCATGTTAGGCTTTAAATTTGCAAAATTTTTTCAAATTGCAGCACTAAGATGTTGATTTTTGGCGTATAATATAGTATAATTGTAACGTATCTTAAAAGGAGAAGTAGAAGATGCTTATAGGATTCAGATTTAAAAACAGCAGATCTTTTTACAAAGAAAATCGTCTCAGCATGGAAGCGACCAGCGATAAGGAGCTTAAAGACATCAATACCTTTTCCGTGTGTCCATCAATTATGCCAAAAGGCGAAAACGAGTTTCTTAAATCTGCCGTCATTTTCGGCAGCAATGCCTCCGGAAAATCAAACGTATTAAAAGCTATTGCATATATGAAAAATTGTTTGATGCAGTCTGCTTCTCAACTGCCTATTGCGGCAAGCAATGAGTATTTTGCATTTTATGAAGAAGCAGGTGACGAAGAAAGCTTATATGAGGTTGAAATAATTTACAATGCAACGTATTATAAATATGGTTTCACACTGCTTCGCGGCCGAGTGGAATCGGAATGGCTTGAAAAGCGTAAGGATCGTTTGACGAAAGTTTTTACTCGCTCAAAAGACAGCATTGACATAGCAGGACTTTCAAAGGATGCCACCAAGTTGTTGAATTTGAATCCTAACACATTGTTTTTGTCTATCGGTATGAATTTTAAGCTCAACATTGCGCCATATATAAATGATGTTATGGCGTGGTTTCTTAATTTGCTTATAGTCTTTGAAAACAATGCAAATATCTTTGATATCTATAATTTGGAAGGCGGAAAATATAGGAAGCAAGCTCTCAGTATTTTGAAGAAAGCAGATATAGGAATTCAAGATATAAAGGTGATTAAGGATAAGGTTGCCAGTATATCAAACATCAATGATGTGTTGCGTCTTAATACACAATTACAAATAAATTCCACCGGCTATGGTCAGTTGAAACAAGAGGATGCAGATCTGTTTAATATCGACCTTGAAACATCTTTTTACGTGTATGATAAAGATGATAATGTAGTCGGAACAAAGAACGTTAGGATATTCAAAAACAGAGGCTTTAATTCGGAAGGTACAGAAAGGTTACTTTATTACTTAGGATGGATACTCGCAGCTCTTGACCAAGGACGCGTTATATTTATAGATGAAGTTGATGCAAAGCTGCATTTTCTTGTGGCGGATTATATCATTCAACTGTTCAACTCTATTGATAACAATCCTAAAAATGCACAGTTGATCTGCACGGCACACAATATAATGCTGATGGATGAAGATTTACGCCGCGATCAAATCTATTTTACCTGCAAGGACAAGGTCGGTGTCAGCACTCTTGCCTCATTATCTGATTTTACTAACGTGAGGAAGAATGACTTGTTCAGCAAAAAATACTTAGCAGGATTTTATACCTCGCTGCCCGACATGCAGTACTCTAATTAATAGGTGGGTGAAGTATGGCTAAAAGAAGAAGCGGTCAACAAAAGGTTCGCAATAACTTTTATATCATAACGAATGGAGAAAAAACAGAAAAAACATATTTCGACCTTCTTAAAAAAACTAAGCGCAGCCTTTATTCCGTTAATGTGATATTTGAAAATGCAGACCCGCCTGGACTTGTCGAATACGCAAAAGACTTTCTCAAAAATGCAAATCAAGTGTGGTGTGTATTCGATATAGATTATACCCACAAAGATAAACGCCTCGTCCCTGCGCTAAATTTAGCAAAACAATATGGCATTAAGATTGCTTATTCAAATAAGGCATTTGAGGTATGGCTGATATCCCACTTTAAAGAGTTTGATGCCAAATTGTCAATTGAGAAATATGCGGAAGTTATTACAAAGCACATTAAGGAGAATGGCTATCAAGGAACTTATAATAAAACCAATGAGGCGCTACTAAAAACCTACTTCATCCCGCACTATAAAGATGCTGTGGAAAAAGCTAAGGTTGTCTATCAGCGTTATGTGAAAAAATATCATGAAGAATGCAAGCCTAACTCAGAAATGCCAATATGGGAGTGGGATGCCAGCACAACAGTGTTCAAATTAGTTGAAGCCTTAAAATTACGAAGCTAGTATAATATATAATTCAATAGCCAAAGCTTCGATAAAGACTATACCCGAAAGTACTAAGCTTTCGGGTATAATTTTTCTCGTAATTCAAGAACAATGTTTTGTAGTAAGCTGTGCGGAAAACAGGCGAGTCAAGATAAATCACGAAATTCATATGAAAAAGTGTATAGGATACCACATTTTCTACACGAATGTATGGTGCGCATTCGCCATTTATGCAATTTCATAGCTGTTCTATAAGTCTGATATTCATATTTTGTTTTGCCTCATCCGACAATCCCTGCGTAAAGCCCGCCGTACTGAACAGAATGTATTGCACATTCTTTGTCTGAGTGAGTTTGAGCATGGCTTCGGCTTTTTCCTGCAAAGCGTGTAAAACGGATAAGCCTTTGGGAGTGGTGGTGTATTTACATTCGCCAAGCACAAGGTTTCCGCCGATTGTGTCTATGGCGACGATGTCGATTTCACCCGCTTTGGCGCCCCAATAACTGCCCACTTTGTCAAAGTGGAAATCCCAAGTATCGGCGGCAGACAGTTCCCACATTTTTTCACGGCAGACGTCCTCATAGACAACGGACGCATAGTTCTGTGCAAATCCCTTTTTGATCTGCGATAGCACAAAAGCGGTTTCGCCTTTTTCAAGGTAGGCTCGGTAGGGATAAACGAACTTGAACCAAAATGCAATGAAGTTATCTGCGATGCGGTAAAGTCCGCTTTTGCTTTTTTCAGGCGCCGGCTCGGTCACGGGAACTTCGCGCTCGATCAGGTCCAGATCTATCAGCACTTTCAGATACTTTGTGAGCCCCGTTTGTTTCAAGCCGAGGTTTGTCGCAATGTCCGATAATTTTCGATTGCCCATCGCGATTGCCTTGATGAGCGAAAAATAGCTGCCGATTTCGCTGACTTCTTTCTGCAAGAGAAAGTAGGGTTCCTCATAGAGAAAACTCTGCGAATTGAGTACGTTCTGCTCGATCGCTTCGTAAATGTCCGTATAGCCGCAGAAAGTTTCTATATACTTCGGAACGCCGCCCGTTACCGCATAGAACGGGAGCAGATCGTTGTTGGTGCGTCCTTCAAAAAATTCGTGATAATGGCTGAACGGGATCTGCTTGAGTTTAATCTGTCCCGTCCGCCTGCCATAGAGGGGAGAACTGTAATCAAGCGTTTGCGATCTCATCAGAGACACGAGAGAGCCGCATAATATCAGCATAACATTCGCATCTTTTAGCACGGTATCCCAAACCTTCTGCATAATGGACGGGAAAGCCGAATTAGACTGTCCGATATACTGAAACTCGTCCAGAACGATCACTTTCTTTGTTTCGGTCTTGTAGTCGATCAGTGTTTTGAAAACAGTAAGCCAGTCCACGACAGCAGACTTCAAAAGTTCGTTGCCCGTAAACTCTGCGACCTGATTCTTGAAATAGTTCAGGTTTTGCATTTCCGATTCTTCGGTCGCAAGAAAGTAGAGCGAATTTGAATGTCTTTTCAAAAACTCCGTGATCAGTGCTGTCTTGCCTACGCGCCGTCTCCCATACACAATAACAAGGGATGATTGATCTGTGGCATATTGTTTTTCCAAAGATTCCAACTCTTTTGCGCGGTTGACGAATTTTTGCATATTGTACCTCCGCAAGATTCTTACCTAATATTATACTCGGAATTATAATAATTGCAAGTATAATATTGGCATTTGAAAAAATATATCTGGATTTTTTTCGAATATCCTGTCGAAAAGGTACTCGCATTTATTTCAAAACAAGCAAAAAGATACGGAGTGACTTGCTCCCTTTTTCCCTTAAAAAAGACTGCCTTTTACGGTCTAAAACTGCCTGAGACGAAAAAATAGCAAACGGTAGCAAACAAATCGCCATTTTTGGGCTGTTTGCTATTGCTCCGTGTTTTTCCCTGAAACGGCTTTTTCATACTACATATTGTGGTTTATAGCAAACACTTTGCGCAGATGTATAGGTATGTTTTTCCTTCGCCGTGTTTTGGCTCTGCTCCTTGGTAAGGAAGAGGTCGCGGGTTCGAGTCCCGCCATCAGCTCCACTCAAAAAAGCCACTGTTTACAGGGCTTTTTTCATTGTGGAATAACCACCAGCTAAGCTGGTGAGGCAGGAATAGCTTTAGCGGTGAGT
>ERZ1643251.3267-NODE-3267-length-15201-cov-3.509177_pt1 | contig 15201 bp, 18 predicted proteins | sample MGYA00579261_ERZ1643251 | MGnify/ENA primary metagenome ERZ1643251 (study PRJEB29033, sample SAMEA4952267) | chicken gut metagenome | biome: Broiler Chicken; feature: Gastrointestinal Tract; material: Caecum | place: Ireland | collected 2018 | study: Broiler...
CCGTCAGCAAGCTTAATTTCTGATTTGGTGACACGGCTGATTTGGGTCAGATTGATGATTGCAGAACGCCCAACACGGTAGAAGCGTTCATCAAGCTGCTTTTCCAACTCTCCCAGGGTCATTTTTACAGTGATATCAGACACGGCGTGTATGGTGACATAATTGCCCATCACATCTGCGTACCGGATTTGATAAATCGGCAAACGCAGCATTTCTCCGCCGATCTCAAAATTCAATACCGTTTCATTTTTTTGCAGTTTCTCAGCAGCACGGTTCAGTACAGAGCATAACTTTTCTTCCTTGACCGGCTTCATCAGATAGTGGAGTGCTGCCACTTCATAGCCCTCCGAGATATAGTCGGAGTAGCCTGTGATGAACACGATCTGAACGGTGTCGTTGTTTTTCCGTAGCTGCTTCGCCATCGTCACGCCATCCATAGCTCCCATTTCAATATCCAGGAGCAGAATATTGTAGTCACTTTCCTCAGCATAGTGGAACAGGAAGTTTTCAGCAGACGTGAAAGTATCAGTATGTACCACCTGACCAGCTCCCACCGCCCAGCGGTTCACCATATTAAAAACATATTCTCCGTCTGCGTCCGAATCGTCGCAGATTGCAATTTTATATTTCATCAAAATAACCTCGTGTTGTAAAATTCAGTTCCCGCTGTGCACTCCAAATTTCGTATACCGTTTCTCGGATGAACCACAGATTGGTTTTCTACAAGGGCATTTTCTGTTCATTTGTCGCCGTCTTGCGCCGCAATATAGAGCTGCTCGTTAGTTATCTTGTCCATCATCCTTAGGCAGCACCCATTGTCTGCATCAACCCTACTAGGACATGATTAAGGTTGTCCAGAAGCTCCTGATTGACTCCATTGACACCAGAAATACTGCCTGTGACAACATCCGCAATCACTTCCAGCGTAATGGTTGGGTTCTGCATACCCTGTCCCTTGGTCAGCTCAGTAAACGTTTATTCAGTAGCTTCCTTGCTGATTGCTCTGGCTGCGGCTAAATCGCTGCCTGTACTGCCTCGGGAGTCTGATTCTGCCCAAACAGCAGAGAGCCAAGGGTAGCAAACATCTGGTTTTATGTAGCATATCCTCCGGCGAGGGTATCATCCAAATACTGTGCAATCATATAAGTAACCGTGGCAAAGTGAGGATTTTCCAGCAGACGGTTGACAACATTCATTGTTGACCTTTCTGGTATAAAGATTTTTTTGCAGCTTCTACAGACAGGTTCAGTTCAGAAATATCATAATTTTTTCTGTCCGGTATGACTGTCAGACCCAGAATAAAATCTATAGACACATTAAAAACTCTGGCAATATGGACGATATACTCATTTCCAATCTTTTTGCGTTTCATTATTCAGAAAACGGCTGAGTGTACTTTCATTCCAATCCGAAGTGCCAGTTCATGTTGAGTCACTCCATAATTTTTCATCTTAACGATAATTTTTAACACTATTTTGTACTTAATTGTATATTCCATTCTGTACCAAAACAACCATGAAACAACTGTCCATATCGATATCATATTGAATTCATATTGAAAGTGCCTTTTTTGTACCAAAAGCACGGAAAGTAAGCCAATGAAAAACGGCTTGTTTCCGTGCTTTTTTGTGGTGCATTTGTGCGTACCAACATACCACATAAAATGGCATTCAAGAGGTAAGGGGATATTCGTTCTTGAAAATATTTTTATAACAATACAATTTTAAAAGTATCCTACTAGCATTAATTTTCTCTATCATCCCCATAGTTTAGAGAAAGTAGCTTTTCTTCGAGAATATGGCGATTCCACAAGGTAACATTGTTTGCCTTAGCCAGTTTAATAGCAGCACTTGTAAAGGTACTGTTGGTAACTACCATGCAACGGCTGAGATTATAATATTCTTTTCCAGCCACAACTTCTTGAATCGCAGAATTACCAACTTTTCCAGTATAGCACTTAGTTTGTATTCCAACCCGAATGCTGTTTCTAACCGCAATTATATCTATACCTTGGTCACCAGTAGGAGGGGTCATTGATACTTGATAGCCCATATTTTTGAAAATTTCGGCAATTGCTTGCTCGAATTCTTGTCCACTCATCAAGTCATAATCTTCGACAGTTATTATAGAGTGACCACTATCAAGGGAGAGTTCTTTTTCCAATTGTAACACTTCAAGATTATCAAAGAATTCCTTTGCAAATGGTGCAATATCCTGCTTTATTTTCTTATGCGCATATTGAAAACTTAAATGTTCAGGAATACGCTCAAACTTGGGAGGAAGAGGAATTTTATCCTCCAGCATTAGGTAATAGACAAAGCATCCAAAGCAAACAGAATCTTTATAGAGTTCTTTTACACAAGCAACGTAATTCTTCAGACAATCTTCGTACGTCCAATCAGCATCCATTTTAAAATTATAGGTGATGTTGCACTGTTCTTTAGCCTCGCTTTTAATTGATGTAAGAAGTGCACCATATGTCCGGGCTGCTGCATAACTTTCTTCCCAGTGGCAGGAACTGGAAACTAATCGAACGAGCGCATCAAATTTAGGAAGGGGATGTCTTCTTTCATACCATTCTATAAGACGATCAGAACCAAGCTCTTCAAGGTGTTTTAGATTGGTTTGAAGAATAAAAAGATTGTTATACTGCCCAGTTGAGTTTTGAATCCATTTATTATTGAAGTCCAGTTCAAATGCAGCTAATTCATGTACATCAGTGAAAATTGGGAGTGCCTGCGTTTTTGAAAATAATTGTATTTTTTTGTATGTTTCAGAAAATTCTTTCCATGGAGCTTCCAAAAAAGATAGAATTTCAACGGCTTTATTAAAATGGTATTCCTTCTTCTCATCAATAATTTGTTTATGTGTTTCTTCAATGGCTATTATTAACGCTGCCAAAGCAGATTGGGAAAGATAAATTGTACCATCTGAAATAGAAATCATATAGTCATACTTGTTATAGGTACGAAGGGTTTTTAGACCTTTAATGAAAAAATGCCACTGATTCCACCCCAACTGGATAAAACCATTCTCAACGATTTTTTTGTATTCAAAATTTTTTGGTGCCAGAATTCCAAATGAACGCTCACTTGTAAATTTGATAATATTAGTTTCATCAACACAAAAAGTAAGCTGATCCTCTTCACCTATGGATGATATTTCATAGATTCCAGCAGCTTTTAACTCTTCAGAACAAAATGCAGCAATGCGCTCTTTGTTTTCGATATTGCATCCATCCACACATATTATCTTAACCATAAGCCCTCTCCTAATTCCAAGGCTAATTTTTCTTACAAAAATAAAAATCTTGACAAGAAATATATTTTACTTATATTTTGACATCACAATCTCATACCCTTACAGCATACCCACCCTTAGAAAAGTAGGAGTTTGTGTAATATGTATTTAGAAATGTAGCCAACTTTGTGTAAACCATCAAAGTAAAGCACTGAAAAATCCGCATAAAATCAAGGTTTATTCGGAAGATTCGATAGCTTACTGAGTGGTTCTCCAAAGTTGGCTACATTAGTTTGGTGGAGATGACGGGAATCGAACCCGTGTCCGAAAAGAAGTCAATGAGAGTATCTTCGGGCGCAGTTTGTTTACAACATTCCCGCAGTGCCAAGCCAACAAACAGGCAGACACATTGGTAGCTTCATAAATTCATGGCAACCTGCAAAGCTTAGGGTTGCTCACGTTCAGTGCCTAAATGATGCCCTGACCCCACACGGCACTTGAGTGGGCAGGACAGCCGCCTTTAATTAGGCAGCAAGAGCCAATTTATTGTTATCAGCTATTTCTTTGGAGGCGTTTTATGTGTGTCCCCCGAACACAGCCCGCTGCTCGCACCTTCCTCTCCCCGTCGAAACCTTTACATCCCCATATATCAAAAATCCTTTGCAAAACAATGGATTTTATTGGCAACATAGTTTTCTATTGGGCAAGCAATAGATGCTGCTATCTTGTATGGCTTTTCATTGCTCGGTCAATGTCACGCTTAGCATCTCGCTCTGCAATGGAAGCACGCTTGTCATACAGTTTCTTACCTTTGCACAATCCTAAATCAACCTTAACTTTACTTCCTTTGAAATAAAGAGCAAGAGGAACCAAAGTATAACCTTCGGTTTTAATTTCTTGTGCCAATTTGCGAATTTCCCGCTTATGCATAAGCAATCGACGGGGGCGCATAGGGTCTTTGTTGAAGATGTTCCCCTTTTCATAGGGGCTGATGTGCATTCCATGGAGCAGCAACTGCCCATCCTCAATTTCTACCCAAGAATCTTTTAGATTCACTTGCCCCATTCGCAAACTTTTTACCTCGGTGCCAACAAGTTCGATTCCGGCTTCCATGGCCTCGATGACAAAATAGTCATGCCGTGCTTTTCGGTTTGCCGCAATGGTTCTATTGGCTTGCTTTTCGGCTGCCATTTTGCCCTCTCCTTTCCTCTCCCTTGCGTGGGTAATTCATTATACATCCAAAAAAGAGTATTTGTCAACTATAATTTTTATCAAATTACGGCATTTATACAATAAAATATCAATTCCATGTTATGGATGCTGTAAATATTCCACAGGAACCTGTTTTGTCAACCATACACCGTTTTTGGATAGATAAAACTCATGCCCATCCAAAAACATTTTTCCACTCAACACCTTATAAACAAATGGCTTTCCATGTCGCCTGCCCACTTCTATGGCTGTTTTTTCGTCGGTGGATAAATGCACATACAACCTGCTTTTGGGAATCAGCCCCGTTTTTTTAATAGAGGCAAGGTATTTTTCTCCTGTTCCATGCCACAAAAATTCTGGGGGTTGCGCCTTTTTTAGTTCAACATCCACGGGGATAGAATGCCCTTGATTGGCTCGAATCAAGGTTTTATCCTCATTGAAAGAATATCTCTGCTTGCTGTCTGTTGCAACAATTTGTTCCAACATTTCTTTGTCAAAGGGGTGGGTTTTGGAAACACCTTCAATCAGTTCCGACACCTTTGCCCAGCCATGTTCATCCAATGCAATGCCAATTGTTTCTGGTTTATGCCGTAAAATTAAAGACATATATTTACTAATGCTTTTGGTATCCATTTACATTTCCCCTCTGCCCGACAATGCCCGATACAAGGTGGTTTCATCTGCATATTCCAAACTACTGCCCACGGGCAAACCGTATGCCAAACGGGTTGTTTTAACTCCCAGTGGTTTTATCAACCTTGCCAGATAGGTGGCAGTCACTTCCCCTTCCACTGTGGGGCTGGTTGCCATAATTACCTCTTTTACTTCCCCATCTTGCAAACGAGCCAGCAATTCCCGAATACAAAGCTGCTCTGCACCGATGCCATCCACAGGAGAAAATAAACCATGCAAAACATGATATAGCCCATTGTATTCCCGTGTACGTTCAAAGGCTGTGACATCTCTAGGGCTTTCCACCACACAAATAATACTTCTATCTCGCTTTTTGCTTTGGCAAATGGGGCAAATTTCCTCGTCGGTGTAATCTTGGCAGACTTTGCAGCGATGGAGCTTTGTATGTGCAGCACGAATGGCATCCGCCAACGCTTTTACTTCACTGTCTGACATAGACATTACCTGATATGCCATACGGGTGGCATTTTTCTTTCCCACTCCCGAAAATTTGCTAAACTGTTCTACCAGTTGTTCCAATGGCCCTGCCTGTTTTGCCATAAAAACTCTGCTCTCCTTTTCCCCTATTGCACAAAGCGGCTCTGTTCGCTTTGGGGCGTGGCAGAGCCGCTTGCATTGGTGTTATTGTTTACAGGTTCAAACCGGGAATATTCATTCCGCCGGTAATTTTGCCCAACTCCTCTGTGGAAGCATCTTCAATCTTGTTTACTACCTCATTGATGGCAGCAACAATCATATCTTGCAGCATTTCTACATCATCAGGGTCTACTGCTTCTGGTTTAATGGTGATGGACTTTAGCTGATGATTTCCCATCATGGCTACTTCTACCATACCACCTGCTGCGGAGCCGGTGTACTCAGTTGCCTCCAGCTCTTCCTGTTTTGCCTTCATGTCATCCTGCATTTTTTGTGCTTGACGCATTAGAGCATTCATATCGGGCTTTCCAAATCCTCTGGGCATTCTTGCTTTCATGGTTTGTCGTCTCCTTCACATTCATATATTGTTGTCTGAACTTCCACATCCACACCCATTGCCTCCAACTGGCGCAAAGTGTCCTCTGTGGTCACAGACACGGATGTTTGTGTCTGCTTTGGTTTATCGTAAGGGCCGATGCCATAGCGCACACCGGACACCTCTGCGATTGTTTGTTTTAGCACTCGTTTAGAGTATTCATTTCTTCGGATATACTCCAAAAACATTTCAGTGCCATCAATTAAAATACGCTTTCCATCACAAAACGCTGATGAATCCTTTAGATTTGCATACAAAAGGGGGTCTTTTTTATGCAATAGCTCCACCACTTGTTTCCACTGCTCAAAAGGTACTGGCTCTGGCAAAGAGGACAAAGGCGTTGTTTCAGTGGTAGTTTGTTTCGGCATACATGGCGGAAAAACTGCTGTACCTTTTGGTTGTTCTTGTTGCAAAGTAGTTGGCTCTGACACATTTGTTTTGGGTTCACTTGGGGGTGGCTGTGTCACTTTAAATCCACCAACAGGTGTGAAAAGTACAGGGGTTTCCTTCGCCTTTGACACAGTTTCTACTAGCACTTGTTGGGCAGGGCTGCACAACTCGAACAAAGCCAGCTCCAGTTCTATCCTCTGGTCTGCTCCTTTGCTCATCTGTTCTAAGGCTACGCCTAACCGCTGAATACACCGCACACAATCCTTTTGGGCATATTGGTTCACCTGCTGCAAATATTGTTCCTCCTCTTGGGTAGAAACTCCACCCAAAAGTTCTCCTTTAGGTGCCACTGCTGCCAACAACAAATTTCGATAGTGTACAATCAATTCTTCTGTCAAACGGCGCAGGTCTACACTTTTTTGCCTTAGGTCTGCAACTTCTTTCAACGCCTCTACGGTTTGCTGGTTTTTTACTGCTCCACTGATGGAAAACAGATAATTTCTATCAGTTACTCCTGCCATCTGTCGTACCAGTGGTTCATCCACCTCACTGGAAACGCTGGCACAGGTATCTAAAATAGATAAAGCATCTCGCAACGCACCATCTGCCAACCGTCCAATCAACTGGGCTGCCTGAGAAGTCAAAGCAATGTTTTCTTGTTCTGCTACATACTCCAACCGCTTTGCAATATCAGAAGGTTGAATCCTGCCAAAATCGTACCGCTGGCATCGGGAACGAATGGTCGCAGGCACCTTGTGAATTTCAGTGGTAGCTAAAATAAAAATAATATGTGCTGGAGGTTCCTCCATAATTTTCAGCAGTGCATTAAAGGCAGCCTGCGACAACATATGTACCTCATCAATGATGTACACTTTATAGCGGCAAAGGCTGGGAGTATATGCTGTTTCCTCTCGCAGGTCACGGATATTATCCACACCGTTATTGGAAGCAGCATCAATTTCCACCACATCCATAATAGAGCCATCTTCTACCCCACGACAAATTTCGCACTCTCCACAAGGGTCGCCGTGATTGGGGTGGATACAGTTGACCGCCTTAGCAAAAATTTTTGCGCAGGTGGTTTTTCCGGTTCCTCTGGTACCAGTAAACAAGTAAGCATGTCCTACCCGCCCAGCGCAAATTTGATTTTGCAGTGCAGTCACAATGGACTGTTGGCTTACAACATCTTCAAAACGAGTTGGTCTCCATTTACGATACAATGCCCGATAGGCTGCCATCGTCCATCTGCTCCTTTCTGTTACACAGCTTTTACAAACAAAAACCGGACATAGAGGCAACGGCTAAAAAACCGCCCACTGTGTTGCTTGGCATACGGAGGACAGGAGTGCTGCGGCGCACAGGGCAAACCACTTAATGCTGCTCGGTTCCCCGCCTGACATGGTTCATGGGGCCCCATCGCACAGGGCCCGCCCTCCGTATGCCGAACAACGCACTTCTGCCCCTTTGTCCGGCAAGGGCTATTATACCATATCTTTTTTTGATATGCAAGAGGAAAACGGGGGCTTTTGTTCCACTTTCTCCCTACCGAAATTTCCAATTTCCCGACCTTGCATAATAGAACATATATTGTTGCAACACCCCTGCATATTTTTTATAGCTACGAGGCCATGTTCCGTCATATTCCTGCTCTAATACTCGCTGCATCCATACATCTACAGGCAAGGCTTGCAACCTATGATATCCAAACAAAGCTGTGCAACTTGCAACTTTAATGCCCACCCCTGACACGGTTTGCAATCGCTGCAACAATACCTCATCTTTGCAGTTGGCTATTTGTTCTAAATCCAATTCTCCTGTAGCAACTTTTGTGGCAGCATCTAGAACATAGCCCGCCCGATATCCTAAACCACATTCCTTTAGTTGTTCTATTCTTGCACCAGCCAACTGGTCAGCCGTGGGAAATGTCCACAGTTGCCCTTGGGGTGTATCAATGGGTTGTCCAAAGGTTTTACAAAGTTGTTCCACTGCGGTACGGATGGCAGGGATACTTTTTCTTTGAGAAATAATAAAACTTATCAACATTTCAAAGGGGTCTTGGTGGAGAATCCGCAGCCCCTGCCCATATGCAGCCGCCTGTTGTAAAAAGCGGTCCTTTTTTAGAATACAGGCTTGATATTGGGAATAGTCTGTGTTTAGGTCAAAATACTCTTTCCACAGGGTTTCGTATTCCTCTTGACTACAGGAAAACCGAAACATATCCTGTCCCAAGTCCCAAACCTGCAAAAATTTTCCCTTTGCTACCAACTGCACACCATCTGGTGTTTCCCACATACGGAAGCATTGCCCACTTTGGGCAATTCCTTTTAGGTCTAGTTGCAATATTTTTGTTTCGTACATTGCTTTTCCTCTTGATATTCTTTGATACAAACACAAAAAGCAGGCAAAGCCCCTTTCAAGGAGCCTTGTCTGCTTCCGAACTGCCATTCCTTAGCGAATGATTTCTCCCTCTTTGGGGCCGCCAGCAGCATTGCTCTCGTCGGTGTCAATGTGCATAGCAGTTGCAAAATCATCCCGTACACGGATAACAACATCATCAAATACCAGCTTACGGCCTTCGCCACCACAAGCAGCCTTAACAACATCCTTATCAGCCACACCTGCTGCCTGTGCATCGGCAGGAGTCATATGGATATGACGCTTTGCAACGATTACGCCTTCACTGATTTCTACCTCACCAGCAGGGCCAACCAGCTTGCAGCCAGCAGAACCAGCAATGTCACCACTTTCACGAACAGGAGCATCCAAACCAATGGAACGGGCATCAGTTGCACTCAGCTCTACTTGGTTTGCGCTGCGGCAGGGGCCAAGAATAGAAACGTTTGCCATTTCCTTTTTGGGGCCAACAACAGTTACACGCTCGTTGGAAGCAAACTGGCCAGGCTGGCTCAACATCTTCTTAACGGTCAATTCATATCCTGCACCAAACAGGGTTTCCAAAGCCTCTTTTGTTACATGCACATGACGTGCGGAAGTTTCTACCAAAATTTTCATAATTCGTTTTCCTTCCTTTCATTCCTTCAGTATTCTTCTTTTATTGTAGCACATCTTCCTTTAACTTCAAGGATTGATTCTTGTTTTTGTAATGTATTTTTTATCTAATTGTGTTACAATAAGGAATATCTGAAAAGGATAGCTTTGTGTTATGTAAGGAGGTTTTGTATGGAGCTGCAACTGGAACAGCTACGACAGCAATGTGTACAATGTCAAAGGTGCTCACTTTGCCAAACTCGCACCAATGTGGTATTTGGCACAGGTGTACCAAATGCAGAAGTCATGTTTGTGGGAGAAGGGCCCGGTCAAAATGAGGATGAACAAGGTTTGCCCTTTGTTGGGCGCAGTGGGCAATTATTGGATTGCTACTTGCAAGCCATTGGGCTCCATCGGGACAAAAATATTTTTATTGCCAATATTGTAAAATGTCGCCCACCCAACAATCGTGACCCTTTGGCAGAGGAATGGGAAGCCTGTATGCCTTGGCTTCGCCAGCAATTTTCCATTATTCAACCAAAAATTGTGGTATGTTTAGGAAGAATTGCTGCCCAAAGAATGATTCGCCCCAATTTTTCTGTCAGCAAAGAACATGGACAATGGGTAGAGAAAAACGGTGTCTTTTTTACTGCAACGTTGCACCCTGCTGCACTGTTGCGCAATCCTATACAAAAACCTATTGCATTTGAAGATTATGTTGCTATTCGGGAAAAGATTCAGCAAATTTGTACCCACACCTATTCATCTAATACAAAATAAGTAAGGAGTTGAAACATCATGTTTAATTTTGCAATTCTCACTGCTGGAAATATTGCCGCAAAAATGGCATCTACAGTAAACCAAATGCCACAGGTACATTGTTATGCTGTTGCTGCCCGTGATGGGGAACGTGCAAAAGAATTTGCCCAGACCTATGGCTTTGAGCGTTGGTATGACAACTATGAATCACTTTTTTCTGACCCAAAAGTGGATATTGTCTATATTGGCAGCCCCCACAGTCACCATTACCAACAGGTAAAACAAGCCCTCCAAGCCAAAAAACATGTTTTGTGCGAAAAGCCTATGACTGTAAACGCAAAACAGGCAGAAGAACTGTTCGCATTGGCAAAGGAAAACGGGGTTATTCTTACCGAGGCCACATGGACACGTTATATGCCTTTTGTTGCAGCCTTGCAAGAGGTCTTACAACAGGGTGTGATTGGTACTCCTTTGTCTCTGAAATGTTCCTTTGGGTTCCCAGTGTCTGACCGCCCTCGTATGGCACAACCTGAACTGGCGGGCGGAGCTTTGCTGGATTTGGGCATTTATCCCTTAACGATGGCAGCCATTGCCTTTGGCACTGATATTGTAGAAATGACCTCTGCCTGTACCAAAACTCCTGCGGGTGTGGATGCTTACAATTCCATTATCTTAAAATTTGCACAAGGACAGATTGCCAGCCTGCAATCCAATATGCTTTGTACTTTAGACAACAGTGCCACCATTTACGGAGAGAAAGGCCACATTTTTATTCGTTCTTTCTGGCAAGCAGAAGATTTTGTTGTTATAATGGAAGATGGCAGAGCCACAAAGCATTCCTTCCCTCATAAAATCACTGGGTATGAATACGAAGTAGAACAACTCTGTCACGCCATTGAACAGGGCTGGAGCGAGTGCCCTGCCATGCCACACAGCGAAACCCTAAAAATTCTCAACTGGATGGACGATTTACGCAGCCATTGGGACATTTTTTATCTTTGCGAAAAGGAGTAAAACTGTTATGAAACTTTTGATGAAACAGCGAATTTTTTCTTGGTTTGATAGCTATGACATCTACAACGAATTTGAAGAAACCGCTTTCACTGTGCAAGGAAAACTTTCTTGGGGCCATCGGTTGGAAATCAGTGATGCTTCTGGCCACTATTTAGGACGTGTGCAAGAAGAAATTCTCACCTTTTTGCCTAAATTCTCTTTTTACCTAGGAGAAGAACAACGAAAAATTGGGGAGCTAAAAAAGGAATTTACATTTTTTAAACCTGTATACACACTAAGCTGTAAGGATTGGATTATTGAAGGAAATTGGCTGGAATGGAATTACACTGTAAAAGACAGCTATGGCGAGCTCATCATGCAGGTAGACCGTGAATTGTTCCATTTTTCTGATACATACAGCGTAGAGATTGTAAAGGAAGAAAACGCTTTGCTGTGTTTAATGATTCTATTATCCATTGATGCAGCAAATTGTTCTAATAATTAATTTTATACATAATAGAGGAGTGTTTTTTATGATTTGTATTAAAAATGGTCTTATCCACACTGCGCTTTCTCCCCAACCTTTTGTGGGCAGCATTTTGGTGGAAGGAACAACCATCCAAAAAATTGGCCCAGATGTAGAGGCACCTGCTGGCTGTCAAATTATTGATGCCAGTGGTTTGTCTGTCTACCCCGGCTTTGTAGAGGCACATTGCCACATTGGATTGGATGGCAGTGCCATTGGATATGAAGGCAAGGATTACAACGAGTACAACGACCCCGTTACCCCCCATTTGCGTGCCATTGATGGTATCAATCCTATGGATGTTTCCCTGCGCCATGCACTAGAAGGCGGTGTTACCTGTGTTTCTACCGGCCCGGGAAGCTCTAACGCTCTTGGTGGAACCTTCACCGCCATCAAAACCAACGGCATTCGTGTGGATTCCATGATTGTAAAGGAAACCACTGCCATGAAGTGTGCCTTTGGCGAAAATCCAAAGCGGGTATACAAAGACAGAGGCATTAGCAGCCGTATGACCAACGCCGCCCTGATTCGGGAAGCACTGTTCAAAGCAAAGCAGTATTTGGCAAAGAAAGAAGCTGCTGGCGATGATGTGTTGAAGGCTCCTGCATACGATGCAAAAATGGAGGCTTTGATTCCTGTTCTAAAGAAAGAAATCCCCCTAAAGGCCCATGCTCATCAAGCCAACGATATCTTCACCGCTTTGCGCATTGCCAAAGAATTTGATGTAGATATTACCTTAGAGCATGTAACCGAAGGCCACTTGATTGCACAGGAATTGGCAAAAGAAAATGTTCCTCTGGCTGTAGGCCCCACCCTTGGCCACCCCTCCAAATACGAGCTACAATACAAATGCTGGCAAACTCCCGGTATTTTGGCAGAAGCTGGCTGTGCTGTATCCATCATCACCGATTCTCCCGTTATTCCTCAGCAGCATCTTCCTTTGTGTGCCGGTATGGCAATTAAAGCAGGTATGGACCCCTTTGCTGCTTTGCAGGCAATTACCATCAATCCCGCTCGCCACTTGGGAATCTCTCAGCGTGTGGGCAGCTTGGAACCCGGCAAAGATGCGGATATTGTTATCACAGACGGTTCTCCCTTCTCTGTGGAAAGCATTGTATGCTATGTGCTGTGTAATGGCGAAATTGCCTATGTGCGTGAGTAATTTCTATTGATATATTAACTTTTTTCAGAGGCTCTGCGATTTTGCAGAGCCTTTTTGTTGCAAAAAATTTCACTTTCCTCTTGACATTCCCCTACAAAAGTATTAACATATGAACAGATATTCATATGTAGAGGTGATACCAATGGCAAAAGAGCCTGTAGCTGAATGTTGTGGCTTTTTACATCTCCATGAAGAAGCCGTACACAAAGTTCTAAGCGAAATGCCTCCTGATGAAACCTTGTACGATTTGGCGGAATTATTTAAAGTATTCGGAGATTCCACCCGTATCAAAATTTTATATGCTATCTTTGAAGCTGAGCTTTGTGTATGTGATATTGCCCAGTTGTTGGGTGTCAGTCAAACGGCTATCTCTCATCAGCTGCGAGTGCTAAAAAACTCCAAGCTGGTGAAGTTTCGCCGAGATGGAAAAACTGTATTTTATTCCCTTGCCGATGACCATGTTCGCCGCATTATTGGGCAAGGCATGGAACATGTAACAGAGTAACAAAGGGCTATAAGCCCTAAAAAATAACAATATGAGGTGTATCAAGTATGAAAAAGGTATTTAAAATGGAAGAATTAGACTGTGCACATTGCGCCCAAAAAATGCAAGATGCCATTGAAAAACTGCCTGGTGTAGAAAAAGTGACCATCAATTTTCTTACCCAAAAGATGACCCTAGAAGCCCCACAAGAGCAGATGGAAGAAATTTTGCTGCAAGCGGAAAAAATCTGCAAAAAAATCGAGCCGGATTGCCGCATCATTCACTAATCTGCAACATCCTGTGATGTGAGGAGCAATTTTATATGAGTAAAAAGCAAAAACGAGAACTTGTCCGCATTCTTATTGCGGCGGTTGGTCTTGTAGGTGTGTCCCTTCTTCCCCTATTTCCTTTGGCAAAGACCATCTTATTTCTGGCAGTGTACCTTTTTATTGGTTGGGATGTACTCTGGAAAGCCATCCGCAACATTTTGAACGGACAAATATTTGACGAAAACTTTCTAATGGCAATCGCCACCATAGGGGCAATTGTGCTGGGTGATTTTACAGAAGCCTGTGGGGTTATGCTCTTTTATCAGGTGGGCGAGCTGTTCCAAAGCTATGCCGTTGGTCGCTCTAGAAAGTCCATTGCTGCTTTGATGGATATTCGCCCCGATTATGCCAACATTCTGCAAGATGGCAAACTGGTACAGGTAGACCCTGAAGAAATTGAGGTTGGGCAAACCATTATTGTACAGCCGGGAGAAAAAATCCCGCTGGATGGCATTGTTTTGGAAGGTAATTCCACTTTGGACACTGCAGCCTTAACAGGAGAATCTGTCCCCCGTGACGTACAGCAAGGCAATGAAGTAATTAGTGGCTGTGTTAATCTCTCTGGACTTTTGAAAGTACAGGTAACCAAAGCCTTTGAGCAGTCCACCGTTTCCAAAATTTTGGATTTGGTAGAAAACTCCAGCGCAAAAAAAGCAAAAGCCGAAAACTTTATCACCCGCTTTGCCCGTTGGTATACCCCTGCTGTGGTTATTTCTGCCTGTGTGCTGGCGTTGGTTCCTTCCGTTATCACAGGGCAATGGCAAATTTGGTTAGAACGTGCTTTGATTTTCTTGGTTATCTCCTGCCCTTGTGCTTTGGTTATTTCGGTGCCTCTCAGCTTTTTTGGAGGCATTGGGGCAGCCTCTCGCTGTGGTATTTTGGTCAAGGGTGGCAACTACTTAGAGGCTCTAGCCCGTACAGACATTATGGTATTTGATAAAACCGGTACTCTTACCAAGGGCAGTTTTTCGGTATCTCACATACAGCCACAAGAGGGCGTTTCTCCACAAGAGTTGTTAGAGGTTGCAGCTTTAGCGGAGTGCTATTCCAACCATCCAATTTCCCAATCTTTGCGCTCTGCATGGGCAAAAGAGTTGGATTCCAGCCGAGTTGACCAAGTAAAAGAATTGGCTGGCTATGGGGTTACGGCCTCAGTGGATGGCTGCAATGTGGCAGTGGGCAACAGCAAGTTGATGGAACAGTTCCATCTTTCGGTACAGGCTCCCACCCAAACAGGAACGGTTGTTCATGTGGCAAAAGAGGGCAACTATTTGGGCTATCTGATTATTTCCGATGAAGTCAAAGAGGATGCCGCTTCTGCAATTTCCTCCTTGCGTCAAGCAGGGGTTCGGAAGATGGTAATGCTCACCGGCGACACCAAAGCCACCGGCGAGGCAGTAGCCAAACAACTTG
>ERZ1643251.3268-NODE-3268-length-15191-cov-9.786800_pt1 | contig 15191 bp, 14 predicted proteins | sample MGYA00579261_ERZ1643251 | MGnify/ENA primary metagenome ERZ1643251 (study PRJEB29033, sample SAMEA4952267) | chicken gut metagenome | biome: Broiler Chicken; feature: Gastrointestinal Tract; material: Caecum | place: Ireland | collected 2018 | study: Broiler...
GGGAGCTGGCAAAAATCTTTGATTTTTGACTGAGGGATTCACAGTTGGCACTTTCCCAAAGTACAAACCCATGTGGAAAGGGGAAGGCTTTTTAGTGAATAGTGAAGAGTGATTAGGGAAGAAGTACCCAGGCAGTGCCTGGGTATCCCCCCGGTTTGGCTTCGCCAAACCACCCCCCTTTGGCAAGGGGGCTTTGGGCTGCGCCTCGATTTCCACCCGGTAACGATACCGGGCTTTGGAGGGGCAGTAACGATTTGCTGAAGATTACCGTGCGAAATTGTCCGCGGCGACTCGCCGCTTATTCGATTTCCAGGCGCTTGGATTCGGGGAGGGCCTGCTGCTTCTTGGGGAGGGTCAGGGTCAGGACGCCGTTGTCGTACTTGGCCTTGATACCCTGGGTGTCCACGGCGCTCATGTCAAACTGACGGGCGTACTGGCCGTAGGAGCGCTCGCAGCGGATGTAGCTGTCCTTCTCCTCCTTGTGATGGGACTTCCGCTCTGCGTTGATGGTGAGGACGTCGCCGTTCAAGTCCAGATGGATGTCTTCCTTCTGGAAGCCGGGCAAATCCGCCTCCAGCAGATAATGGTCGCCCTTGTCCTGGATGTCGGTCTTGAACTCCGCCAGGTCGCTGCTGCGGAAGAAGCTGCCAAAGGGATCGGCAAAGAAATTCCGCTCCAGTTCCTCCATCTCCCGGAAGGGGTTGTAGTTGCTCACGCTGTTGTTGTGATTTCTTCTTGCAAGTTCAAACATAATAATGCCTCCAAACAAAATTTCAGGGAAGCTCTGATTCAATCGGCAAGAGCTGGCAGCGAGAGATTTTTTGTCAGACAAAAGAATGGAAAACAGGGGAATACTTTGTGTATTTCCTGTTTTTCATTCTGCATGGATGGCGAAAAACATCCGCTGTCCAGCCGCAGACGATTTATTCAGAGTTTCCTTAGTTTTTCGTCGGTCCTTGTCTGGCTGCGGTCGGGCTGACGTCTGCCGCCTTCTGTGCCTGCCTTTCAGCAGGTGCGGAAACCTTCCATTGGGAATCACCTTGTTTCCTTTCTCTTTTCAAGTATTACCATACCCCCCAAAATCGGTTTTTCTGTGGACAATTCGTGAATAATTCGTTAATTTTAGCACTCTCATAGAAAAAGTGCTAAAACTTTGGGAAGCAAAGCGCCCTGCCAAAGCTTGGCAGGGCGTTGGGTTATGCTTCGGAAGATTCCTGATTTTCGGAAGTCTCCTGATTTTCGGAAGTCTCCTGATTTTCGGAAGTCTCCGGGGTTTCCTGGGCGGCGGGGGTTGTCTCCCCTTCCCGGTTTACATAGGTCATCAGTTCCTCGCCGGTGATGGTCTCCTTACTGAGAAGATACAAAGATACCTCGTCCAGAAGGTTCCTGTGCTGCCGCAGAAGCTCCTTTACCTGCTCCAAAGCGGTGCTCAGCATCTTCTGCACCTCCCGGTCTACGAGAGCCGCAGTTTCCTGGGAGCAGTCCAGATAGGTCTGGGTTTCCAGGTACTGGTGGCTGACGGAGCCGGGGGCCATCAGGCCCAGAGCCTTGCTCATGCCGTACTGGGCCACCATGTTCCTGGCCAGGGCGGTAGCCCGCTGGATATCGTTGGCGGCGCCGGTGGTCTGCACCCCGAACACCACCTCCTCGGCGGCACGGCCGCCTACCAGGGTGCGCAGCTCCGTCTGCAGCTCCTGGAGGGTGTGGAGGTACTTCTCCTCCTCCGGCATCTGCATGGTGTAGCCCAGAGCGCCGGTGGTGTGGGGCACGATGGTGATTTTGGACACCGGCTGGGAGTGATTCTCCAGAGCCGCCACCAGGGCGTGACCCACCTCGTGGTAGGCAACAATCCGCTTTTCCATGTCGGTAAGCACCGTGTTCTTCTTCTCCGTGCCGGCAATCACCGTTTCAAAGGACACCATCAAATCCTCCTGATTCACGGCCTTGCGCTTGTGGCGCACCGCCCGGAGGGCTGCTTCGTTCACCAGGTTGGCAAGATCTGCACCCACCGCACCGGCGGTAGCCTGGGCAATCTTCCGCAAATCCACATCCTCGGCAAGCTTAATCTTCCGGGTGTGCACCTTCAGGGTGTCCAGACGGCCCTGGAGGTTGGGCCGGTCCACGATGATTCTCCGGTCAAACCGGCCGGGGCGGAGCAGTGCCTTGTCCAGAATCTCGGGACGGTTGGTAGCCGCCAGGCACACAATGCCCTTGGAGGAGTCGAAGCCGTCAATCTCCCCCAAAAGCTGGTTCAGCGTCTGCTCCTGCTCGCTGTTGCTGCCGTACCGGGAGTCCCGGGAGCGGCCCACGGCGTCGATTTCGTCAATGAAGATGATGCAGGGTGCCACCTTTGCCGCCTGCTGGAACAAGTCCCGCACCCGGCTGGCGCCCACGCCCACGAACATCTCCACAAAGTCCGAGCCGGAGATGGAGAAGAAGGGCACATTGGCCTCTCCGGCAACGGCCTTGGCAAGAAGGGTCTTGCCGGTACCGGGAGAGCCTACCAGGAGGGCACCCTTGGGGAGCTTTGCGCCGATGTCTGCGTATTTCTGGGGATTGTGGAGAAAATCGATAATCTCCTGCAAGGATTCCTTGGCCTCGTCCTGGCCTGCCACATCCTTGAAGGTGACGCCGGTCTGCTTCTCCATATAGACCTTGGCCTTGCTGGCGCCGATGCCTCCCATGAGGCCGTCGCCGCTCATGCGCTTGGTAATCATCCGCATGAGGAAGAACACGCCGCCGAACATGACCACATAGTAAAGAATCAGAAGCAATGTGGAGTTATCCTCCTCGATGGGGAATTTCACCTTGACCCCCATGTCCAGCAGCTGATTTCCCAGCTCCAGGGTGTCGGCCCCCAGGGGGATGCCGGTGTAGTAGGCCTTCTGCTGCCCGGCCGGCAGGGCCGCCTGGTCCTTGGTCAGGTAGATAATCCGGTCCGCCCGGATTTCCGCCTCTGCCAGATTGCCCTTTTCCATCTCCTGGGCGAACTGGGTGTAGGTGGCTTCGGTGTACCGGCTGCTGACGATCATGTTGTAGACCATGGTGAAAACCAGAATGATCACTGCGGTGATAATCAGGGAGGTGATGAGACTTTTGGGCTTTTTCCCATCCTCCTTGGGGGATTTGTCAGGATTGTTGTGACTGTTATCCATTGTGAACCTCCTGTTGTATTTTCATTCATCTTTTATTCAGCCTATCATATCATATTTTTCCTCCGTCTGCAATGAATCTTTCTGGTCGAAGGGGTGAATTTTCTGTAAATTTCCGGCAGTTTTGACCGAAGGGCGAAAAAACAGTTGTCCACGGGAAAAATATTTGTTATAATAGGGCTACTACTATGGAGATTATAGCTTTTTTGTAAAGGAATGGACAGTTTATGAGAGAAAAACGGAACTTTCCTCCCCAGATGCCGGAGGAAGTGGAAGGCCAGCTGGAGGGTCGGAACGCCCTGACGGAGGCTCTTCGCAGCGGCCGCACCATCGATAAGGTTTTCATCGCCTCCGGGGAGACAGACCGGGCTTTGCAGCGGCTGGCTGCCCAGGCAAAGGAGGCAGGAGCCGTGGTGGTGCCGGTGGACAGAAGAAAGCTGGACGCCATGAGCACCACCCATGCCCACCAGGGGGTCATTGCCCTGGCTGCCGCCCGGGAATACGCCACACTGGATGACCTGCTGGAAAATGCCGCCGGCAAGGGAGAAGCCCCCCTGCTGGTCATCTGCGACGAGCTGACAGACCCCCACAACTTAGGGGCAATCCTCCGGTCTGCGGAGTGCGTGGGGGCCCACGGGGTGATCATCCCCAAGCGCCGCAGCGTTGGCCTTACCGCCACGGTGGCCAAGGCCTCTGCCGGTGCGGTGGAGTATATGCCGGTGGCGAGGGTGACCAACATCAACGCCGCCATTGCCGATTTGAAGGAGAAGGGCGTGTGGATTTTCGGCACCGCTGCGGAAGGGTCCATCCCCATGTATCAGGCGGACCTGACCATCCCGGCGGCCATTGTCATCGGCAACGAAGGCTCCGGCATGAGCCCGCTGGTGCGGAAGAACTGCGATGTGACGGTGCATATCCCCATGAAGGGGAACATCTCCTCCCTCAATGCCTCCTGCGCCGCCTCGGTGCTTTTGTATGAGGCTCTGCGCCAGCGTTTGCAGAAATAGGAGGGATATAGGTATGGCAAAAGATCTTTCCCAGGAATTTGACCTGGAAGAAATCATGCGGGAGTTTGGCTCCCATGAACCGGAGGAGAAAAAGCCGGAGGAGACTCCCGGGGAAGAAGCCCCGGTAGAAGAAGCCCCGGCAGAAGAAGGGGAAGCCCAGCCGGATTTGTCCGCCACCACCATCCGCATGGAGGCGGTGGTGGAAGAAACCACGGAAGAAATCACGGTAGAAGAACCGTCGGAGGAGGCCCCGGAGGCGGAAGCCCCGGTGGAAGCGCCCCCGGAAGAAGAACCGGCGGCAGAGGAACCCCCGGCGGAAGAAGAAGCCCCGGCAGAAGAACCCCCGGCGGAAGCCCCGGCAGCCCCGGAAGGGGCGGAGGCCTTCACGGACAAATGGGAGCCGGAATTTGAGCAGCCCATGGGGGAGTACGTACCCCCCCAGCCCATTCTCTTCCAGCCCCGGTCCCGGCTCCGGGAGCTGAAGCGGCAGCTGATTGCAGGGCCGGAAAAGCTCTATTATGAGCTGGCGGAAAAAGGTCTGGGAAAGCTCCAGGCAGGGATTTTCCTCAGCGCTTTGCTGGTGATTCTCTCCGGCCTGTCCACCGCCCTTTACGCCATGAACATGGTTGACCCCTCCCGGCTGCGGCTGATGGTGTTTTTCCAGATTTTCGTCATGCTTCTGTCGGCGCTTTTGGGGAGCTTCCAGATGATTGACGGGCTGCTTGCCCCCTTCCGGAAGCGCTTTACCCTCAATACCCTGTTGCTCATTACATTCCTGGTGTGCTGCGTGGATGCCTTCTTCTGCCTGCAGCAGCTGCGGGTGCCCTGCTGCGCCGTGTTCGGCCTTCAGGTGACCCTGTCCCTCTGCAACGCCTATCAGGAGCGAATGGACCGGATGGGCATGCTTGACACCATGCGCAAGGCTACAAGGCTTGACGCCGTGGCCGCCTGCCCGGATTACTATGAAGGGGCCACCGGATTCCTTCGGAAAGAAGGCCAGGTGGAGGACTTCATGGACAACTTAGACCGCCGCTCCACCCCCCAGAAGGTGCAGGACATTTACGCCCTCATCGCCTTTTTGGCCTCTGCCGCCATCGCGGCCGTTGCCCTGGTGCTGGGCGGGAGCGTGGCCACCTTCTTCCAGGTGTGGGCTGTGACCCTTCTGGCGGCAGCCCCTGCCTCTGCCTTTGTGATTTTCAGCCGCCCCGCCGCCATTTTGCAGCGCCGGCTCCATCGGCTGGGCACGGTCATCTGCGGCTGGCAGGGCATTGTGGGCCTCTCCGGCAAGGCGGTGTTCCCCCTGACCCATAAAGATTTGTTCCCCGGGAACATGGTGAAGATGAACGGCGTCAAGTTCTTCGGTCACCGGGACCCGGACGAAATCGTGGCCTACAGTACCGCATTGATGGTGGCAGCGGACAGCGCCCTGGCGCCTCTCTTTACCCAGGTGCTGGACAGCCGGAACGGCCGCCACTATGACGCCCGGGCCTTCCAGTCCTATGAGGGAGGCATCGGCTGCCAGGTAAAGGGCGAGCCGGTGCTGGCAGGCTCCGCCGCCTTCCTTCGCAAGATGGGTGTGGAGGTTCCCCAGAACATCCAGCTGGCAGACGGTGTGTATGTGGCGGTGGACGGGGAGCTGTGCGGTCTGTTTGCCATGACCTACGGCAAGTCCAAGTCCACCGTGGCCGGTCTTGTCACCCTCAGCGCCCACAAGAATCTCCGGCCCCTGGTGCTCTCCCGGGAGTTCTCTCTCAATGCGCAGAGCCTCCACGCCCGGCTGGGTCTGAAGACCAAGCGTTTCATCTTCCCCCAGAACCCGGAGGAGCTGTGGCAGAAGGAGGTGCCGGAGGAGGCCCCCAGCCTGCTCCTCACCACCCGGGACGGCCTGTCCCCCATTGCCTACGGCATCACAGGCGCCAGAGCCCTGCGGCTGACCTGGATTCTGGGCCTCATCATCCACCTGATTGGCGGCATTCTGGGTCTTGGCATCATGCTGACCCTGGTGCTTCTGGGAAGCCTGCACCTGCTGACCCCGGCAAATCTGCTGCTTTATCACTGCATCTGGCTGATCCCCGGCATCCTCATCACCGAGTGGACAAGAACCATATAAAGAATCAGGGAGAACCCCCAAAATCGGAGGTTCTCCCTGATTTTTTTGCCTTTGTATAGGGCGGCACCGGGGTTCAAAATTGGCTGCGGCCGCTGGCCGCCGATACCGGGCGGGTCAGGGAAGTAACGAGTAGCAGAAAGCTGTCGTGCGAAATTGGCTGCGGGCACTGCCCGCAAGGCTCCCTTGCGAAAGGGAGCTGGCACGCCGGAGGCGTGACTGAGGGATTCACAGTTGGCACTTCTTCAAAGTACCAACCTATGTGGAAAAGGGAAAGCTTTTTAGTGAATAGTGAATAGGTAATAGGTAAGAAGTTCCCAGGCTTCGCCTGGGGAATCCCCCCGCCTCGGCAAGCCGAGGCACCCCCCTTTGGCAAGGGGGGCTTTGGGCTGCGCATCCACCGTCACCGCAGTAACGATTTGCTGAAGATTTCCGTGCGTATTGGCTGCGGGCACTGCCCGCGGCTCCCTTGCTAAAGGGAGCTGGCACGCCGTAGGCGTGACTGAGGGATTCACAGTTGGCACTTCCTCAAAGTACCAACCTATGTGGAAACCTGCCGGCCTTTTATCCCCCCGGTTTTGCCATAGGCAAAACCACCCCCCTTTGGCAAGGGGGGCTTTGGTGCTTCCCTTTGGCTTTTTGTTTCCCATAGGCAAAAAAGGGGCCTGCTGCAAACTTGTGTTGCAGCAGGCTCTTTGATTACAGATAGTAGCCGATAAAGCCGGTGAAGCCCTGGAAGGCCAGGAACAGCAGGAAGGCTGCGGCGGCGGGGGCTGCGTAGCTTCCGGGGTTCAGGCGCTGGCGAAGGCTTCCGAAGAGGAAGCTGAGCACCAGGTGGCCTACGCCGCCTGCGGCAGCCAGGACAGTTGCCAGGGTGGGGTCAGACCAGCCGCAGGCCAGGGGCAGCACGCCGAAGGCCAGGGCGCCGTAAACAAAATCCCATACCGGGCAGGCCTTGGTCTCCTTCCGGCTGAACCACGCCTTCAAAAGGCAGGCCGCCAGGGACAGGGCGCACACAAAGGCCACGTCCAGGCCGGGGAGAATCAAATCCGGCACGAAGGTCTTCACCAGCAGCCGGGCAAGGCAGGCAAGGCCTGTAAGAATCATCAACCATGTATTTTTGTTCATTGCTTAACCTCCCCACTGGGTTGCCCCGGAGTCCACATCGGCGCCGGTGACATAGGCGCTGGCGGAGTTTACCGCCTTGGCGATGGCCTTGGAGGTGACGGTGGCGCCGGTGAGGGCGTCCACGTTCTCCCCTACCGTAAAGCTGGTGCCCGCAAAGAGGAACTGGGAGAGAAACTCCACAGAGGACAGTGCCTGCATACCCAGCCCCAGGGTCTCCTGCATTTCCTGCACCACAAGGCCGGAGATGGTGCCGTCGGTGTTCACACCCACCAGGGCCACAATGTCGTCGGCGTAGCCCTGAACCCGGGTCTGAATCACAAAGCCCTCATCGGCCTTGAAAACCGCCACAATGTTCTCGTCCTCCCCGGAGTAGGCCTCCTGGGTGAAGTTCTCTCCGCCGGGAAGAATCTGGCTGCACAGCCAGTTGAGGGTCTGCTGCTCATTTTCCCGGGCAACAGGAGAAAGGATTGCGCTGCAAGAGAGCAGCAGGCACAGGGCAACCACAAAAGCGATTGCGGGAATCAGATGTCGCTTCATTTTACAGCACCTCCAAACCGTCTGGGCGGGGTAATCCGGTCAATGGCCCAGGCACAGGCGTTCATAATCAGAATGGCATAGGTGACGCCCTCCGGGAACAGGCCGAAGTAGCGGAGAATCACGGTGAGCACACCGCAGCCCAGGCCGTACACCAGCTGACCCACGGGGGTCACAGGAGAGGTGGCGTAGTCGGTGGCCATGAAGAAGGCACCCAGCATCACGCCGCCGCCTAACAGGTGGTAAGCCATGAAGAGAACCGGAGACTGTCCCCGGGAGAAAATCAGGGTCAGCACCGCCACGGTGCCAAGGTAGCTAACAGGAATCCGCCAGGAGATGACCTTCCGGGCGATGAGGTAAATGCCGCCTAAGAGAATGGCCAGGGTGCAAACCTCACCCATGGAGCCGCCGATGTTCCCCAGGAACATATCCGCAAGGCTCACATCGGGAAGAGAGGGCATCACCAGATGGTGCAAAGGGGTTGCGGAGGACACCATGTCCACCTGTCCCACAGACAGCCAGGAGCCGGTCTCCGGGAAGCGCACCAGATACTGGGGCCAGAAAAGCATCAAAAATGCCCGGGCGCCCAGGGCGGGATTGAACACATTTTGTCCCAGGCCGCCGCACATACCCTTCACCACGATCACGGCAAAGGCTGCCCCCACAATCACAATCCAGTAAGGAACGCTTACCGGCAGGGTCAGGACAAACAGCAGCCCTGTGACCAGGGCGGAGCCGTCGGGGAGGGTGTAGCTCTGGCGGGTGACCACCCGGTACAGCCACTCAAACACCAGGCAGGCCGCCATGGAGGTGAGGGTCAGGGTCAGCACCCGGGGGCCGAAGAAATACACACCGGCAGCAAGGGCGGGCAAAAGGGCCAGCACCACCCGGAGCATCAGCTTTCTTGTGGTCTCCCCGCCGTGGATATGGGGGGAGGAATTGACTACGAGATTCATACCTTTTTGGCCTCCTTTACCATTTGCTTGCCCTTCCGGAAGGTGGCAACCAGAGGCAGCTTTCCGGGGCAGCCGAAGCTGCAGCAGCCGCACTCCATGCAGTCCATGAGATTCAGCCGGTTCAGCTCAGAAAAATTGCCGCTGTTTACTGCCCGGTAGAGATACAGAGGCTGCAAATGCATGGGGCAGGTGGTCAGGCACTTGCCGCAGCGGATACATACGGGATTTTCTGCCGGGGTATTGGCATCTGTCAGGCACAAAATGGTGTTGGTGGCCTTCAGCACCGGAGCCTGGAGATTTCCCTGGGCCACGCCCATCATGGGGCCGCCGGAGAGCACCTTGCAGGTGGTATCCTTCATGCCGCCGGCGGCTTCAATGGTCTGGGCGAAAGTGGTGCCCAGCCGCACCAGCATATTCTTGGGAGCCTTGGCGCCGTCACCGGTGACGGTGAGAATCCGCTGGGTCAGGGGCTTGCCCTCCATCACGGCCTGATACACGGCGTAGGCGGTGGCGGCGTTGAACACGGCGCAGCCTGCCGCCGCCGGGAGCTTTCCGGGGGGCACCTGCCGTCCGGTGACGGCGCACACCAGCTGCTTCTCCGCACCCTGGGGGTACCGGGTGGGCAGCACCCGCACCTCCACCTCCGTGCCCTTGCACACGGACTGCATAGCGGCAATGGCCTCGGGCTTATTGTCCTCAATGGCAATGACGGCGTGGGTGGGAGACAGGGCGAATTTCAGAATCTCCGCACCGGTGAGCACCTCCTGAGGCCAGGTGCACAGGAGGGTATCGTCGGCGGTGATATAAGGCTCACACTCGCAGGCGTTGATGATTACATAGTCCACCTTGTCCAGGGCGGAGAAGGCCTTCACGTCTGTGGGGAAGGCGGCGCCGCCCATGCCCACGATGCCGGCGGCATGAATCCGGTGGAGAATCTCCTCCGGGGTCAGCTTCCGGAAGTCAGCATAGGGGGTAAGGCTCCCGTCCGGGGTGTCCAGGCCGTCGTTTGCAATCACCACGGAGAGAATCTCCCGGCCGGAGGTGTGGGGACGGTTCTCAATGGCAATCACCTTGCCGGACACGCTGGCGTGGACAGGGGCACACAGCCCCTCCCCGTCGCCAACGAGCTGTCCCAGCTTCACCGAGTCTCCCACCTGAACCTTCGGGGTGCAGGCGGCGCCGATGTGCTGGAACATGGGCAGCACCACCTCTTTGGGAGCAGGCACCGGGGTCAGTCCCGTACCCCGGGACAGGGATTTATTTCCTTTTGGGTGGATACCACCCCAGAATAATTTTTTCATAGCTTGCACCTTCCATTTTTTATGTGCGGATATAGTCCCGGAAGCCGGGGCTGTAATGAAGATGATTTTCGCTGTCCACCCACAGGGCTTCGCAGCCGAATTTGTCCAAAAGGGCTTGGCCTTCTGCCTGGGGCAGGAGGAACAGGGCGGTGGAAAGGCCGTCTGCCAGGCCGGAGTCGGGGCAAAGCACCGTCACCGCCCGCCAGAGCCTGCCGGGGTAAAGGGTTTCCGGGTCAATGATGTGGTGGTAGGACACCCCATCTACCGTGTAGTACCGCTGGTAGTCTCCGCTGGTGACCACGGAAATGTCCTGCACCTCCACCGTGTGAAGATACCCATCTTCTCCTGTGGGGTTCTGGATGCCTACCACCCAGCTGCCTCCGTCAGGCTTGGCTCCTGTGGCCCGGACGTTTCCCCCCACGCTGATCAGGAGCCCTTCCGGGGCGGTTTTGCACACCTGCTCCAGGGCGTAGCCCTTGGCGATGGCACCCACATCCAGGCGCATCTCCGGGTCGGCATAGAACACCGTCCCGGCCTCTTCGTCCAGAATCAGCTGGGAAAGGTCTGTGTGCTTGGCCGCCTCTTCAAGAGCCGCTTCTTCCGGCAGCTTGGCGTTTGCCGGGTCGGCAATGCCGGATTCCCTGGCCTCGTGCCACAGCTGCAGCACACTTCCCATGGCGATGTTTACTTTGCCGGCGGTGGCATCGTACACCTCCCGGCAAAACTTGAGAAGCTCCATGATCTTCCCGTCCACCTCCACCGGGGCAATTCCTGCGGACTGGTTCAGGGTCTTGAGGTTCACCACCCCGGGGTAGGTGTTGTAGATGTCAAACAGCTGGTGGTAGCTTGCCAGGGCATGGTGGATTGCCTCAGAGGTTTCCCGGAAAGCCTCCTCCGAAGGGGCATAGCCCACAATGGTGGTCACCGTGTCGAAAAGCTCCAGAAAGGTAGCCTGGTACCGGCTCTGCTGGGGCTCCTTTGGGGCGCAGCCCCCCAGAAGGAGGACTGCCAGAAGAAGGGCCGCAAACCGCTTCATCTTACTTTGCCTGGGAGACCAGCTCCAGGAAGCTGCCGATGGCGATGGTCACGGAAGCAGCCAGGTCGGCATCTGCCGGCTTGGTGTCCTGGTTGATGGCAATGCCCAGCACCTCACCCACGGTCTTGCCGGTGATATACTGGCAGAAGGAAGCGGTCTGCTGGTTCCACTCCTTGCCGATGGGGCTAAACTTACCCATGCCGTAGGCATCCCCCAGCTGGTTCTTGGACTGAACGGCGGCGGTCAGGTCGGTGGTAATGGCGCCGGTATTGTCAAAGTTCACCTTGGCCTGAACGGAGTCGATGGCGGCAGAGGTGATGGTCTCCCCTTCCAGGGTGATGGCAGCGGCGTAGCAGTCTGCCTGGGCAAGGCCTGCCTCCTCCCCAGCGCTTTTGCTGCTGGCAACGGAAGTGGTGGTGGTGAGCTTCAGGGTGTCGGAAGCCTTGGCGCCCAGGTGCTGGGCATTGTTCACCGCCGCCTCGATGGCAGGGATGAAGCCGGCAATGGCGATGGTAACGGAGGCGGACAGGTCGGTGTCTTTTGCCTTTCCCTCCTCAGTGATGGCAATGCCCTTCACTTCCTCCAGGGTCTTGCCCTCCACATAGTCCGCAAGCGCCTGAGCCTGCTCGTCCCATTCCTTGCCGATGGGGCTGTACTTGCCCATGCCGTAGGCCTCCCCCAGCTGGTTCTTGGACTGGACAGCGGCGTTGATGTCGCTTACGATGGCGCCGGTGGTGTCGAAGTTCACCTTGGCCTGCACGCCGTCAATGACGCACTGAAGGATAACGCCGTTTTCGTCCACGGTGACGGCCACCATGGTCACGTCCGCCTGGGACAGTCCTGCCTCTTCTCCGGCATTCTTGCTGGAAGACAGGGTGGTGGTCATACTCAGGCCGGTTTTCACGGCGTCGTCCCCCAGAGGCTGGGTTTCCGTGGGCTTGGTGGTTTCCTCAGGCTGGGTCACGCCCACCACTGCGGTGGCACGGCAGCCTGCAAGGCCGGACACCGCCAGCAGCAGCGCCAGGGTCAGAGCAATGATTTTTTTCATGTGGGTTCCTCCAATATATAAATGTATCTATGGAAACTCTGAATAAATCGTCTGCGGCTGGACAGCGGATCTTTTTCGCCATCCACGCAGAATGAAAAACAGGAAATACATACAGTATTCCACTGTTTTCCATTCTTTTGTCTGACGAAAAATCTCACGCTGCCAGCTCTTGCCAATTTATTCAGAGCTTCCCTATCTCTCCCTTTGGGGGAGGAGAATGTATTAGGCGGGGCGGAATCCGGCGGAGAGCAGTCCCCGGAAGCACCCGGCGGCACAGAAAGCCATCAGGCTTCCTGTAAGTAGTGACACCAGCAGCAGCCAGGGCAGGTAAGCTGCCACATACACCGAGTGCATGAGAAGCACAGCGGTGGCAATCTGGCCAATGTTGTGGGCGGCGGCTCCCAGGATGCTCACCCCGTAAATGGAAAGTCCGGGAATCCGCCGGGTCAGGGTCATGACCCCCAGGGCCAGAAGCCCTCCTGTCAGGGAAAAGAGCAGTCCGGTGATGCCGCCCCCGAACACCGCTCCCAAAAAGCACCGCAGCACCAAAATCCCCAGGGCCTGTCCTGCCCCCCAGAAGTAGAGGGCAAAGAGGGTCACGATATTCGCCAGTCCCAGTTTCACCCCGGGCAGGGGGATGAGAAGCTGCAAGGGGATGAACCGCTCCGTGTAGGACAGGGCCAGAGCCAGAGCGGTGAGCATGGCCCCGGCAGCAATCTGCCGGGGTTTGGACAAATTTTCCTTATCCCGAAACACCGTCCACCTCTCCTTCCTGGGGGGTGCCCAGAATCCGCAGCTCCACCCGGTTGGGCAGGCACACGATACTCTGGCCGGGGGTGCTCTGCCACCCGGAGTGGACACAGTCCTCCCCGGGGCAGTCGGAGGCAACGATGGCCACCCGGCCCCCTTGAATCTCCACCCTGTTTTGGTATGCCCCCTGGATGACGAAGGTCTGATCCTCCAAAAGAGACACCCGGCGAAGAAGGGCTCCGTCCTGGTAGATTTCCAGGGTTTCCGGGGTCTGGGCCCTTCCGGGGAGAAAGGCAAGAAACACCCCCACCCCCAGCGCCGCCACCAAAAGGACGGCAAACAAATCCCCCAGCCGGGGCTTCAGGGGAAAAGGCTCAGAAAATCGACGCATAACCAAAATTTCCCCTTCCCAATTCCCCGCCAAAAGGGGGGCCTTTTATTTTTGCCAAAACTTAAGAAATTATAGCATTCCCCGGGGAATCTGTCAACAAAAAGCGGACAATTCCCGGAAACAGGAAACATTGGGAAAGGATTCCCCGGCCCCTGCCTTCCCGGGAGAAATCCGGGGAAAAGACTTGAAAAATCCCGATTTTTCTGTATAGTTATGGTTAGGAAATTTTTTGAAAAGAGGACACAAGATGGACAGACAGAAATATGACCATTTTCTTGATATTTTGAAGGAGGAGCTGGTGCCTGCCATGGGCTGCACCGAGCCTATTGCGGTTGCCTATGCGGCGGCCCTGGCGGCGGCGGAGCTGCCCGGAAGGCCGGAGCGGGTGGAGATCTGCGTCAGCAGCAACATTATTAAAAATGTAAAGAGCGTCATCGTCCCCAACACCGACGGCATGCACGGCCTGGAAGCCGCCGCTGCCGCCGGCATCGTGGCAGGAGACCCCACCAATAAGCTGCTGGTCATCTCCCAGGTGACCCCCCAGCAGAAAAAGGACATTGAGGACTATCTCAAGACCGCCCATTTTTCCGTGGAGGAGTCCCACACGGGAGAGGTGTTCGACATCTGCATCCGGCTGACTGCCGGAGCGCACACCAGCCTTTGCCGCATCGCCGGAGACCACACCAACGTGGTGCAGGTGGTACGGGACGGAGAGGTGCAGCAGGAAAAGCGCCTCCAGAAGCCGGAAATCGAGAAGCAGGCGGCGGAAATGGAGATTTGCGACATTGTGGCCTTTGCGGATGAAGTGGAAATCCCGGATGTAGCCCCCATTCTGGACCGGCAGATTACCTGCAACATGGACATCGCCCAGGAGGGACTGACGAGAAACTACGGCGCCAGAATCGGCCAGGTGCTGCTTGCCTGCCGGGAGCCTTCCGTGTATACCAAGGCCAAGGCCTATGCGGCGGCGGCCTCCGACGCCCGGATGGGCGGCTGTGAAAAGCCGGTGGTCATCAACTCCGGCTCCGGCAACCAGGGCATCACCGCCTCTGTGCCGGTGATTGTCTACGCCCGGGAGCTGGGTCTTCCTCAGGAGAAGCTCTACCGGGCCCTGGTGGTGTCCAACCTTACCACCATTCATCTGAAACAGGGCATCGGCCCCTTATCTGCCTACTGCGGCGCCATCAGCGCAGGCTGCGGCGCTGCCGCCGGCATCACCTACCTTCTGGGGGGCGGCTATGAGCAGGTGGCCCACACGGTGGTCAACGCCATCGCCATCAACTCCGGCGTCATCTGCGACGGCGCCAAGGCCAGCTGCGCTGCCAAAATCGCCTCCGCCGTGGAGGCAGGCCTGCTGGGCATGGAGATGTACCGCCAGGGCAGCGAATTTGTGGGGGGCGACGGCATTGTAAGCAAGGGTGTGGAGCGCACCATCCGCAACGTCTACCGCCTGGCCGCCCAGGGCATGCGGCTGACCGACTCGGAAATCATCAGCATCATGCTCTCCGACCAACAAGACCGCTGCTCCTAAACGGCGCGGGCAGTGCCCGCGGACGATTTCGCACGGTAATCTTCTACGAATCGTTACTGCCCCTCCGGTGCCCGGTATCGATACCGCACCCAAAGGCTCCCTTGCCAAAGGGAGCTGGCACGGCGCAGCCGTGACTGAGGGATTCACAGTTGGCACTTCCCATAAGTACAAACCTATGTGGAAAGGGGAAGGGCGTTTTTAGTGAATAGTGAAGAGTGAATAGTGAATAAGTCCGTGGCCTTGGCCACGG
>ERZ1643251.3270-NODE-3270-length-15189-cov-3.662218_pt1 | contig 15189 bp, 20 predicted proteins | sample MGYA00579261_ERZ1643251 | MGnify/ENA primary metagenome ERZ1643251 (study PRJEB29033, sample SAMEA4952267) | chicken gut metagenome | biome: Broiler Chicken; feature: Gastrointestinal Tract; material: Caecum | place: Ireland | collected 2018 | study: Broiler...
GGTCATGCCCTTGCCCGGCCGGATGTGGCAGGACGCGCAAACCACCGTCGTGCGCGTTCCATCGTCACCTACGACGGTGATGTTTGCCGTCGTCTGCTGGCTGTCGTCGCGGATTACTGCCATGCGGTTCACCCCTTTCTGTCAGGGGCGGCATTGCAGCCGCCCCATTGCCGTCTATCAGGTCGCGGCGACGAAGATTTCCTTGCGAACAGCGGCAGACGTGTCGAACGTGCTGACGGCCATGCGGCTGATTCCCCGGACTTCGATGGAATTGGTGCGGAAGGCGTTGCCGCCGATGTCCGTGGAAACTACTTCAAGCGGCTGCCGCACGAAAAGCGTGGCAAATTCCTTGAAGTCGCCGACATAGATGGGGAAGTAGTCCCCCTTCGTCGCGCCCGTGGTGGAAACGGTGCGCGTGGGCAGCAGGGCGTTGGAAACCATCTTCACGCGCCTGCCCTTGAACAGCATGTTCGTGGCGTTGGTGGGATCGGGCTGAAGCAGCGGCCGGCCGTTATCGTCCTTCTGCATATCCAGATAGTCGAATGCGTCCTGATTGCACAGAATCGTGGCCATGGCGCTGATCGCAGGGTCAAGCCCTTTGTTGAGTGCGCTCTTCAGCGCGTCCACGGCGTTGTCGGTGGCCGCCACCTGCCCCGCGGTCAGTGTTACCAGCTTGGTCTTCAGCAGCGCATTTTCAGTCAAAATCTGCTTCTTGGCGAACCAGCGCGCAAGGTAGCCGAACAGGTTGGCCACTTCGTCGTTTGCCAGTTCGTTGCTCACAGGCACGATCAGGCCGTAGGTGGTCAGGCTGTACGTCACCTTCGCGAAGGCGGGCTGGTCGTCCTGCGCGATGCCGGCGCTGGGCACCTCGCTGGGCAGCGCGGTCATGCCGGTCGTGGGCGCGGTGTCCACCACGCGCCAGCCGGTGTTCGAGCTTACGGCCTCGACGTTGAACAGATCGGAAAGCGGGCTAAAGTCGCGGCGCAGTTCGCGGATCGTGTTGTCGATGTCTTCCGGTACCAGAAAACCGCCGTCTTCGCCCGCGGGGCTGCCGCCCGCGATGGTCAGCGCGTCGTACAGCACCTTGTGCGTTTCGTCGATCATGGGACGGCCCGGACGCGCGCCGCAGCGCACAGCGCTGGCGAAGGCTCGGGCATATTCGTTGCTCTTCAGGATGTCGCGCAGCGTGCGTTCCTGCTGGGGCGGCGTGCCTTGCGCGCCGGTGGGCAGGCCATTGGTTTCGGCCTCGTACTGGGCGTTATAGGCCGCCTGCAAAGCGGCCATGCGCTCGTTCATGGCGTTCAGGGCGTCGCGCTGCGTGGTCAGGTTGCTGGTACTCGCGTTGGGGTCTGCCGCGGCGGCAGACAGGGCGGCCGCGGCCGCGCGAATCTGTCCGCCCAGTTCGCGGATGCTGTTTTGCAGTTCATTTAACGTCATGGGTTTGTCCTCCTTTTATTGGTCAGAATACAGGGATGCAAAAAACGCGGCCCGTTGCGCGATCTCTGCGCGAAGGGCAGCGTCCGGGTCGGGTGTCTGGGCTGCCGGCGGCGCGCTTGCCGTGCCCAGCGGATGCGCATGCCCGGAAGCGGGCGCAAAGTGGCGTGTATGCGCCATGCCCTTGGCGATACCTTCGCCGAAGGCTATGGCCTGCGCCTGTCCGCGCTCGCGCGCCTGCACCATGGCCAGCACGGCGCTTGCCCCGTAGCGGCTCGCCTGCATCATGCTGCTGGGTAGCGGCTCGCCTTCAGGCGCGGCGGGCAATTCGTACAGGATGCCGTCCGCGAAGCCTTCGTCCACGCACTTCTGCGCGTTCATGTAGGTTTCGGCGGCCAGCATAGCCGCGATTTCGTCGCGCGTCTTGCCCGTCTTCGCGGCATACGCCGCGATCAGGCCCTCGCCGATCTCTTTAAGTATGGCGGCCTGATGCTCCATTTCGCGGTAGTTTCCGGCGGCGTATGTCCATGGGTCATGCACCATCATGTAGGCGACCGGCGACATAAGCACTTCATCGCCCGCCATGGCGATGACGCTGGCCGCGCTGGCAGCGATGCCGGTGATCTTCACCGTTACGCGGCCTTTATGTTCGCGCAGGGCCGTGTAAATCTCCGCTGCCGCGAACACGTCGCCGCCGGGCGAATTGATGTACACGGTCACGTCTTTGCACTGGTTAAGCCGCTGCCGGAATCGCCGCGCCACGACCTGCCCGCTTGGCCCCCACCAGTCAAGATCGCAGACGATCTCACCGTCTATGTGCAGTTCGTCGCCGCCATCCAGTTCGTTGCGGATAAAGTTGTAAAAACTCAAGCGTTGTTTCCTCCCTTCTGGGCGTCGTCGCCCGCTTTGTAGTTCAGCAGCATTTCCGGCTGCTTCACGGCGATGCGCAGCGGCAGCAGGTCGCGGCTGGCCATCAGCTCGTTTCCCATTTCGTCGGGCGGCAGGCCCTCCCGCTGGCGCACTTCGTTGATTCGCATCCAGCCGCCGCGGATGGCCTTTTGGTGCATTTCCGCCATGGTGGCCGTGTCAGCGCGGGTCAGCGCAGCGATGTCGAAGCGGAATCTGTACCCCTGCGCGTATTCTGCCGGCGTCAGCAGCTTGCGGTTGAGTTCCTGTTCCCACTGCGCCACGATGGGCATGATCGTCAGCTGCAAAAATTCCTGCATCTGCTGCTCTGCCGTGGAAAAGCTGGTGTCGCTGTAATCGCCCAGCATGTGCGGCGGGATGTTGTACACCGTGGCCACGCGGTTGCGCGTGATCCGCTCCACGTCTAGCACCTGCGCGTCGATGGCGCTTTGGCTGAAAGTGGTGGCCGTCAGGCCGCCTTCCAAAATCACCACGCGCTGGCCGCTTTTTTCGTAGGCGTCGAGGAAGTTTACGATGACCGTATCGCGCTCGTCCTCGCCCAGCCCCGTGTTTGGCACGGTCAGGAATACGCCGTGATTCACGCCGTCCAGCTGCGCAAGGCTCAATTCCTTCACCTGTTTGTCGTAGTCGAGCGTCCCGCGCAGCACGTCGATGGGGCGAATGCCGATCTCGCCGTTCGCGCTCATGTGCCGCACCACGATCAGCTGGCAGCCGGGCAGGGGAAAGGTCTTGCTGTTGACCAGCGTAACGGTGTACCACATTTCGCCCGTCTCCGGGTGCCGCTGCGGGCGCACGCGCGTCGGGTCGAGGATGTCCAGCCGACGGATCGCGCCCAGCTTGTCGGGCACGATCAGCGCGTAGGCGTTGCCTTCCGTGTTCCGAAACGCTTCCATGGTTTGCAGAAAACCGAAGGGCGTAAAGTTGTCGTTCGGTGCCAGTCCCACCAGCCGTTCCAGCGGATGATCCGCTTGCAGTTCATAGCCTTTGTACAAGTGCAGGGGCATGCTGGCCACGGTGTTGGATATGCGGCTCACGGCGGCGTAGATCGCTTCGTTCCCACGCATGGTGTTGTCGGCGCGCGCGCGGTATACGGGCAGCCACCGCCCAGAAAAAGGCCGTTCCCGCACGCGGGGCTTGTCTCTCGCCTTGGCAGCGTTCTGGGGCTTGGGTCGAAATGGCCACATAGTTTTGCCTCCTTCAAAAGCGTCTGCGCAGACGCTTTTACCTTGCCGCCCGTTGGCGGCTTCGGATGTCGATGACGCGCACGGCGGGCTTGTGGTAAATCTCGCCTGCCGGATTCTTCTGCATGTTGATGCAGTGCGCATCCAGCCACGCCATAAAGCCGTCGATCTTGCGGAATTTGTTCCGCTTCGTCGGCATCCAGTTCTGCTTGTCGGCGTGCCGGCGCTCGCCGGACAAACGCACATTGTCCGTGTACCACAAGAGCATCGGGTCGCGGTTGCTCACCACACGTCCCGCCAGCAGTAGTTCCTTGATGTCTTTCATCGGGTCGTTCAGCGTGACCGGCCCCTGCCGCACCGCTTCGCAGGCGAAGCCGCGGCCTTCGAGCATTTGCCGCAGCCGCGTAGCGTTGGCCGGGTCGTAGCCGATAGTCACGATCTCATACTTCTTTGCCTGTTCGCAAAACCAGTCGTACACGTCTTCCTGTCGCACATACTCGCCTTCGACGATGGTCAAGTGGCCGCGCATGGCCAGTCCATAGTAGTCGATCTTTTCCTGATCCAGTTCGACCTTCCTGCGCGGCACCCATGTGTGCAAAAGCACGAACACGCGCCCGTCGTCCAGTGGAAATTCCAGCGCCGCCGCCGTGAAGTCTTCGCGCGTGGACAGGTCGAATCCGCCATAGCAGCGCCGCCCCAGCAGGCTTTCCATGTCGATCATGGCGTCGTTGCGCTTGTTGACTTCCGGCTGCACGAATTGCATGTCGTCCGTGTTGACGGTGATATTCAGCTGCTTGCAGATGAAGTCCGCGCGCTCGCTGGGGATCATTTTTGCCCGCTGCCATTGTTCCTTCAATTCGTCCAGATGCAGCAGCACGCCCAGCGACGGATTGGCTTTGATCCACTTGCCGCTGTCGTCCGGGTCGTCGCCTTCGTCCATTTCAGCGATGTAGCCAAACATGCGATCCGCCACGTCGGTCGCCAGCTTGCCTTCCATCGCGTCCGTGAATAGGCCATAAAAATAGGCCAAAGGCCCGTCGATGACGTTGCCCATGGTCGTGATGTAGATGATGAGCGGTTGCGACCGCTTGACCACCTTGCGCTTGATGATGTTCGTCAGCTTGAAGTCGCGGTATTCGTGGATTTCGTCAAAAATCGCCATGTGCGGGTTCAAGCCGTCCAGCCGCTTGCTGTCGCTGGCGCGTGCCTTGATGCTGGCATTCATGGCGTCGTAGTATACGCCGTCGCGCAGCGGCCTGAAGCGCGGGGCCAGATAGCGGCTGGCCTTGATCTGCTCGCGGCATTCGTTGAACACGATGCCCGCCTGTTCTTTTGAATTGGCCAGCAGGTAGATGTCCGCGCCGCGTTCGCCGTCCTTACACGCGCCATAGGTGGCGTTGCCTGCCAGCATGGTGCTTTTGCCGTTGCCGGTGCCCACCACGATCAGCGCCTCGCGGTAGCGGCGCAGGCCCGTTTTTTTGTCTATCCACCCGTACAGATTCCCTTCGACGAAACACTGCCACGGCAACAGCGTCATGCGGTCATAGTCGCCCTTTGTCGGGGCCAGAAACTTTTCAATGAACGCGCAGGGCCGTTCGGCCTTTGTTTCGTCGAAGCGCCACGGGTATGCGGGATCGTTTTGCCTATCCAAATCAGCAAGGAAGCGGCGGCAGGCCAGCTTTACTTTGTTGCACGCAAGAATCCGGCCTTCGTCCACGTCGTGGGCGTAGCCGTAGCATCGTTGAATCGCCGATGAATTAGAAGTCCGCAAAGTCATCGTCCATCAAAACGGACGCTGCCTTCCTGCTGTTCGGCGTCAGCCGTAGTTCGGATAGGTGTTTGCGCTGTTGTTCGGCGTAGGCGCGCACCTGCGCCACGCTGCGGTTTTCCTGCCAGTATTTTTGCCGGCCATTGCTGCGCTCTTGGCCGATTCCCCGCTTGGCGATGTCGTCCAAAAGCTGCTGCTTGATCTGCTCTGCCCGCGCGATGTCGGCCACAAGCATCTGGTCGGGGTCGGTCATGCCGCCCTCGCGCTGTTCGCAGGCGGCGCACAGTTTTTCATACATTTCCACGGCGGATTCGTGGGTGATCGTTGCAAGGTGCCGCAGCTTCAGTTCTTCGTTCATATTCCAGCCTCCTATATCTTGATAACGCGCATCCGCGCGGCCGGTTTCGCTTGCTTGCCGCCGCTCTTCCCGCCCTTTTCCGGGTGCCGCCTGTTGTGGCAGGCTTCGCACAGGCTGCGCAGGTTGGAAAGCGTCAGCGCAAGGTCGGGCCGCTCTTCAATGGGCTGAATGTGATGCACGACCACGGCCCGGCGCGGCTTGACGCCATAGCCCGCGCGAATGCGATCCATGCAGTCGCAGCACATGCCGCGGTCGCGCCGCAGCGCCTCCGCTCGCGCCCGCTTCCACGCCTTTGTGTGGTAGAAGGGATTGCTTTCCTTGCGTTGTGCCATGCCGCCCGCCCCTTTGTACAGATAAGAGCGGGCACCGTTTGGCGTCCGCTCTTTTTTCGACAGTGTAATTATAGCACAGGTTTTCCGCTTCTGCACCTATACAGTAGGCTTCTTACCCTATACAATGGGCTTCTTACCCTATACTGACCGCTCCTGACCGATACTCTTTCCTATTATCTGTTTGATTTTTGGCCCCCTTCTGGGTACTCGCGGATATACCAGCATGGTAGCGCGCCGCGCACGGTTTCCTGCGGCAATTCGTCCAGCATCCGCTCGCCCATCGTTTTCAGTTTGCGGATATAGCCCTCTGTAAACCCCAGCTTGCGCGCGATGGCGGGGATTTTCTGGCGCTTGATGTAAAATTGGTGCAGCACCGCGCTTTCGTTTTCCGGCAGGCAGTCCAGCAGCACGCAGGCGGCGGCCACTTCCACGCGGCGCGCCTGCTCCCGCCCGCGCAAGTCCGCTTCCAGTTCTGTGATGGCCGCCACGAAAGCGGCGATTTTGTCAGCCTCCGCCGTGCTGCGCCCGCCGCCGGCGTTGATCCGCGGCGTTACGCTTTCGGCGGCCTCGCGCCGCCGCTCGATGCGCTGCCGGATGCGGCGCAAATCCTGTTCCGCCTCCCGGCAGCGCTGCAAGATCGTGATGGCCCTCATTGCGCACCTCCCGCAAAAGCGTCTGCGCAGACGCTTTTTGATTTGTCAGCGGAAGCCTTCCGGCAGTTCCGCGTCGTCCACCTCGGTAAAGCCTTCGCCGTCGCTGTTGTGACGTGGCGACGATAGAAATTCCACGGCTTCGGCGGTTACCTCCAGCGACGCCCGCACGCCACCGTCATTGCCTGTGTATGCCCGCGCGCTCACCGTGCCGGTCACGGCCACCTTGCGGCCCTTCTCCAAGTAGCGGTTGCAGTTCTCGCCCAGCCCGCGCCACGCCGTGACGCGGAAGTAGTCGGCTTCGGGGTTCGCGCCTGCGCGCACGCGCCGGTTGACCGCTACGGTGAAATTGCACACGGGCGTGCCGTCCTGCGTCTGCCGCAGTTCCGGCGCGCGGGTCAGATTTCCGATGATGACAAGTTGATTCATGCTTTCGCCTCCTAGATGTACTCCCCATAGTCGCATTGGATCGCAACGTCCCTGTATTCGCATCCCTGCGCAGAAAATGTTTCTGGCGGGACGATATTCATCAGCGCCCGGCGCAGTTTGCAGCCCTTGGCCTGCCGGTCGTCTTTCAGACATACCGCGCATTCGGCTGCCATGGCCGCGTTGATGATCTCGCGCAGGTCGTCTTCGCTGGCGATGATCTGTTCCGGCGTCCGGGCGGCGGGCTTGAGCCGCACCAAAACTTCCCCATGCGTGCAAAGCCTTTGCATGTACAAAAGCGTCTTGACGGGCAGCGTGTCGTAGATCGCCACCAGCAAATTGTTTGCCGTGGTCGTCATAAGCCGCCATTGCCGCCAGCCGTTGGGGATCAGCTTCAGCCGCTCCCGCAAAACGTCCTGATGCGCGATCAGCTGGGCGTCGAGGGCGGAAAGGTATTCAATGATCGCGCGCTCGCGCCCGCTTGCGGGCTGAATCCTTGTGTTCACTGCTTCGCGCCCCCTCTCGCCCGAATGGCCTTCATGGCCTTGTAATCGTCCCACATGCGCACCTGTTCCATGGCTACGCTGTATTCGCAGCGCGGTAGGTCGCGCACGCTGCTGATGCCCGTCGTCAGGCGCACGGCCCGGCGGATCGCGTTCGCCGCAGCCTTTTCGCAGCCCTCCGCGCGGTACTGGGCGCAGATTTCCGCCGCCCGGCTGCGGATTGCCTCGTGGATTGCGTTCGCCTGCGCCGGCGTCACCTTGGTCAGCAGCCGCACTTCGCGTTCCAGCGCCGCCATGCGCTCATTGGTGGCGCGCAGCATATCGGCCATGCCGCGCATGATTTCGCCCATTTGCCCCAGCGTTTGCCGCACGTCGGCAGGCAGCGCAGTGGGCGCAGCGCAGGGCCGCATGATCTCGTTGTTCGCCATATTCAGCCCTCCCCGCAGATGACCACGGTTTCCAGCGCGCGGCGCGCGCCGTCCACCCAAGTGCCCACCATGTCCACATACTGCCGCATTTGCGCACGTTCTCCGCTGCCCATCCGCGCCACGTCCGCGCCGATGTGGGGCAGCACGCCCGCCGCGCCGATGAACGCGCGCACCGCCGCCGCCAGATCGCCGGCCCCGAAGGCCGTCTCGGTCGCTTCGCCTCGCGCTGCCTGCGCCTTCTGGTTCAAAAGTTCCTGCTGGGCCTTCTGCCGCAGTTCCGCTTGCTGTTCCGCGTAGCTTTCGGCGTCGGCCAGTTCGGCCTTCAGGCGGTCGATCTCGCCTTGGGCTTCGGCGCTGATCCCGCCGGCGGCGCTCTGCTTGGCCTCTTCCAGTTCATCGCGCAGCTTTTTGATGGCTCGCGCCCGGCTGTTTTCGAGGCTGCGCGCGCGGTCGTCGGCCTCTTGCAGCTTCTGGCGCAGTTCTTGGGCTTCCCGTATCGCCCGTTCCGCGTCGCGGGAATTTGCGGCCGCGCGGGCTTTTCGTTGATCTCTGCAAGCTGGTCGGCGCGCTGCTTTTCACGCTTCACGGCCTCTTGGAGTTCCCGCAGGCTCATGTCGTCGGCGACCGCCTTTTCGGCGATGGGTTCCCGCGCTCCTTCTGGCAAGGCCAGAATCGCCTGTATCTTGCTGATCGGCAGCTTGGCCATGGCGCTGCCTGGCAAAACACTGCGTGCCGCCTGCATCAGCTTTTGCGCGCTGCGCTCGCTCATGCCGGTGTTCTTGCGCACCCACGTTTCCCATTGGCCATGAGGCACCAGCCCGGCTTCCTTGGCCTCGTTCAGGCAACGGCCCACTTCCAGCATGTTTTCATAAGCGCCCTGCATGTGGATGGCGATGCGGTATTCGATGTTTTCCAGCGCGACCGGCGCGGGCGTAGTCTCTTTGATGCAGGTTACTTTCATTTCGTCTCTAAGCATTTTCTTCAAGCGCTCCCTTCATCGTCCTGTAAATCGTGCATTTGCCGTATTGCTGGCAGCAGAATCGCCGGTAGTGTTCGTTGCGCGCTTCGCCGCTGGGATAGGCCCGCTTCTTCCCGCCGCAAACCAAGTAATAGCGGCCCCGGTAGCTGCTGCGGTGCTCGAAACACGGGCAGCGCGCGCGCAGGCCGTCGCGCGTGGCCCCTCGCGCGCCCTGCTGGCAGTTGCATGTCTCCCCGATTTCCAGCGGCCGACCGCACGCGGCGCAAACGCGGTCATAGATTTCGTGCCGCATCTCTTCACCCCCTTTTTGCAAAAGCGTCTGCGCAGGCGCTTTTCAGTCTGTCAGCGGAATCCTTCTGGCAGTTCTTCGTCTTCCACTTCGACAAAGCCGTCCGCACCCGTCATACCATCCAGCGGCATTCGCTGCTGTTCCACGGCCGTCCTTGGCCCGTCGATGTGGATGCGCGGCACCCACAAGAGCCGCTGGCATTTTCCGTCGATCCACTTGGGGCGCGTCGCGCTTGTGCTGGTCGTCGTTTCGGCGGTCAACACGCCGTCTTCGCGCATCTGCTTGTACAGCATCTTTGCCGTCAGCGGAAACGCCTGTCCCTGATCGTTGCACAGCTTGGCCACCACGCGATAGGCTACCTGCGGCATCAGATAGTAAAAGTCCGCGTCCATATAGCCGATCATTTCGCGTCCGCCGCCACCGCTGCCCCCGCCTTCGCCTGCCGGCGAAGTCAAATCGCGCACGCTCGCGCTTTTGCTGGTCAAAAGTTCCGATATGGTGCCAAGGAAGATTTTGCTGGGCCGGTCTTCCTTCATGTCGTCCGATTGCCGCTTGCTGTTCTGCGTGGCGATGTCCCACGCCTCGCCCAGCATTTCCACGGCCTGTTCGGTCGTGATTGCCTTCACGTCGCGCATGTAGCGCAGCATACACTGATACCCTACCATCATGTGCGCGATGGCTTCGGCGGTGCGCCCGTGCTGGCCCACCGTCTGCTTCAGCGCCATGGCCCGGTTTTGGACAAAGGCATCATGCAGCATCTCCGGCAGTTCGTCCACTTGCTTCAGCAGCCATTTGATATAGCCGCGCATGGATTTTTGCAAGTACCCCTGCCGCGCAAGTTCCTGCATCGCCGTCAAGCTGTCGTTCACGGGTATGTCGTCCTTTCGCACGCTGGTGATGTAAAAGCGCGCCATTCCGCTTTCGCCCACGCCCGGCGTGTCCTCGCCGCTGATGATCGCCACGCCGCGGGGCGGCATGGCCTCTTGCAGCGTCAGATCGCTTTTCATGCGCCCGCGCTCTGCGCCGTCGCCGAAGGCGCGCGCAAGGCTCTGCGCGGTCGCTTCCATCTTCTTGCGCTCTTGCAGGCTGGTCACTGGATGATAGTCGTCCACGACGATGGGCATGTCTTTGAGCAAAAACGCCTTCTTTCGGATGAAGTTCGCCGTATCATTGAAGGACGCCGGCAGGCTCTTGCCGGTGAAGTTTCCGAAGTGCGAAAGCGCCAGCGCAAGGGCCGTGCTCTTGCGCGTGCCCGTGCCGCCCAGCACGAACAGCGCATACGCCGGGGCCGCGCCCGTGGCCGCCAGAAACTCGCGCAGCGGGGCCAGAAAAATGGTGCCCAGCAAGGGGATGGCGATGTGGTCGGCCATACATGTCTTCATGGTCAGCGTCGCCAGCGCGCCGTCCATATAGCTGATGGCGTCAAACCCTGCCGCGCCGCTGCCGTCCAGACGGTAGGCAGACAGGCCGCTGCCCAAGTCCACGGTCACGCCATCCGCGCCGATCGCGCCGCCCTGATACAGATACGCCCACTTTCCGCTGATCTTCCGCCACCCCGTGTGTGCGTACTCCGTGATGCGCTTGACGGTCATGCGGCCCACTTCGTTGATGGCGTAGCGCACCTTGTCCTTCGTCGTGTTGCCTGGCATTACGCTGGCCGCGAAGTCCCAGTTTTCCGCCACCCAGTTCATGCCGTTAAATTGGCTGGCCTTGATGTGTACGCGCGGCAGCGGCGCGCCAGTCACGCTCCATCCGTCGATGACCATTTCCTTGCTTTTGTTCACGCCGTCGTCGCGTTCCACCACGGCCACGGGCAGCGCCACGAAGTTGGCCAGCGGCTTCGGCCCGTCCTGCGTCGCTTGGCAGATGCGCCCGCCGTCCACGCAGTAGCCCAGTATGCGCCCATAGTATTCGGCGGCCGCGTCCCGCTGCATGGCGGCGCTGGCGGCGTAGGGTTCCGCTTCCCGCATCAGGCGTTCCAACGCAGCCTTGCCCGTCTCTGCGCCCATCAGCTTGAAAAAATCCGTGGCGTCGCCCTTCGGCGGCAGCTTTTCGCACGCCTTCGTCAGGTCGAGGATGCGCACGCTCTTGGCGACCTTGGACGCAGCCTGCGCGACCGCCTGCGCGTGCGTGCGGCCCACGTCGTCGTTGTCGGGGATGACATACAAATCTGCGTCTTTCAGACTTTCCGTGTAGTGCCCGGAATGCCATTTGCCCGCGCCCATGGGGTTCGTCGTAGCTGTGTAGCCGATGGCGGCCATGTTGTCGCAGTCCTTCTCGCCTTCGCACACGAACACGGGTTTGCCTGCTTGGATCGCCGCGCACACTTCCGGCAGGCGGTAGAGTACCAGCCGCACGCCTTCCTTCGTGTACTTGTACTCGCCCGGCTTGTCCGGGTCAGGCTGGCGAAGGCTGAACGTCTTGCCGCCGTCTTCGCGCTCATAGCGGCAGGCTTCAAACAGCAGCTTGCCGTTTTCGTCCCTGTATGGGTAGGCGCAGACGAATTTACCGCGGGACTTCCGTTCGCTCTTCGCGTTCCCGGAGGGTTTGGGCGGCGTGGGCTTGGGCGCTGGTCGGCGCGGCTGGGCCGGATCGTGGAACAGATCGCGCATGCTAAGGCCCATGGCTGCCACGCCGGAATTGGTGCCGCATCCGGCCTGACATTTCAGCACGATCCCGCGCTCACCTTCCCGCACGCACAGGCTGGCAGTCTTGTCGTCGTGCGCCGGGCAACGGCACATGTATTCGCCGCTGGCGTTCGGCCCGCTGTCTACGTGCAGGCGGGACAGAAATTCATGTAGTTCCACGCGCCTGCCTCCTATTCGCCGTCCGTTGCTTTCTTCATGCGCCGCAGGATCGCGGCACGCACGTCGTCCAGTTTGAAATAATAACGCTGTCCCACTTTGCTGTACGGAATCCATCCCTCACGGATGCCCCGCCGGATTGCCGAAGCGGTCAGCCCGGTTTCCGCGCTCACCGTGTCGATCATAACGCCATCCGGCTTCGATAACACGTCGCGCGCTTCGTCGATGTCCACCAGCATTCGATTGCCCAGCAACATGACGGATAGCTCGCCGCATCGCACGGCGCGGCGGATGAAGGATTCCTTGATGTCCAATACCGCCGCCGCTTCTCGGATGGTCTTCAGGTTCACGGGTCAGCCCCCCAGTTCTGCCTTTACCAGTCGCAGATTTTCCTTGCAGTATTTGATCGCCTTGTTATAGGGCATCATGCCGACGCATTCGTCGCGCCCATTGATCGTCTTGCACACGATCGCCTTACGCAGCTTCGTGTCAAACTCTATGTATGCCATGCTGGGCGTGGGCGGATTGGCGTGGTTTGCGCTGCGAAGCACGTCCTGCGCCCGCCATACGCGCGCAAGGCAGTCCATGCGCGGATTTCCGGCAGGATACAGCGCGTACAGTGCACGTAGTTGATCCGGCGTGTCGATCTGGTAGCGCTTAACCATGGGGCTTCCTCCCTTCGCGCGTCTGTCCCACGGCTTTGTCGATGGCGGCCACGGTTTCTTCCATCACGCGCCGCAGTTCGACGGCCTTGGCGCGGATCGCCGCGGCGGCGGGCAGTTCGTCGTCGGTAATGTGCCCGTCGCGGGCCACCGCCGCGAAACGCAGCGCGATTTCCTGCGCGCTCTGGAAGGCCACGGCCCAGCCCAGCGCCGCCCGCGCCAGTTCGCTGCTTTCCGCGCAGCCATAGTCCGGCAGCAGTGGGCAGCACGCGCGGATGTGTGCCGCCTTCAGGTCGGGATCGCCGTAGGCTTCCACCATTTTCTGCACCGCGTCGCACGGTGGGATCGTGTGCCCGCCTTCATAATCGGCCAGCGCTTCGCAGCTTACGAAAATTTCGCCAGCCGTCCGCTCCCGGCTGGCGAACAGCGGATCGCGCTGCGCCGCCTGCATCCGGGCGCGGTAGTAGATGTTCGTCGGAGCCTTCATACTGTCCCTTCCTCCTCGCCCTCCGGCGTGTATCGGTCAAGGTGCTTATTCAAGTAGTGATATGCGTAGTAGGTCAACGCGCCTGCTGCTTCGCCCATGATCCTGAAGGCGTCCAAGTCCTCCCGAAGTGTTTTGATGATGCCGATGCTCCGATGCTCTGGCCCCGCCCATTGCCGGAAATGCCCATCAATGTATGCGACGATACAGATGCCCTCGCATGCCCCGATGTTGACGCTGAACGCAGTGTCAAACTCGTACTTGGTCAGTTCGATGTCGTCGCCGGTCAAAGCGCCGCCCGTTGGCATCTCGCAGTCCACGATGGCGTCTAAGGCGTCAAGCGCTCCGGCCTCGCGCGCCATTTTTATGGTGTTCAGAAACAAGTCGCTGGTCGTGTCGTGGATTCTCTTTCCCATTTTCATGCCTCGCTTTCTGCCATCTATGGCGGTTTTTCTGTATGCCTTTTGCCTATATTCCCGTTGGCAAAACTTCAATCATGTGCTCTAATGAATTTATGATATTGATATTGTAAATCAAAATATCTGATATGTCAATACGAAAACAAAAAATTTCAGATATGAGGAAATGCAATCACGATATTTCAAAATATATGATATTATAGAAACGTGGGAGGGAAATATAATGCCGCAAATTAAAGATATTCTAAGAACACTCAGAAACGAGCGCGATGCAAAGCAAAGCACCGTTGCAAATGATATTGGTCTAGCACAAGGTACCTATTCTTCCTATGAAAACGGTATAACACCACCAACGGAGAATTGTATAAAGATTGCAAAATATTTCGATGTATCGGTCGATTATTTATTAGGACTTACGAATGAACGCAAGCCCATACACGGCACACTGGAAGCTTCGATCAATGCCTTATCAAGATTGGTAGGGGAAGGGACGCCCACAAGTTCCTCGGTGCTTGCTCTGCTGGATGCTGCCGTGGTATACTATCAAAAAGGTGCGCCATGCGGAGATATACCTTTGGAGGCGTTCAATAGCTTTATAGAGGGCCTGCGAAACGCCATGCTTGCCGCTGCGAGGAACGATGACGCTGCCTTAATTGATAACGCAAACGCGGCCACGGTGGCCGCGCTGGAAGTCGCAAAAATGCCCGCGTTGTACTACAAAAAGAAGGGGGAATCTTGACATGAAGAAGCTGCTTGCTCTGTGCCTTGCTCTGCTGTCCCTCGTTTCTGCTGCCGCTTCGGCAGAAGTGCTTGCCGATGGCTGGCAGGATGCCGGACTGGAAGCATTGCAGCAGGCCCAGCAGGACATCGCAAACCGAATCAGCGAATTGCGCGCGGCCTCCGCGCCGGCCGCGGATCGCGTCGAGTTGTCCGGCTCGGGAACGTCCATTCTGACCGACGTTGCGATTGATTTTTCGCCAGCCCGTGTTATAATTGAATGCGAAGGGGAGACCAGCGTCGCTTTCACGGGCGGGGATTACGATTACACCTTCAGCGCGTCAAGCTACGAACAGGCTTTCTTCGATCAAACGGGCGCCTTCGACCTGCTCATTGAATCGACCGGGCCGTGGGCTGTGACCGTAGAACCGATTGCAGACGGCGGCGCGCTGCCCATGGAAGGCGTCGGCCCCTTTGTTTCAGACTTCTTCGAGCTTCCCGCGCCGATGATCGTGACGATCTCTTCGGATGTCGAAGGAATGGACGCCCTGCTGACAAACCTCATTGTCGCGCTGTGCCATCAGTATGAGAATATCGAAAGCTGGCAGCAGGAATCGCTTACAAATGAATTGTTGTCGGGCGGAGACACTTTCAGCGCGGACGTGATCTTGCAGCCGGTGGACGGACGCACGCAGTATTGCTTGTCCGTCAAATGCGAACCCGGCGTCGCATGGTCGATAACGCCAAAGGGCTGACCTTACACTTTTTTGGGGTTGCCGTTTACAGATGACGGCCCCCGATTACGCATGGACTGTAACGCCGAAAAGC
>ERZ1643251.3272-NODE-3272-length-15186-cov-7.632014_pt1 | contig 15186 bp, 12 predicted proteins | sample MGYA00579261_ERZ1643251 | MGnify/ENA primary metagenome ERZ1643251 (study PRJEB29033, sample SAMEA4952267) | chicken gut metagenome | biome: Broiler Chicken; feature: Gastrointestinal Tract; material: Caecum | place: Ireland | collected 2018 | study: Broiler...
CGATGCGCTTGAGGCCGTCCTGGGCGTTGGGGGTGTAGCAGCACACCAGATAGAAATTGGGGTACTCGGCGGTAATGACCCGTCCCTCATGGCGGTGGAGGTCGTCGCCAAAGCCGTAGGTTACGGAAAGGGGCTCCTCCCGGGTGAGAATGGCGGTACCGGAATAGCCTTTTTTATCAGCGTAGTTCCAGTACATATGGTAGCCCGGCAGGTCCAGCTCTACCTGGCCTGCCTGGAGCTTGGTCTCCTGCAGGCAGTAGACGTCGGCTCCCGTCTCCCGGCAGAAATCAAGAAAGCCCTTCTGCAGACAGGCCCGCAGGCCGTTGACATTCCAGGAAATCAGTTTCATAAGCGTCTCCTTTGTTAAGAAATCGGCACAGGGACAGTATACCAGGGGCCGGCGGGGAAAGCAACCGCCGGAAAACAGCCGTCAAAAGGCAGCCGCCGGAAAACAGCCGCCCCGGAGGGGCAGAGCCATCCGGGGCGGGAATATGGGTTAGATTCTTTCGGGGATTTTGCTGCGCTTGTCCTGATACATAGCCTCATCCATCCGGCGCAGGAAGGTTTCCGCCGTGTCGCCGGGGCGATAGTAGCTGAAGCCCATGGAGAAGGACAGCTGGTAAGGCCGCTGCTGCTCACGGTTGAAGGCCTCGGTGGCAAAGCGGATGCTGTCCATCATGTTCAGGACCTCCTCCTCTTTTGTCACCGCCCGCAGCACAATAAACTCATCCCCGGCAAACCGGGCCGCGAAAGCGTCGGCGGGGACGGCGCTGTGGAGCAGCTGGCCCACGTCCCGCAGGGCCGCGTCCCCCACCACATGGCCGTGGGTGTCGTTGATCTCCTTGAAGTCGTCCACATCCAGCATCAGGCCCACCAGCCGCCTCTCTGGCTCCAGCCGCTGCCCGGCGTAGCCCAGGTAGCGGCGCAGGTACTGGCGGTTGTAGAGGCCGGTGACCAGGTCCACGGAGGAGGCCTCGTTCTGGATGTTGATGTACAGGGACACCACCCCCACCGCCACGGACACCCAGATGAGGGAGATGCCGTAGAAGAGGAACTGGAGGATGCTGCCGATAAAGACGGGGGTGAGGAAGATCATCACCGGCAGGAAGAGATACCGCCGCAGCTTCCGCCGGGTGGTCAGCACCAGCACGGCGCTGTGAATGAGGTAGCCGTAGCTGACGATGTAGGGCAGCAGCACCAGGGAGGTGCGGGCGTAGACGTTCTCCGGGGAGATGGTGAAAAAGACGTCGGTGAACATGCTGGCCACCCCCAGCAGCACCACGGCGGCGGCGGGCCACACCGCCTGCCGGACGTAGCGCTTCACATGGTCCAGGCTCTCAAAGAGCTTGAAATCCACATAGACGGTCCAGATAAAGGCGAAGGACATGTCGGAGACGAAGAGCAGGGCGTTGGTCACCCGGTTGAGGGGCAGGGCCAAAGGGAAGGTCCGCCCGTCCAGGAAAAAGGTGCCGGTCTCCAGCAGGCACAGCGCCAGGGTCAGGGAGGCCATGGCGCAGAAGATCTTTTCATCGAAGAACACATGGCGGGCATTGAGCCGGTTGCTGATGAGCAGCACGACCATCAGGGTCGCCCCAACGCCGTTGCTGATGAGGACAGCCTGAAGATTGAGCATGGCGTTCCCTCCCGTGGGAATGATCTTTCGCGGTGGATCCAGCCAAGGTAAATCATGTTTATGATAGCACGCCTCCAGGCGTAAAACAAGGGAAAAAGGAAGATTGCCGACAAAATGGTTAAAATTTACAAATTCTGGAAACTTCTTTTCGGCGTAATTTCCATAGTGGAAGGATAGCAGAAAGGATGTCCGGAAAAAAGGACAGAGCCAGGCCGCTGAGACCGTTATTTCCCCGGGCTGTCCGGAGGAAAGGGACGGGAAGAGAAAAATGGGGGCCACTCCCAAAAGGGAGCGGCCCTCGCTTACCAGGTATGGCGTCAGAACAGACAGAGGATCAGACCGTAAATGGCGCTGGCAATGACGCCGTAAACGATCACCGGACCGGCCACGGTGAACATTCGGGCGGCCATGCCGGTGACAAAGCCCTCGCTGCGGAAATCGATAGCGGGGGAAGCCACGGCGTTGGCAAAGCCGGTAATGGGCACCAGGGTCCCCGCCCCGCCGTAGCGGGCCAGCTTGTTGTAGAGGTTCAGCCCTGTCAGCAGCACCGACAGCAGGATCAGGGAGGCCGATGTGGCGGTGGCGGCGTCCTGGCGGACAAGGCCCAGGGACAGCCACCCCTCCTGGATCAGCTGGCCCAATACGCAGATAACGCCACCGATAAGAAAGGCAAAGGCGCAGTCCTTGGCGATGGGCGAGGGCTTCTCCCGCTGTTTGACCAGCTGGGCAAAGGCCTCCTTGCTCATATCCCGGGTAATATCCATGGAAATATCCCTCCTTTTCCCTGGCAGTATGGCCGGAAAAGGAGAATTCTATGCAAAAGGAGGAAAAAAAGCCCGCTCCAGGAAAGGAGCGGGTTTTTGCTGTGCCAAACAGGCTTTGATTTTCAGGCCAGCAGCTTGTCCATATGGGCGCCGCGCAGGGCCTTCATAATGGCCACCCCCAGGATGGGCGCGCCCACCATGGCCACCACGCCGTTAAACAGGGTGGCGGGCAGCTTGGACAGCACCAGCAGCCAGCACTGATCCGCCCCGGGCAGCCCCTGGAGATAGAGGCCGTTGAAGAAAAACACCTTCACGGAGTAGAGCACCATGTAGCCCACCGCGGCGCAGATGGTGGCCACCAGCTGAGGGCCGTATTTCTCCTTGGCGGCACGGAATACATAGTACAGGATCACGCCGGCCACCAGGCCGTACATCCCCTTGGTTACAAAGGTGATAGGAGCCTCCACGATGTACTCCGGGTCCAGCATGTCGAAGATGGCGGAGCCCAGGCCCGCCGCCAGGCCGCCCCACCAGGGCCCCAGCAGCAGCCCCGACAGGGCACAGAGGATGTTGGCCAGGGTAAAGGCGGTGGTGCCTCCCAGGCTCACCGGGATCTTCACCCGGATATAGTTCCCCACAAATACCAGCGCGGCCATCATGGCGGCCACGCACAATTTCACGATCAGCTTGCTCTCCTTGCTTTGACGGGTCATACCCATACCTCCCCGGCCGTCCCCTTGACGGCTCCAAATTCTATTGCTATTATACAGATATCTGACTCTGTTGAAACACCCAGAGCAGAGATATTTTATGGGTTCAGTTAGGAGGCGGCCCTATGGTACAACTGACGGTGTGCCTAGACAGCGGCGGGGAGAAGCCGCTGTACCAGCAGCTCTATGAGAGCCTGGTGTCTCAGATCCGGTCCGGTGCGCTGAAGGCCGGGGACCGGCTGCCGGGAAAGCGGGCCCTGGCGGGACAGCTGGCGGTGGCGGTAAACACGGTGGACACCGCCTACCAGATGCTGGCGGCGGAGGGGTATCTGGAGGCCCGGCCGCGCAGCGGCTTTTTTGTGCTGGAGAGCGGGGGCTTCCCGGCGGTGGAGGCCCCGGCCTTTCCCCACCGGCCGGCGGCGGACGCCCCCCAGGAGCAGGAGGACGAAGAGGAGCCCTGCCAGCGGTTTGATCTCTCCACCGGCGGCGTGGATACGGCCCTGTTCCCCTTCCGCACCTGGGGGCGGATCCAGCGGGACCTCCTTTACGGGGAGCCGGAGCTCCTGCGCCACGGCCACCGCCAGGGGGACGAAAATCTGCGCCGGGAGCTGGCGGAGTACCTGCGGGCCTACCGGGGGGTGGACTGCGGCGTGGAGCAGATCGTGGTGGGCGCCGGTGTGGAGTACCTGCTGGGCCTTGTGGCCCGGCTGCTGGGGCCGGTGACGGCGGCGGTGGAGAACCCCGGCTATGACCGCTCCCGGATGATTCTGGAGAACAGCGGCGTCCGCTGCCGGTGCGTGTCCATCGACGAGGGGGGCCTCTCGGCGGAGGGCCTGGAGGCAAGTGGGGCGGATCTCTGCTATGTGACCCCCAGCCACCATTTCCCCACCGCCGTCACCATGCCGGTGTCCCGGCGGGCCCAGCTGCTGCGGTGGGCCCGGCAGCGGCCGGGGCGGTACATCCTGGAGGACGACTACGACGCGGAGTTTCGCTTTGATACCCGGCCTTTGCCCAGCCTCCAGGGCATGGGGGGCCGCTGGGGCCCGGTGATCTATCTCTGCACCTTTTCCAAGAGCCTGGCGCCCAGTATCCGTATCGCCTGCATGGTGCTGCCCATGGGCCTTCTGGGGCAGTACCAGGCGGTGTTCGGCAGCTACGCCAACACCGTCAGCCGCTTTGAGCAGCAGACTCTCTGCCGCTTTTTGTCCCAGGGCCACTTCACCCGCCATCTCTCCCGGATGCGCAGCGTGTACCGGGGCCGGATGACCGCCCTGGCAGAGGCGCTGGAGGGGGCCTTCGGCCGGGAAAACATCGTCCTCCAGGGCCGTCATACGGGACTTCACCTGCTGCTGACCCTAAAGAATGGCCCCGGGGAGGAGAATATGGTCCGCGCCGCCCGGCAGGCGGGAGTGGCCCTCCGGGGCCTGAGCCAGTACTACATGGAGGGCCGGGAGACCTGTCCGGAGAATACCGTGGTGCTGGGCTACGCCTCCCTCCGGGATGAGGAGATCCCCGCCCTGGCGGAGGCCTTGCAGAGAGCCTGGACATGAGGCGGCACAAAAAAGCCCGCCCCTTGGGGGGACGGGCCGACTTCCTTGCAGCAGAGGCGTTCCCATGTTAAAGGATTGCTTTCTGGAAACAGCGGGCAGGGAAAAAACAGGAATTTAAATGTACAGAGGTAAAAACGATGGATATATGGGAAAAAATGTATGAAACAGCCAAGGCGCAGTACCATCCCCAGGAGGTGACCCCGTTTATCTATGCCCACCATGTGGTATGCGCGGTGGAGGCAGAAAACGGCCAGATTTTCACCGGCTTTTGTCTGGAGAGCTGCTGCGGCGTGCTGGACCTGTGTGCGGAGCGGGTAGCGGCCCTCAATATGTATGTAAACAGCGGGCAAACCGCCATCAAACGGCTGATCGTGTTCCGGGATCGCCCGCCTTTTGGGGAAGGGAGCGGTATGCCCTGCGGGGCCTGCCGGGAGTTTCTGATGCAGCTGGATGTAAAAAACGCGGACACGGAGATCCTGGTGGACTATGACACCAGGGAAACGGTCACCCTGGGAGCGCTGCTACCGGATTGGTGGGGGATGTATCGCTATCAGAAGGGGAACGATCATCCGTAAATATTCCTGTGGGGCAGTGTGTCCCGGAAAGGAACGATCTGTCCTGAGGGCAGCCGGGAAAACCGGCTGCCCTTTTTTGCCGCCTGAGGGGTGCAGGTGGCTGCTTATGGGGCAATGGAAAATGTCTGGAGAATGGCCCCGGGGCAGGCAGGGCCTTTTCTTTCCAGAAGTCTTCAGAAGGTTTGCCTGGGGCCGTCATCCTCTCTCCTGCCGGAGGAGGGTCAGCAGCCCCCTCCACAGGGCCAGCAGCGCCGCCGGCGGCAGAATGCTGAGTCCCGGCCACAGGTAGTCCGCCGCCTGGTACACCCCGTCCAGGGCGGCAAAGGGGAGGGTCAGCAGGAGAAAACCTCCCGCCAGGATGAGGAGGAAAGCCAGACCCCCTTTGACCGGCGGCAGAGGCCGGGCCAGAAACAGCCGCACCCCCAGCACCAGGCAGCCAATCAGGGATACCGCCCCCGCCAGGCCTCCCAGGGCGGCGCCGGCGTCCAGCAGGGCAAAGCGCCGGGCGGTGAGCTCCGCCAGGGTTTCCTGGTCTGCCAGGCCCTGGGGAATGGCCAGAAACGAGTTGATGCCCAGCAGCAGGGCCGAGCGAAGCCCCACCAGGGCCAGTACCGCCGCCGCCAGGAGAAAGGGTGCCCGCCGCCAGAACCGCAGGGCTTTCTGCCGCTGTCCCGTGCCGTAGAGCACGTCGGTGATCTCAGCGCCGTAGACCTTGGCCAGGGCCTCCAGGGTATCCAGATCCGGCTGGGTGCGGCCGGATTCGTAGCTGGAAATAGCCTGACGGGTGAGGCCCACCTGCTGGGCCACCTGCTCCTGGGTCAGGCCCGCCAGGCGGCGGAGATCACGAAGGTTTTCCTTGATGGATAGGGACATAGGGGATTCCTCCTTGGGCTCCCGGCCACCGGAGAGGGCCGGGGTATTGTCTGAGGCCAGGGTACCAGGGGGCGGGGCTTTTCGTCAAGAAACGATTTGTTGCGCCGGGGATTTGGGGCGGTTTTGGGGCTGCTGCGGCAGAAAAAAGGCCGCTCCCCGGAAAAAGGGAGCGGCCCTGAGAGAGGGATCCGCCAAATGGGAAATGCCCGGCGGGTTACATGATGACCACAGGCTTGATGAGATCCTTGGGCTTGTCCTTCATGAGAAGAAGGGCCTCCTCCAGGTGGTCGAAGCCCTGGAAGCGGTGGGTCAGGAGCCGGGAGGTATCCAGCCGGCCATTGACCAGCAGGGCCGCCAGCCGCTCCATCCGCAGACGGCCGCCGGGCATCAGGCCCCCGGCAATGGTCTTGTGGCCCATGCCGCAGCCCCACTCCGCCCGGGGAATGCGGACAAAGTCGCCCTCGCCCAGATAGTTGACGTTGCCGATGCGGCCGCCAGGCTTGAGCATGGTGACAGCCTGGATAAAGGTGTCGTTGTCACCGCCGGCAATGATGACCTTGTCCACGCCCTTGCCGCCGGTTTTCTCCAGGATCTGCTCCACGATGTCGCCCTCACGGTAGTTGATGATGTCGGTGGCGCCGTAGGCCTTGGCGGCCTCCACGCAGTTGGGCCGGGAGCCCACGGCAAACAGCCGTCCCGCACCCTTCAGGGCCGCGCCGGCCACGGCCATAAGGCCCACAGGGCCGATGCCGATGACGCACACGCTCTCGCCGTACTGCACGTCTGCCAGCTCTGCGCCGTGGAAGCCGGTGGGCACCATGTCGCTGAGCATGACAGCGGCGGCAGGGTCCAGGCCCTCCGGCAGCCGGGCCAGGTTGGCGTCGGCCTCGTTGACATGGAAATATTCAGCAAACACGCCGTCCTTGAAGTTGGAGAACTTCCAGCCGGAGAGCATGCCGCCGGAGTGCATGGAGTAGCCCCCCTGGGCTTCCAGGCTGCCCCAGTCGGGGGTGATGGCGGGGACGATGACCTTCTCCCCCACCTTCAGGTCCTTCACCAGGGAGCCCACCTCCACGATCTCGCCCACAGCCTCATGGCCCAGAATCATGTCAGTGCGCTCGCCGATGGCGCCCTCCCAGACGGTGTGAATATCGGAAGTGCAGGGGGAGACGGCAATAGGCCGGACAATGGCGTCCAAAGGCCCGCAGGCAGGCACGTCCTTCTCAATCCAGCCGGTTTTTCCGATCCCCAGCATGGCGTAACCTTTCATTTTCATAGCGTAGTCCTCCTGTGTAAAATATGGCGCCGCGAATTTGTTAATTTATTAACGTTAATATAATAACAATCCTTTCGCCTGTTGTCAATCTTTTTTTGTTAAACGAAGAGACCCCGTGAGAGCAGCGGGGAACAAAGGCCGTCTGTGGGCAACACGTCTGCCTGGGGCGGCCTTTACAGGGTGCCCCTCGGAGCAGGGTTTTATTCCCTTTTACCGGAATTGTGTCCTTCCCGGCGCAAAAAAAGAAGGCCCGGATGTTCCGGGCCTTCTGAGAGGCTCTCAATGAGCGTTTCCCTTGGCAGGGCCCTCCTTGCTGCGGCGGACCCAGGCGGCGGTGTCCCGGAGGGTTTGTACCAGATCCCGGGGCCGGTAGCCCAGCTCGGCGGTAGCCTTGTCGTGGGAGAATTTGTCGTTGCTGCGAAGGGTATAGAGGGAATATTTGGTGTACAGGGGCCGCTTTTTCTGGAGCCGGGCCAGCCACTGGAGCCCCGGCGCCGCCGCCCGGGCCATCCACATGGGCAGCACCGGCAGCCGCCGGCCTCCCGCCACCGAGCGGAGGATCCCCAGCAGCTCCCGCACCTCGTAGTGCCGGTTGGAGAGGATGTAGCACTCCCCTTTCCTCCCCTTCTCCGCCGCCAGCAGGCACCCCAGGGCCACGTCCCGCACGTCCACAAAGTCGTAGCCGCCGGTGACACAGGCAGGCAGCTTCCCCTGGAGGTAGTCGCTGACCAGCTGCACCAGGTGGTTGCCGCTGCGGTCATAGGGGCCCAGGATGCCGGAGGGGTGGACCACTACCGCGTCCAGGCCCTCCGCCGCCGCGTCCAGCACCGCCTGGGTGGCTTCCGCCTTGGTCTTGGCGTAGCCCCCCACCACCGCGTCGGGGTCAAAATGGCGGATCTCGTGGAGCACCTGGGTTTTGTCCCCCTCGGGGATGGCGTGGACGGAGCTGACATATACCAGCCGCTGCACGGCGTACTCCCGGCAGAGGGCGAGGATATTTTTGGTGCCGTCCACATTGACGGCGCGGACCAGGGGCAGCACCTCCCCGGAGATGTCCACAATGCCGGCGGTGTGGATCAGATATACCGCTGTGCCGGAGGGAATCCCCTCAAACAGGGGCCGCAGGCTCTCCTTGTCCCGGACGTCCCCCTGGAAATAGGTGACGCCGTCCCCGGCAGGGGGCATATGGCCCGGCAGCACCAGACCCCGGACCGGTGCCTTCCGTCGGCGGAGCAGGCGGATCAGGGTACCGCCCAGATGGCCGTCGGCGCCGGTAATGATAAACAGCCGTTCCATCCTGTCGCCTCCTTGTGTTATTGAACAGCGTGTTGTATTACGTCTCTAAGTGTAGTATACTCAAAGAAAACAAAGCAGACAAGGGACACATTTTTTTACCCTGTCCCGTTTAGTAACATTTTAACCCCAAAGTGTTGAAAAAACCAACTTGGTAACGGAAAGTTTACATTTCTGGGAGGTGTACCATGGAGAAGCTGGACCATCGTTCCCGGGTGACCCGGATGCTGATCCGCCGGGCCTTTACGGACCTGCTGGGGCAAAAGCCCATTGAGAGCATCTCGGTGAAGGAGCTGTGCGCCGCGGCGGGGATCAACCGGGGGACCTTTTACGGCCATTACCAGGATCTCTATGACCTGCGGCGGCAGATGGAGGAGGAGATGATGGCGGACTTCCAGAAGGCCATGGAGCCGCTGCTGGCCCAGGAGGGAGAGCTGTCCCCCCTGGAGGTGACCACAGGGATCTTTCGGTGCCTGCGGGACAATGCCGACGTGTGCACGGTGACCTTGGGGCCTTACGGCGACAAGGAGTTTGCCGCCCGGCTCATCAGTGTGGGCCGGGAGCGGTGCCTGTCCAGCTACACCCGGTACTTTGCCGGGGCCACCCGGCGGCAGCTGGAGTTTTACTATGCCTTTGTCAGCGCGGGATGCATCGGCCTGCTGGAGCGGTGGCTGGCAGAGGGCATGACCGTTCCGGCGGAGGAGATGGCAGCCATGGCCGAGGGGGTCATGATGAAGGGCATTGGCTTTTTGGAAGAGAAATAGAAGAAAATAACCAGGGCGCCGGCAAGAAATTGCCGGCGCCCTGGCAGTATGTCAGATCTGTTTTCAGGTTTCGCTTGTCGAAAAGCCGGGGACGGGAACATCCCGGAAGGTACCTCAGGGGATACGGAAGAACCGCTTCCCGTTTTCCATGGTGATCCGGGCGCAGTCCTCCGGGGACACGCCCTTGACCTCCGCCAGCTTCTGGCAGATGAAGGAGACGTTCCTGGAGTCGTTGCGCTTGCCCCGGTTGGGTACCGGCGCCATGTAGGGGCTGTCGGTTTCGATCATCAGATGCTCCAGGGGCACCGCATCGGCGGTCTCCAGGGCCTTCCGGGCGTTTTTGTAGGTGAGCACGCCGGTAAAGGAGATCATCCATCCCAGCTTCACCAGCTCCTTTGCCATCTCGGCGCTGCCGGAGAAGCAGTGGAACACCCCCCGCACGGCGGGGAACTCCCGGATGATGGAGAGGCTGTCGCCGTGGGCCTCCCGGTCGTGGACGATCACCGGCAGATCCAGCTCCTGGGCCAGCTGGAGCTGGGCGCGGAACACCTGCTGCTGAAGCTCCCGGGGCGGGTTCTCCTCCCAGTAGTAGTCCAGGCCGATCTCCCCGATGGCCACCGCCTTGGGGTGGGCGGCCAGGGAGCGGAGGGTATCCAGATCCTCCGGCACATAGGGGCCGCAGTTTTCCGGATGGTAGCCCACGGCGGCGTAGACATGGGGGAAACGCTCCGCCAGGGCCAGGGCCTTTTGGGAGGTGGGGATATCGCAGCCGGGGTTTACCACCAGGCCCACGCCGTTTTCCGGCAGGGCGGCCAGAAGTTCCTCCCGATCCGGGTCAAACTGGGCGTCGTCGTAGTGGGCGTGTGTGTCAAAAAGCAGCATATCTCAGCAGAGCTTGGCGCCGGCGGGGATGGCGTCGTCCACCATCAGAAGGTGGAGCTTCTCCTCCCCCTTCTCCTTGTGGACGGCGGAGATCAGCATGCCGCAGCTCTCCTGGCCCATCATCTTCCGGGGAGGCAGGTTCACGATGGCCACCAGGGTCTTGCCCACCAGCTCCTCGGGCTTATAGTACATGGCGATGCCGGAGAGGATCTGCCGGTCGGTGCCGGTGCCGTCGTCCAGGGTGAAGCGCAGCAGCTTGTTGGACTTCTTCACCGGCTGGCAGTCCTTCACCTTGACGGCCCGGAAGTCGCTCTTGCAGAAGGTGTCGAAGTCCACCTGCTCGGTGAGCTGGGGCTCCACCTCCACGTCGGGCAGGGCGGCCTTTCTGGCCTCGGCCTCCCGCTGCTCCAGCTCCTCCAGGGCCTTGTCGGCGTCCACACGGGGGAAGAGGTTCTCGCCCTTGGTGACGGCGGCGTCGTCGGTAAGGCTGCCCCATACCGCGGCGCTGTCCCAGGTGCGGACGGCCTCCTCCGCCCCGATCTGGGCAAAGAGCTTGTCCATGCTGCCGGGCATGAAGGGAGTCAGCAAAATGGCGCAGATGCGGGTGGCCTCCAGGAGGTTATAGAGGACGTGGGCCAGACGGCTGCCGTTTGCCTCCATGTCCTTGGCAAGAGCCCAGGGGGCGTTCTCGTCGATATACTTGTTGGCCCGCTGGATAACCTTGAAGACCTCCTCCAGGGCCTTGTGGGGGGCGTAGGCGTCCATATCCGCCTGGTACTTCTCCCGAAGGCCGGATGCCATGGCGATGAGCTCGGTGTCAAAGGCCTCGGGCTTGTCCCAGGTCTTGCAGCCCTGGGGCAGCTGCCCGCCAAAATACTTGCCCACCATGGCGGTGGTGCGGGATACCAGGTTGCCCAGGTCGTTGGCAAGGTCGGTGTTGATGGTCTGGATCAGCAGCTCGTTACTAAAGTTGCCGTCGGAGCCGAAGGGGAAGGTCCGCATGAGGAAGAACCGCAGGGCGTCCACGCCGAACATCTCCGCCAGGATATAGGGATCCACCACGTTGCCCTTGGACTTGGACATCTTGCCGCCGTCCAGCAGGAGCCAGCCGTGGCCAAAGACCTTCTTGGGCAGGGGCAGACCCAGGCTCATGAGCATGGCGGGCCAGATAATGGAGTGGAAGCGGACGATCTCCTTGCCCACGATGTGGACGTCGGCGGGCCAGAACTTGTCGAAGTCGTTATACTTGTCGTTGTCGTAGCCCAGGGCGGTGATATAGTTGGAGAGGGCGTCGATCCACACATAGACCACATGGCCCGGGTCAAAGTCCACAGGCACGCCCCAGGTAAAGCTGGTGCGGGAGACGCACAGGTCCTCCAGGCCCGGCTTGATGAAGTTGTTCACCATCTCGTTGACCCGGCTCCGGGGCTCCAGGAAGTCGGTGTTCTCCAGGAGATCCTGGATCTTGTCAGCGTACTTGCTCAGGCGGAAGAAGTAGGCCTCCTCCTCCGCGTCCTGGACCTCACGGCCGCAGTCGGGGCACTTGCCGTCTTTCAGCTGGCTCTCGGTCCAGAAGCTCTCGCAGGGCTTGCAGTACTTGCCCTTGTAGGTGCCCTTGTAGATGTCGCCGTTATCGTACATTTTCTTGAAGATCTTCTGGATGGCGGCGACATGGTAGTCGTCAGTGGTGCGGATGAAGCGGTCGTTGGAAATGTTCATCAGCTTCCACAGGTCCAGAACACCCCCTTCGCCCTCCACGATCTTGTCCACATATTCCTGGGGGGTGACGCCGGCCTCCTTGGCCTTGTCCTCGATCTTCTGGCCGTGCTCATCGGTGCCGGTGAGGAACATGACGTCATAGCCCTGGAGGCGCTTGTAGCGGGCCAGGGCGTCGGTGGCCACGGTGCAGTAGGTGTGGCCGATGTGGAGCTTGTCCGAGGGATAGTAAATGGGGGTGGTGATATAATATCTCTTGTTCTCCATAGGGAAAACCTCCTGTAAGTCCCGAATGGGGGACGTAATCGGCAATCAAACGTAAAATATAGTATACCACATCCCGGGAATACTTTACAAGTAGTGCCCGGGAGAAAATCCCCGGCAAAGCCGTCCGCAGAGCGGGGACAGACATATTTTTCCGGCGCACAGCCTCCGGCGGGGCCGAAATGGCCGGCGGAGGACCGGTTTTTTTGCCGTTAGGAGGGGAAGCGTCACTTTTTTTGGTCACACAGGTTAACATAAGCGTGTGGAAAACTGTGTGGATAATGTGTAAAACCCTGCTGCGGCGGGAAGTTTCAGGGGTTCCCGCCGGTTATGCCCCAAAAGGCGGGCAGTCACTTTTTTCGGAGTTTTATGGTTTTTTGTCAAAGGCCGGTAAGAAGGGCGTAAAGCGGAGGGGGGATGGCGGGGAGCGCTGGGGGGAAATGGGCCGGGAGGGGTTGCCATTACCCGCCGGATTTGGTAAACTAATACTGTTGCGGACTGATTTTACACAGCGGAGGAACCTATGGCAGAAAAGAAACCAAGCTACGGCAACGAGTCCATCAGTGCCCTGAAGGGAGCCGACCGGGTCCGGAAACGGCCCGGCGTCATTTTTGGCTCCGACGGCCTGGAGGGCTGCGAGCACGCCGTATTTGAAATACTGTCCAACTCCATCGACGAGGCCCGGGAGGGCCACGGCAAAAAGATCACCGTCACCCGCTTTCTGGACCACAGCGTAGAGGTGGAGGACGCGGGCCGGGGCTGCCCGGTGGACTGGAATGAGAAGGAAAAGCGGTACAACTGGGAGCTGGTGTTCTGCGAGCTCTATGCCGGCGGCAAGTACGGCAACAACCAGGGGGAGAACTACGAGTACTCCCTGGGCCTCAACGGCCTGGGCTCCTGCGCCACCCAGTACGCCTCCGCCTGGATGGACGTTACCGTCTGGCGGGACGGCTATGAGTACGCCCTTCACTTTGAAAAGGGTAAGGTAAAGGGGAAAAAGGGGGAGGAGCTCTCCAAGACCCCCCTTGCCAAAAAGCGCACCGGCACCCGTACCCGGTGGCTTCCCGACCTGGAGGTGTTCACCGACATCGCCATCCCCGCCGATTACTTCACCGGGGTGATGAAGCGCCAGGCGGTGGTCAACGCCGGTATTACGTTTATTTTCCGGAACGAGACGGCGCCGGGGAAGTTTGAGACGGAAGAGTTTTTCTATGAGAACGGCATCGCCGACTATGTAAAGGAGCTGGCGGGAGAGGACAGCCTCACCGCGCCGGTGTTCTGGGAGACGGAGCGCCGGGGCAGGGACCGTGCCGACAAGGACGAGTACAAGGTAAAGCTCTCGGCGGCCTTCTGCTTCTCCAACCGGGTGGCCATTATTGAGCACTACCACAACTCCAGCTGGCTGGAGCACGGCGGCAGCCCGGAAAAGGCCACCCGCTCCGCCTTTGTGGGAGCTGTGGACGCCTGGCTCCGCCAGAACAGCAAATACCAGAAGAACGAGAGCAAGGTCACCTGGGCGGACGTGGAGGACTGTCTGGTGCTGGTCAGCAGCAACTTTTCCACCCAGACCAGCTACGAGAACCAGACCAAGAAGGCCATCACCAATAAATTTGTCCAGGAGGCCATGACGGAGTTCCTCCGCAGCCGCCTGGAGATCTACTTTATCGAAAATCCCGCCGACGCCGAGCGCATTGCCGGCCAGGTGCTGGTGAACAAGCGCAGCCGGGAGCGGGCGGAGCAGACCCGGCTGAACATCAAGAAGAACCTCTCCGGCACCATCGACATCGCCAACCGGGTCCAGAAGTTTGTGGACTGCCGGACCAGGGATGTGAGCCGCCGGGAGCTGTATATCGTGGAGGGCGACTCTGCTCTGGGCAGCGTCAAGCTCAGCCGGGACGCGGAGTTCCAGGGGATCATGCCCGTCCGGGGCAAGATCCTCAACTGCCTGAAGGCGGACTATGCCCGGATCTTCAAAAGCGAGATCATTACGGACCTCATGAAGGTGCTGGGCTGCGGCGTAGAGGTCAAGAACAAGCATGTGAAGGACCTCAGCGCCTTTGACCTGGGTAACCTCCGGTGGAACAAGGTGGTGATCTGCACCGATGCCGACGTGGACGGCTTCCAGATCCGGACGCTGATTTTGACCATGCTCTATCGCCTGTGCCCCACCCTCATTGAGGAGGGGTATGTGTATATTGCCGAGTCCCCCCTCTTTGAGATCAACTGCGGCGACAAGACCTGGTTTGCCTACTCCGAGCGGGAGAAGGGGGAGATCCTGAAGGAGCTGGAGGGGAAAAAGGTGAAGGTGGACCGGAGCAAGGGTCTGGGCGAGAACGACCCGGACATGATGTGGCTGACCACCATGAACCCGGAGACGAGACGGCTCATCAAGGTGATGCCCGAGACGGCGGAGGCCACCGCCGCCATGTTTGATCTCCTCCTGGGGGACAATCTCCAGGGCCGCAAGGAGCATATCGCCGAGAACGGATACAAGTTTTTGGATTTGGCGGATATTTCGTAAGGGCCGCCTGCCTGCGTGCTGTGAAGCGCCGCTCTTCCTCCAGCACTCAAAATAAACAGTAAGGAAAACATCGATGGCAAAGAAGAAAACCCCCTCCGAGGGGAGCAAAAAAGTCAATAACCCCAACGTTATGGGCCTCCGCGCCGCGGTGGTGGAGCAGCCCATCACCGACACCCTGGAGCAAAACTATATGCCCTATGCCATGTCGGTGATCGTCTCCCGGGCCATCCCGGAGATCGACGGCTTCAAGCCCTCCCACCGCAAGCTCCTCTACACCATGTACAAGATGGGGCTACTCACGGGGGGGAGAACCAAGAGCGCCAACATCGTGGGCCAGACCATGCGCTTAAACCCCCACGGCGACG
>ERZ1643251.3275-NODE-3275-length-15168-cov-4.964600_pt1 | contig 15168 bp, 14 predicted proteins | sample MGYA00579261_ERZ1643251 | MGnify/ENA primary metagenome ERZ1643251 (study PRJEB29033, sample SAMEA4952267) | chicken gut metagenome | biome: Broiler Chicken; feature: Gastrointestinal Tract; material: Caecum | place: Ireland | collected 2018 | study: Broiler...
TTCCAGCGTCATGCTCTCCAAATCCCTGGAGGAGCTGGAGCAGTGCAAGCTGGTTGCTTGCTGATAGTAACATTGGGCACCTTGCTTTACACTATTAAAAAAGACAAAATCCCTACTCTTTCCGTTACCAATGACCTATTGGTTGTGGTAATTGGCTTCGGTCTTGGCACCATGAGCAGTTTGCTGGGCATTGGCGGCGGCCCCATCAATCTGGTAGTGTTGTTTTACTTTTTCAGCATGGATACAAAAACTGCTTCCCAAAACAGTTTGTTTATCATTTTGTTCAGCCAAATCTCCAACCTATTTACCACATTGGCAACCAACTCTGTGCCTGACTTCGACCCCGTTGCTTTAACATTGATGGTCTTGGGCGGCATTGGTGGTGGTATTATTGGCCGAGCATTGAGCAAAAAAATGGATAATTCCCATACCGATAAGCTATTGATTGGCTTGATGGTGGTTATCATGTTTATTTGCGGTTACAATATCTACCGCTTTGTGGCATAAGCAAAAAATCCCTTTCACAGTAGGTTGTGAAAGGGATTTTTTTATTACAAATATTCTTTTGCTGTGTCCAAAGCTGCACGGATAACCTTATCCATATCATAATAGCGATAAGCACCCAAACGACCGCCAAAAATCACATCTGGTCTTGTCTGTGCCAACTGCTTGTATTTTTCATACAGCTCTTGATTTTTTTCATCATTTACAGGATAGTATGGCTCAATACCAGGTTTCCACTCGGCAGGGTATTCCTTGCTAATTACCGTTTTGGGCTGAGTGCCAAATTCAAAATGTTTATGTTCAATAATGCGGGTATAGGGTACTTCTCTTTCTGTATAGTTTACCACCGCATTGCCTTGGTAGTTGTCGCAGTCCAGCACCTCTGTTTCAAAGGAAACTGTGCGATATTCCAGTGGGCCATAACAGAAATCGAAAAATTCATCAATCATACCTGTAAACACAATTTTTTCTGCTTCTTGGGGGTGTTCCTTGCTCCAAACAGCATAGTCTGTGTTCAATTTTACCTCTACACCTTGCAACAATCCTTCAATTAGTGCGTTGTATCCTTCTTTTGGAATACCTTGGTAAGGGTCACTGAAATAATTGTTATCATAGGTAAACCGCAAAGGCAGCCGCTTAATGATAAAAGCGGGCAACTGGGTACAATCTCTGCCCCACTGTTTTTCGGTGTATCCCTTTACCAGTTTTTCATACACATCCTTGCCCACCAATTTCAAGGCTTGCTCCTCTAGGTTTTTGGGCTGTTGAATATCCAGCATTTCAATTTGCTTTTGAATGATGTCTTTTGCCTGTTGAGGGGTTCGGATGTTCCACATCTTAGAAAATGTGTTCATATTGAAGGGGAGATTGTACAGCTCATCCTTATAGATTGCAACAGGGGAATTGATATAATGGTTGAAAGAAACAAATTGATTTACATAGTCCCACACCTCTTTGTCGGAGGTATGAAAAATATGTGCTCCATAGGTGTGCACGCGAATATCTTCTATGGTTTCACAATAGATATTTCCTCCTATGTGACTACGGCGGTCAATTACAAGGCACTTTTTTCCCTTTTGAGTTGCTTGATGGGCAAATACAGATCCAAACAGTCCAGCTCCTACAATTAAATAATCATATGTCATTTTACAAAACTCCTTTTAATTAAAGCCTACCAGTTTTTGACCAATTTTGTACGCCTGCACTGCTGCCCACCTTCCAAAGGGTGTGTTCCAGTTCATAACTCTTCCAAAAATCCCTTTTCTTAGCCGACGATACTCCCATGGGTGTTTTGTGCGAATCATCTCCCACAGGGCTTCTTTTTTCGCTAGATTTTCTGCTGTTCCTGAGCGAATACACAAAATAGAAGAAATGGTGGTGATAATTTCCAAATAGTTATACATGTAGCTTTGTAATCGTTTGTCAGTTACCTTTGCCAACTGTACTTTTTCTAGCATTAAACCATTTACACGAAGTTGCTGGTCAATGCGTTTAATCATTACTTGTTCTTGTACAGATTGGTCTTCTCTGCCTATAAAATAACGATACAGGTCTACATTGAGGTAGTATAGATATTTCACATAGGGCAAAGGCAGGTAAACGAACAAATTGTCTACGTAAAAGGTGTGACGGGGCAAATCTAGCTGACACTCTCGCAAAAGCTCGGTGCGATAGATGACAGCATGCATCAACAAATACTGGCCCTTTCGGAAATGCCCCACATCCTGCCATCTAAGCAATCTCTTTTCTGGTAAGGCATTGGTATAGCGGATAGGTCGCTGAAGGTTGGCACTTACCTTTTCATAGACATAGTTGCAAATAAACAGGTCTGTCCAAGTGCCTTGTTGCTCAAGCCCTCGCAGCTCTGCCAACACTTTTGCATAAGCATCTTCGTCCAGCCAGTCATCGCTGTCTACCACTTTAAAGTATTTTCCTGTTGCATTGTGTAATCCTGTCATTACCGCTGCACCATGGCCCCCATTTTCTTGGTGAATTGCACGAACAATGAAGGGGTATTTTTCTTGATATTCCTCAGCAATGGTAGCAGTATCATCACTAGAACCATCGTTCACAATGAGGATTTCTACTTCTTCTCCTCCTTGCAGCAGCACATCAATGCAGTGCCGCATATATGCCTGAGAATTATAGCAGGGAACTGCCACAGATAAAAGCTTCATAAGATTCCTCTTTCTCAAACTTATTTTGTGGTGTTGTGTCCATTATACGGCATGTGCTGTACACAAACAAGCATTTTCACGGCTTTTTTGGAGTTTCTATCTGATTTCTATTTGCGCAGAAAATAAAGCACGCCATTTATACTATTGGTATAAATGGCGTGCTTTTCCCTCTATGCAAAAGAACTTTTTTATTTTTTCAGCCAGCTCATCATATTCCGCAGGTCAGCACCTACTTCTTCTACCTTGTGCTCTGCCTCTTTGCGGCGAGTAGCAAGGAATTTTGCCTTGCGACCTGCGCCCATTTCCTGCATAAACTCACTAGCAAAGGTACCATCCTGAATTTCTCCCAGAACTCGCTTCATCTCTTTGCGAGTTTCCTCAGTAATCAGACGTTTACCAGTGCGGTAGTCACCATATTCGGCAGTATTGGAGATGGAATAACGCATTTTGCCAAAGCCACCCTCATTGATAAGGTCTACAATCAATTTCATCTCATGGATACACTCAAAGTATGCCATTTCAGGTTCATAGCCAGCTTCTACCAAGGTATCAAAGCCTGCACGCATCAGCTCGCAAACGCCACCACACAAAACAGCCTGCTCACCAAACAAATCGGTTTCAGTTTCTTCACGGAAACTGGTTTCCAAAATACCTGCACGTCCTGCACCAATGCCACTGGCGTATGCTAAAGCAATCTCTTTTGCTTTGCCAGAAGCGTCCTGATAGACAGCAATCAGGCTGGGAACACCTTTTCCCTCTAAGTATTGGCTACGAACAGTATGACCGGGACCTTTGGGCGCAACCATAATTACATCCAAATCCTTGGCGGGCTGAATCAAATTAAAATGAATGTTGAATCCATGAGCAAACATCAATACATTGCCCTCTTTCATATAGGGAGCAACCTGCTCATTGTAAATGTCTGCTGCCAACTCGTCGGGAACCAACATCATCACAATATCACCGGCCTTCGCTGCCTCTTCAATTTCCATCACCTTGAAATTGGGGCAGGTTGCAGCAAATTTTTCTGCCTTTTCCCAGTGACCGCTTCCTTTGCGCAAGCCAACAACTACATTTACACCGCTTTCTGCCAAGTTCATGGAATGGGCATGACCTTGGCTACCAAAACCAATGACAGCAACGGTTTTTCCGTCCAGCAATCCTAAATTACAATCTGTGTCATAATACTTTTTAATCATTTTTCCTGCACTCCTCTTGTGAAAAACATTCTATGGAAAAAGGGCTATACCCCTTTTTCTGTGTGAATATGTTTGCTTCCGTCCCCTCTTGCCATGGCAGTAATACCAGTACGGCACAGCTCTAGCACATTATAGTGTCCTAACATGGTAAGAAAGGCATCAATTTTTTCTGGCTCGCCAGTCAATTCAATGGCCATGCTGGCAGGTGCCATATCAATAATACGGGCTTTATAAATGTCAGCAATTTCCCGCAATTCTCCACGATTGTGGGCATTGGCTGCCACCCGAACTAAAAGCAGTTCCCTCAGCAAACTTTTTTCATTTTCCAGCCGAAAAATATTGCAAGTTTCTTCCAACCGCTGGGTTTGCTTCATAATTTGGTCTAGCACCTTTTCATCATCGTGCACCACCACCGTAATACGGGAAATTCCCGGGTCGTTGGTGGCAGATACAGTTAGGCTATCAATATTAAAGCCCCTTCGACCAAATAGGCTGGACACCCTTGCCAATACACCAGCATGGTTTTGCACCAAAATACTAATTACTTTTCGTTGCATGGTTGCCCCTCCTTAGCTCATCATAATATCGTCTAATGTTCCCCCGGCGGGAATCATAGGCAGCACTTTTTCATCTTTATCAATGAGGCATTCAATCCATACGGGCCCCTTTTGCTCCAAAGCCCAGCGGAAAGCCTTCTCAAATTCCTCTTGTGTTTGGCAGCGGCAACCTTGGGCACCGAATGCTTCTGCCAATTTGGGGAAATCTGTCTTTCGCTGTGGGTCGGTGGAAGAATATCGCTTTCCATAGAAAGTGGTTTGCCACTGCCGTACCATGCCCAACACTTGGTTATTGAAAATGATAGTGATAATAGGCAATTCGTAGCTAACAGCAGTACAGGCCTCATTGAGATTCATATGGAAACTGCCATCGCCAGTAAGCATAATAACCGGACGGCTTTTGTTTAGCGCAATACAAGCACCAATGGCGGCACCATAGCCAAAACCCATGGTACCCAGCCCACCACTGGTAAGGAAGCTACGGGGCTGCAAATGGCGGATATACTGAGCCGCCCACATTTGATGTTGTCCCACATCGGTGACATATACCCCTTGTGGCCCCGTCAATTCACAAACAGTACCCAAAATACGGTGGGGCTGCAAGCGGAAATTATCATCTATGGGATGATAGTCTTGCTCTTTCCATTGGGCAATTTGCTCTAGCCAAGGGGTATGGTTTGCAGCTTCTACCAATGGCAGCAACGCCCGCAACACAGCCTTTACATCTCCAATTACCCAATGTTCTACCTGAACATTTTTATTTACCTCACTGGGGTCAATATCAATCTGTACAATGGCGGCCTTTTTTGCAAAACGGCTGGTGTTCAAAGCCACACGGTCAGAGAATCGTGTACCAATAGCAATAACTACATCCGCTTCATCAATGGCCTTGTTGCTGGTTCGGCAACCGTGCATTCCCACCAACCCCAAATTTAGGGGTTCTTCATAGCCCAATACCCCTGCTGCCATCAAAGTGTATGTGGCTGGAATCTGTGCCTTTTCACAAAGCTGCCGAAGCTCTGGGCCTGCTTCTGCACTGGCAACCCCTCCGCCAAAATAAATGACTGGCTGCTTTGCCTGATTTATCAACTGTGCAGCCTTTGCCAATGCTGTGGCTTGGGGTAAAGCTGCGCTGGGAGGTGTCCACTTGGGGCGAGGGTAGTATTCACATTCTGCACTGGTAACATCTTTGGGAATATCCACCAACACCGGCCCTTTTCGGCCTGTTTGAGCAATGCGAAAAGCACTACGCATAATATCTGCCAATTCTTCCACCTTGCGAACCACATAATTATGCTTTGTGATGGGCATGGTGATTCCTGCAATATACACTTCTTGGAAGCTATCTTTTCCAATAAGGTTGGTGCCTACATTTCCTGTAAATGCCACCATGGGCACACTGTCCATATAAGCAGTGGCAATTCCTGTTACCAAATTGGTAGCACCGGGGCCACTGGTGGCAAGAACCACACCCGTTTTTCCAGTGGCACGAGCATAGCCATCTGCGGCATGGGCAGCCCCTTGTTCATGGGCAGTCATAATGTGGGTCAACTTATCCTGACACTGATACAAGGCATCATAGATATTTAGAACACTTCCGCCAGGGTATCCAAACAGCACTTCCACCCCTTGTTCTATCAATACCTGAGTAAAAATTTCTGCGCCTGTCAATTTCATCTTTTCACCCACACCCTTTCTCCTATACACTAATGTGACAATTTCCGAAAAACACAAAAAGGCCCCTGCCCCTTTAAGAGACAAAGACCTTTGTTCGTTCTCTGCGGTACCACTCTCATTGCCGCCCCATTGGGGCAACCTCTCTACGCCGTTGGCAAATTGCCTTAGGCTTGTTCTGTAACGGGAACCCCCGACCACACCTACACAGAATATTCATCCTTCGGTTTGGTAGCTACGGAAGGGACTTCTTGTCTGTGTGGGCTGCACTGCATTGCACCAAACAGCAGCTCTCTGAACCAAACACCACACGCAATACTTGCTTCCATCTACGCTTTTTTTTTGCATATTTGTATGGTAATTTTCACCACTAACTTGTAGAATTGTTCTACATTATATCCAGTTTTCTTTTTGGTGTCAATATTTTTTTGGTATTTCAGCAGAGAGGTTTTCTATAAAAAAGGGTGTGTTTTTCAGCATATTACACAATTTTGCATACATATGTATTCATATCAGATACACTTTATTGCTTTTTTCTTTAAAAATCATGCCTACCATCCACATCAACACCCAAATCTTCTAATGTGTTCACAATTTCTTCAATTCGCATAAAACAATCCACATCTTCCAAATCTTCATTTTGTAACACATCACGTATTTTTTCTATGGCTTGGTAGCAATTCAATTGTACAATTTCAGTAGGATTTAGCTTAACGTTTGGAAAAACCACTTGCACAGTTTCATTTTCCAGTGCCTTTACCAAAATTTGTTCATACATTTTCATGATTTTTTATTCCTTTATACTACTTTACAAAACTTTAGGCGAATTTTAACTATTTTATCTTATAGTATACTACAATAAGATAAATGTTTCAAATAGTTGAGGATTACAAATATGAAACCATTAAAACAAAAAATAAGCATTACTTTGGATGAAGATATCATCGAAAAAGTGCGTAATTTAGCAGAAGACTGTGACCGTTCTGTGTCGCAATATATCAACTTAGTTCTAAAAGAGCATATAAAGCAACTGACAGAACACAATACTCCGTAATCAAAGAATAACACCGACAATCTGCAATATCTGTCGCAAATTGTCGGTGTTTTGTTTTATTTCTTTTCATTGTTGGAAGATTCTTGGTCTTGGTTGGAAGCATTGATAAACACCCACAAATCTCCATTTTCATCCCAACCCGATTGCATCAGACGGTTTGGCGTTCCTGCCAAAGAGGGATACTCATCCTCATATGGCACAAAAAAACTCTCCACCTGCTGGTCTGTGTAAACAAGGTCAATCCAAATAATATCCCGAAAGCGTGCAATTCGTTCTAATTGGTCAATGCTGGACACCCCACAGGCGGTAGGGTAGCGCACTGCCGCCTTTTTGGAAAGACAAAGTCGAGCATTATCAAAGGTAAGAACAGGGTCTTCATCGGGATGTTCTGGGTCGTTCCAAAGCCATGTGTCCTCAATTTCCACCAGCTTGACCATCTCGCTGGGAAAAACTAATACTTCCTCATTTTCCATTGTCAGTTCCAACCGATGCAGCATTGCCATCTTGTTCTCCCCCTTTGGCAGTCATTGCACCTATTGTACCATATTTTTTTTAAATAAAAAGAGGCTATTTGTTTTGCCACATACAAAACAACACAAAAACCCCAAAGGGCCACTGCCCTTTGGGGAAAAGGTGACTGTTGGTGCAGGAAAAGAGAGAACACCTACACCGTATAGGATTTAGCCTTTCAAACCGCTGGTAGCAACACCCTGTACAAAGAACCGCTGACAGGGGATGTACAGCGCAAATACCGGCAGCAAACTCATTACACTGGCCGCCATAATCAGCTCGTAGGAAGTAGAATACTGTCCTAAGAACATACGAATACCCAGAGGAATTGTCTTTAGGGACTCGGTGTTGATATAAATCATGGGGCCCATAAAGTCGTTCCAGATGGTAACAAAGGTAAAGATGGTCAAAGTAGTCAATGCAGGCTTTGCCAAAGGCAAAACGATACGAGCATAAATTCCGTACTCGCTCAGACCATCAATACGGGCAGCCTCCAACAACTCGTTGGGAATGCCTTGATAGAACTGACGCAACAGGAACACACCAAAAGCAGAGAATGCTTGCAAAGCAATGTATCCCCAGTGGGTATCTACACCACCCAAAGTACGCATCAGGCTGTACTGAGGCAGCATGTAGGTTTGCCATGGAATAGCAATGGTGCCTACATAGCACAGGAACAGAGTATCTCTGCCGCGGAAGTTACATTTGCTGAATCCGTATGCAGCAAAGGAACAAGTGATAACCTGAATGATAGTGATGATAACAGTCAACTTAATACTGTTAAAGGAGAAGGTTGCAAAGTCAATTTTCTCCCAAACTTTGGGATAGTTTTCCCAGTGGAATGTTTCGGGCAACCATTTAATGGGCACAGTAAATACCTCACTGTCCAGCTTTAGAGAAGCCGAGAACATCCAAACCAGAGGCAGCAATGTTATGGTGGTAAGCACAATCAGCAACACATAAATTGCTGTACGAGTAAACGCACTTTGTTTCTTTTCAATCATCGCTTTGTGCCCTCCTTACATAAAGTCGTTGAACTTCTTCTCAACACGGAACTGCAGCACAGTGATGGTTGCAACAATCAAGAACAAAATCATAGATGCTGCACTGGTTACGCCGTAATCCCAAGAAATAAATGCCTTGTTATAAATGTACATACTCAACAGCTGGGTTGCTGTGCCGGGGCCGCCTTCTGTCATTAAGAAAATCATGTCGAAGGTTTTAAAGCTGTTGATGGTCAACATCATAAATACAAAGAAGTGGCTGGGTGTAAGCATGGGGAAGGTAATGCGTACAAACTGCTGCCATTTGCTTGCACCGTCAATCTCGGCAGACTCATACAGCGAAGTGGGAATGTCCTGCAATGCAGCCAGATAAATAATCATAAAATATCCCATATTTCGCCATACGCTTACAATAATAACCGCCGGCATTGCCCATTTTGTAGAGGCAATCCATCCCGGCAGCATATCTTCGGCAAAACCAATCATTTGCAATGCGCTATTGATTACGCCACCATTTTCCATAAACATAGCTTTCCATACACAGCTAATAGCCACAACAGAAGCTACATAGGGGAAGAAAATCGAGCTGCGGAAGAAGTTTACAAATTTCACCTTTCTGTTGAGCAACAGTGCCAATGCCAATGCGGCAGTCATACTGAACAAAACAGTAAAGAAGGCGAAGTAAAAGGTATGACCCAAAGACTCCAAAAACTTCTTATCCCCAAAGATTTTCTGAAAGTTTTTCAGGCCTGCAAATGTCATTTCGGTAAAACCATCCCACTTCATAAAGCTGAGGATGAAGGAAAAAACTACTGGGCCTAGGGTAAACAGCGCAAAACCGATAAAGTTTGGCAAAATAAAAGAAAGACCCACCACAGTGTTTCTGGTATTTAGGGAAATTTTCCTGTTGGTTCCCTGTATTGTTTTGTTAGCCAACCAAAACGCCTCCTCTTGGTTTTATAGTGAAAAGAGCACTTCTTTTAGAAAGGGCGGGCACTGCTGCCCGCCCTTCAAGCTGCATTCAATCTCTTTCCAATGCTTACTTTGGTTTTTAGCCTTCCATGATGTCCTTTACTTGGCTGGTCAAATCTGCCAGAGCGTCATCAATGGTTGCTTCACCCAACATAATCATGCTGTGTTGCTCACCCAATACCAGGTCTACATCTCCTACGTGGTCAGCGATGGGACGGTCGGGAACGATGTTCTTAGTTTGCAGAGCTTCTGCCAAACCTTCGGGCATACCCTCGTTGGCAGCAACAGTGTCCAGAATGGTGGAATCAGAACGAGCAGGGATATAACCTTCTTTTGCATATACAGCAGAGCCTTCTTCGCCGGTCATAAACTCAACAAAACGCCATGCTGCATCTGCATTCTTAGTAGCAGAGTTGATTGCCAAAGGAGTGCTTGCACCTACGGTGTAACCTGCCTCTACTCCATCTGGATGAGGAAGGGTTGCAACGCCCCAGTTGAATTTAGCTTCGCCGCTTTCAACTTTAGATTTCATGGTTCCCAAGAACCAAGTGCCCATGGGCATCATAGCTACGTTGCCCTGTGCAAATGCGCCAGAGTAGTGAATATTACCACTCTTCAACTGGCCATAGTCTTGAATGTAGCCAGCATCCTGCATACGCAGCAACATCTCATAATAGGGCTTTACAAAGTCATAACCGGTTTCATAGCTCAAAACGGTATTTTTGCCGTCTTGGATACCCCAGTTGTAAGCCATTGCCTGCCATGTGTGCATATAAGCACCATAGTTGCCATCACCAGAAAGCTCACCAGCCAACTTTTCAAACTCGGTCCAAGTCATGTCGTTGCTGGGATAAGCAATGCCTTTTGCATCGAACAAGTCTTTGTTGTAGTACAGAACATAGTAGTCGGTACGAACAGGCAAGCCATACTGTTTGCCGTTAAATGCAAAACCATCAGCAGTGCCATTGAAACCAGACAGATCTACACCAGACTCTGCAATGTAATCGGTCAAATCCAACAGCTGGCCTTTGTCGTAGAAGCTCTTTGTGGAGTCAGCTTGTTTGATGAAGAATACATCCAGCTGGCTACCACCATTCAACATGGTGTTCAACTTGGTGTTGTAGTCGTTGCTGGGAATATCAATCAGGTCAATCTTAATGTCAGGGTTGGCTGCTTCAAAAGCCTCAATAGCTGCCAAGTCTGCGGGGTTACTGGTAGCATCCCACAAGGAAACTTTCAGGGTAACTTGCTCGCCAGAAGCAGTGCTTCCAGAAGAACTTGTGCCGGTGCTGCCGGAAGAGCTTGTGCCAGTGCTGCCAGAGGAGCTGCTGGTTGCTCCACCGCAAGCGGTAAGTACAGAAGCTGCCATTACAGCTGTCAGGCCTGCTGCTGCAATACGTTTCATTTTCATAAGAACTCTCTCCTTTTTTGGTTTCCCTTTTTGTTTGTTCCGGTCTGTATACCGGTCTCTTTTGTCTGTCACCATTATAGCGCAGAGTGCTTGTCATTTCCTGTTGCTATTTTTAGATTTTCCATTGCTATTTTACGATTTGAAAAAAAAAATATAATACTATTTTTTGCCCTAGTATTATTTTTAGATTTTACATCAAAAAACACCTTTCGTTTCTTGTTATTTTGTCCAATCGGTTGCGATTTTTTTCTTTTTGTCCACATTCTATATACATTTTAGTCAAAAAAGATTTGCACAACTTCCTTTGATTTCATATAATAATGGCTGTACTATTATTTTATAGGTAGGTGGGAGAATTGCCATTTTTCAAGGGAATACGGCTTAGAATTGTTGCTTATACTTCCGTGTGTGTAGGTGTTGTTGCCATTACTGGAAATCTTTTCATCTATCAATATCTTTCTAATATTATTTCTTATAAAACACAAACCATCCAGCAAACCAATATGGACTTTATTGCAGCGCAGCTGAATGAGGAATTGGACAAGGCTTGGAATTTGATAAATTTATGCTCTAGCCACAACACTGTGGTTACTGCGGCAGAGTCTACATCTGCATCTACTCAATCCTCCTCCCGTTTTTCCCTAAATGCACAGCAACTTCTAAACAACGCCATTGCAGGAAGCGGCATGAGTGAGTATCTCAATAAAATGGTGGTGTTTCGCCAGCAAGATGATTTTATGATTCAAGCCACCACCCAAACTGTCTATGGCACAGATTTCGACTCTCAAAGCATTCAAGAAAGTGCCCTCTTTCAAGAGTTAAAAGAGCAGGGCTTTCCTCAAAAAATAGTAGTTTCTTCCACATCTCTGTCTACAAATTCCGCTGTTCCTTCGCTTGTATCCATTCAGCCTATCACCAGCGGATTGCGCCAAGAAGCTACTGCTTGGTTCTACTGTGAATTTTCGCTGCTTATGCTTCATGATATTGTATCCTCTTTTTATCCAACAGGAACATACTTCATTTGCACAAATGATGGCTCTAGTATTTATAATGAATCTCTACCAGAAATGGGGTTAGAAACCCAACAGCAAAAGCCACCTTTTCAAAACACTCCTACCACCAATGGGAATTGGCTGCTAAACAGCACCCCCTTGCAATTTGATTTATGGCTTTGTTCCGCCACGGATTCCTTTGTATTGCAATCTGACCAAAGCGAGATTGTACATACCGTTTTGTTGGGGTTGGCAACCACTCTGGCGGCAGGCCTTGGCATTTCTATTATTTTATCCAACTTGCTAACCAAACCCATCCGACGGTTAACCAAACGGATTCGCAAAATTAGCGAAAATGACCTTTCCTACGACCCCACCATTGAGCAAGGGCAGGATGAAATTAGCCAAATAGGAAAAGTGGTCAACGAAATGACCCTTTCTGTAAGCCACCTTTTGGAGGAAACACAGCACCAAGCAGAACAAAAGCGAAAAATTGAAATTGCCATGCTGCAAAGCCAAGTAAACCCACACTTTTTGTATAATACATTGGATTCCATCCATTGGATGGCAGTGATTCAAAAAAATACCGGCATACAGCAGATGACTCGCTCTCTGTCCAATCTTCTAAAAAATATGGCAAAGGGCTATGACCAAAAGGTGCCTCTAGAGGAGGAAATCAAGCTGTTGGAGGATTATGTCAATATTCAATCCATTCGCTATATGGATACCTTTGAACTGAAAAATGAAATTCCTCCGCACCTTTATCCCTATTCCATCATTAAACTAACCTTGCAACCATTGGTGGAAAATGCTATTTTCCATGGCATTGAACCCACTGGCCGCTTTGGAACCATTCGGCTTTGGGCAAAAGAGGAAGAAAACGACCTTATTTTGTGCGTAGAAGATGATGGTGTCGGTATGGATGCTGCCACCATCCAAAAGGCTCTGGCGGGAAAATGCGGCTCTTCCCATGGCAGTATGAATGGCATTGGTGTGGGAAATGTGCACCAGCGGCTTCAGTTGGTATACGGCAGCGGTTATGGTTTGACCATTCAGTCGGTTGTGGGAGAATACACCAAAATGTTTGTAAAAATACCCAAAGAGGAGGCTTGTTCCAATGGTATACCGGATTTTGCTGGTAGATGATGAACCTATTATTCTTTCGGGAATTAAATTTTTAATTGACTGGGAACAACAAGGCTGCGAAATTGTTGGCACTGCCAGAAATGGACAACAAGCCATGGAAAGCATTCGGTCTTTGTCGCCGGACATTGTTATCAGTGACATTCGTATGCCCGTAAAATCCGGGCTGGAACTTTTGGAGGAATGCTCCCACCTTCCCTCTGGGCCTGTATTTATCATGCTAACCAACTACCAAGATTTTGACCTTGCTCGCCAAACTATGCGTTTGCAAGCTGTGGACTACCTTATCAAAACCCAGTTGGAACCTTGCCCGTGCCAAAGCGGAGTGTGAAAAACGGGGCAAAATTGCTCAAGTGGATGTTATGGAACAGTATATGCAATCCCACGAAACCCAACAGTTGCAGGGGGCTTTGCGAGATATTGTAAACCATCCCGAAGATTTGCGGCTACGAAGAATCTTATCCCAGCAGAAAATGTTGCAACAGTTTTGTTTTATTCAAATTTTAATGGACCCTTCTGCCCTCCCTTCCTTATCCTCTTTTTCTCATAAAGAGCGAAAACAACTAATGGATTGGCAAAGGGAACTGGTGGAAAAATTAGCAGGCAATCTTTTTTCTCACTATATGGTAGCATTACCTGACTATCAAACCCAACGTTTGGTGGTGCTGTGCTGGAATTTGGAGCAATTGCCCGACCTGAATTTATTTTCCTCTAAATTGTCCTCCGCCTCTACCAACACCACACAGATGATGCTTTGTTTACTGTGCAGTTCCGTTTTTGCAGAAGAAAGCTGTGTAGATGAAGCATGTGTAGAACTGGCTCAACTCTACCAGTACCATTATCTTATGGGTGGGCAGTTGATTACACCTCGCTTTTTGTTGGGAGAAAAACCAACCTTGAAACCCTTGGAATTGCAGGATATTACAAACCGGTTAACGCTGGAACTCCGTGCAAAAAATCGCTCTGCTGCATTGACCTTATTGGAAAAAGCAAAAAATCAACTTGCCCAAACACCCCATTTTTGGCAGGATGGCATAGACTTTTGCACCGAACTGTATAGTCTGTGTGGCATGGCATTGGCTGGTGCTGCACCAGAAAAGGGAGGCTTTTTCTCAGACAGTGCCTCTGTGTTGTCTGCTTTGCGTTGCTGCACCACTCGCCAACGAATATTGGACTGGGTGGATGTTCTTGCTCGCCATGTGGATGCCCAACTGGAAGCTATTTCTGGATTCCGCAGCAATCCCACAGAACGGGCAAAACAGTATGGACAAGAGCATGTGGACGAAAAAATCACCTTGCAGGATGCTGCTGATGCTGCTGGACTTTCGCCAAGTTATCTTTCGGCATTGTTTAAAAAAGAATATGACCAAAATTTTATGGACTTTGTAAATGAAACAAAAATGCGCCGTGCCTGTCAGCTTATTTCCGAGGGAAATCATCGTATTTATGAAATTTCCTATATGCTAGGCTTTGAAAATGCCTACTATTTTACAAGGGTATTTCGCCGCCACATTGGTATGACCCCTACCGAATACCAGCGCAGTTTGCGTCAATAGGTGCTTGCTATTGGCTGGAAAAGGGCATATAATGAGGGCATATCCCCCATGTTTGTATCTAAAAAAATTTTATTTTTGGAGGAATTCCCAATGAATTTAAAAATTCAAGTTGTAAATGAGCAAGGACAGGTGCTTGCAGAAGCAACAGGCATCAACCGTGTATTTTTGGAATACAAGCAAGAATATCAGCCCGGCGATGTACTGTGTCTTTCTTCTGACGAAAGCGGCTGTCATGTAGTGGCACAACTGGAGGACAGCCTGCCTGCTACCTATGGCGTACTCAATGGACAAGCAAAGCTGCCTGTTCCCTTTGCAGAGCGTCGTATCTGCTATTCTCCCAAGGCTTTTGTAGGAAGCTGCCATCTTCTGTGGGCACGGGCAGCCACCCCAGAGGAAGTTTCTGCAAGACGGAATC
>ERZ1643251.3279-NODE-3279-length-15158-cov-4.498179_pt1 | contig 15158 bp, 13 predicted proteins | sample MGYA00579261_ERZ1643251 | MGnify/ENA primary metagenome ERZ1643251 (study PRJEB29033, sample SAMEA4952267) | chicken gut metagenome | biome: Broiler Chicken; feature: Gastrointestinal Tract; material: Caecum | place: Ireland | collected 2018 | study: Broiler...
TTCTTCTCTTTTTAATACAACTTGTTTGTATTTTTCTTTGTCTAGTATATTACCATTTGTTGTCATTAGTTCTATCAATTGATTGATAGATTCTTCTTTGCTACTCATTACGCCATTTAATTTTATGGCATCTTTGCTAAGCAAATCTGTGATTTTCATCTCTTAAATCATCCTTTCTTTAGTTTATCTATATTTAAATTTTATAAACAAATTTATTTTATTTCTTCTATTTTTATTTGTTTTAATAATTCTTGTACTCTGTCTTTTGTTGCTAATTCTGTTCCAAATGTACTTGCACTTCCTGATGCAATTCCTGTTTTTAATGCTTCTATATAATTTTTATATTTAGAAAATCCTGCTACAAAACCTGCTACCATTGAATCTCCTGCTCCAACTGTATTTATAACTTGTCCTTTTGGTGCATTTGAATAATATGATTTTCCTTCTTTCGTTAATAATATTGCTCCATCTCCTCCAAGTGATATTAGTACATTTTGTGCTCCTTTTTCTTGAAGTTTTTTTGCATAGAAAATTATGTCTTCTTTATTTTCTATTTTTACATTAAATGTTTCTTCTAATTCTTGTTTATTTGGTTTTATTAGTATTGGTTTATATTGTAAAGTATTAACTAAGAGTTTTTGTGTTGCATCTACTATAAATGGTACTTCGTTTTGTTTTAATTCTTTACATATTATTTCATATATTTTTTCATTTATGCATTTTGGAACATTTCCTGATAATATTACTAAATCTGTTGGTTTTATTTTTTTTATTTTTTCGAAAAATAAGTCCATTTCTTCTTTTGTTATTTCAGGTCCGTTTCCATTTATTGCTGTTTCAATTTTTGGAGATTGGTTTGAGTTGTTTGTTGAAATGATTTTGACATTTATTCTTGTAATTCCTTTTTTTACTTCTATAAAATCTGTATTTATTTGGTGTTCTTTTATTTTCTTTTCTAGTTCTTTTCCAGTAAATCCAGCAATAAATGAAATCGCTGTATTTTCTATTTCTAGATTTTTTAACACTATTGATACATTTAGTCCTTTTCCTCCTGCTAAAATTTTTTCTGTTGCAGTTCTATTTATTTTTCCAATTTCAAAATTTTCAACTTGTGTTATATAATCTAGAGCAGGATTAAATGTTATTGTATATATCATTATTTATCCTCCAGTTTTATATATTATTATCATTATTTTATTTTTTATAATTTTTTTCAAATTGATGATATCATATTATAATTTTTTTTACAATATTTTTTATAAAAAAATAGAACCACAATTTATATTTTTATTGTGATTCTTTTTTTATTTATTATTACTTTAGTTTTTGTCATTAAATGGTATGAATTTGTTTACTATGCTTCCTGCTGATACTTCTTCAATATTTGTATCTGTTCTAAATAAAGCATATGATGAATTGATTTTATTATCTACTAATTGTTCTACTTCATCTTGTGTTGAGTGCTCTGCTAAGACTAATTCACTTATTAAAATTTGTTTTGCATTATATAACATTTTCTTTTCACCTGTTGATAATCCTTTTTCTTTTTGTTTGAAGCTTAGGTTTCTTACAACATCTGCAATTTCATATATGTTTCCACTTTTTATTTTGTCCATATTTTCTCTGTAACGTTTGTTCCAGTTCTTTTCCATTTCTGTTTCATCTTGTTCTAATATAGAAATTACTTTATCTGCCTCATTTTTTCCAATAACATCTCTTATTCCATGTTCTTCAGCAGTTTCTGTTGGGACCATTACTCTTACTTCTCCAGGCATTTCTAATATATAATATGATTGCTTTTTTCCCATTACTTCTTTTTCTTCTATTGATACTATGCTTCCTGCTCCATGCATTGGATAAACTACTTTATCACCTATATTATACATGTCTATTCACTCCTCCTAGTATATATTTTTGGTATATTTCAATCATAAAAATATTATTTTTTAGATTTTTTAAACCTCTTTTATTATATCACAAAAAATGGCAAAAGTCAAAGCCTTTGCCATTTTTTTAATAAATTTTTATTTATTTGTTGAACCAAATCCTCCAGTTCTTTCTCCTGTTGCGTTGTCATTGTCAATTGTTAGGTATGGCATAAATATTGCTTGTCCTATTCTTTCGCCTTTTTTTATTTCTATGTCTTCGTCTTTTATATTATAAAATGCAAACATTATATGTCCATCATTTTCTTCATTTCCATAATAGTCTTTGTCAATAATTCCAACACTGTTTGATAATATTAACCCTTTTTTTCCTGGATTAGAACTTCTATTTACTAACATTAAATATTCTTTGTCTTGCATATATGCTTTTATACCTGTTTTTACTAATGTTGGTTTTATTCCTTTCTTAAAACTTGGTATAATTACATCTTCAGCAGCTTCTACATCATATCCTGCTGAATATTTTGTTTTTCTTTCAGGTAAATTTATTCCCTTATTTTCAAATCCTTTTGCTATTTCAAATCCTCTTACTTTTTCCATCTTATTCTTTCCTTTTCTTGTTTTTTATTTTCCGTTAACTTTTATCATTCCTTCTCCACTTTCTTGTATTACATATTGTCCTGCATTAGAGAAACTTAAGAATGAACTTTTTAGTGTTTGTGCTTGTGTTTCATTAGTGTTTTTTACATCAACTACAATTCTGTCTCCTTCTTTTAAGATAATTTTTCCTGTTCCTGTTGTGGTTCCTATATTAAGCTGGTTTAGAACTTGTGTTGTATAATCTGAATAATATACATTTTCTCCTATTTTTGTGTAATTTGCTTGTGTTGTTTTCTTTCCTGGGTTTTCGTCTAAATGTTGAATTTCTATGTCAATATCATATGTATTTCCTGTTGCTGCTAGTTTATTTTCAAAATCTTGATATTTTGCAGTTGTTAAAGTGCCAGTATTTTGTACGTCTGTCACAAATTCATCTACAATTAATCTTACATTTTCTTGAACTACATTATCGTTTCTAGTAGCTAATGTAAGAAGTGGTGCAACTAGTAATAATGCTGCTGCAGTACATATTGCTATTACTGTTGTGGTTGTATTTTGCATAATAATCACATCCTTTCAATTAAATTTATATTTTTATAATTATATAAGCTTAGTTTTCATATTTTATTAAAATATATTCTAATCCTTTTGAAAATTCTTTTAACATTACTGTTTTTATTGATGTTGCTTTGTCTTTAGTATAGTCATCTATAATTTTCTTTAGTGTTTTCATATTTTCTTTTTCTTCTGATAGTTGCTTTCCATTTTTTTCTACTCTATTTACTAATTTATCTTTAATTGTAAACAAGTCTTCATTGCTTACAAATAAAAGTCTTTGGAATATTAGTCTTGGGTCTTGATATTTGAATATTGGTACATTCATACATTTTTTGTCAAAGTTATCATAAAAGCTTTCCATCTTCATTGGGATATTTTTAAATATTTCTTCTGCTAGGCTACTATACATCTTGTCTTTTAAGTTTTCATTTAATTTATAGTATTCTTTTAATATATCTTCCATGTCTTCTTGCTTTTTATCAATTGCAATTTTTTCTAATTCTTCATCTATATTGTCACAGTATTCAGATCTTTGTGCAGATAAATTCATTCCCTTTATAAATATATTTTTTAGTGTTGTAATATTATATGGTATAAGTTTTTTGTTTATAAAGTATGAGAAATATGCATATAGTTTTACTGTATCAACTAAGTTGATTGTACCATTTTTTACTTCTTTTATGATTTCTTCTATTACGTCTAAGAATTCTTCATCTGGAATTTTCCAATATTCTTCTGTAAGTAATCTTTTATATGCTGGTATATTACCAGTTTCTAGTGATGCTTGTATTTCTTCCATATCACTTTTTAGTAATTTCATATCAAAAATTCTGGTTCTAACATAATATTCTATGAATTTAAAGAATTTGTAGTCTGTTTTAAAGTTGTAATAATAGTTGTTATCAAATTCTTTAATGTAAAATTGGCTATTGTCCATTAGAACTCTAGATGATACTAATATTGCTTTATATTCTTCATTGTTTTTGATGTCTACAAATTTATTTTTTGTTATTTTGCCTGCTTTTATTTCAAATGATATTGCTATTGTGAATATAAGCATTGTTTGCATTACTCTATTACTAATATTAGGATATTTTTGGGTTACTGTTTTATATATTCTTTGGAAGTCTTTTAATGAGTGTTTTAAGATTCTTAAATTTCTGGTTCCACTTTTGTTAAATGTGGATATTATTAGATTTGTGTTTGCTTTTAAAAATCTTAAGTATTCTTTGTCTGATTCATATCTCATTAATACTCCATTTATGATATAGTCAAACTTTGGAGCATATTCAAATGTTTCTCCTATTAGCTTTTCTTTTATTCTTTCATATTCATTTGCTTTGTCAAAAACATTTTCTATTTGGTCTTTTATTTTTTCAACCATAGGTTTATCTGTTGTTAATAGTTCACCTTTTTTATCTAATAGATATGTTGCTATAAATGTTTTCATTTCAAGATTATTACTTTTTAGTTTTGTTGATAATTCTTTTTCATTACATATTATTATTGTTTTTATATGGTCATGTTCTACAAAGTTATTTATGTATCCTAAAATGTCTATTACATCAACATTAGCTCTTTCTAAATCGTCAAAGCATAATATTTTGTCATCTGTTGAGAAAAATTCTCCATAATTTATTTTTCCATCATTTGATGATATTCCAAATAGGTTTGCCATATCTAGTCCTGTTTTTGCATATTCTGGGATTGCCATTTCTTTGTGTTGGTTCATATATTTTCTTAGGTTTTTATCCATAAGTTGTGTTGTTTCTATAAAGATTTTTTTACTTATGTCTTCAAGATTAGATATTCCATATAATGACATATATATTGTAGTATATTGTTTTCCATTAAAGTTCATGGAGTCTATTTTTTTTCTTATTTTATTATTCCAAAAGTATGTTTTTCCTGAACCCCATTCTCCATTTAACATTATAGCATAGTCTGTATAGTCTGCTCTTATATAGTCTAGTATACTTTCAACTAAGTCTTCCATTTATGTTTTCCTTTCTTAATTTAATCTTTGGCTAAGGTAAGTACACCAATGTTTTCTTTTTGGATTCCATTTTTTACTAATGTTCTTGAACATTCATTTAGTGTACTTCCAGTTGTATATATATCATCTATTAAGAGTATTTTTTTGTTTTTAATTTGTTCTATATTTTTTACCTTAAATACATCTTTTATATTGTTTTTTCTTTGTTCTTTATTTAATGTACTTTGTGGTAATATATTTTTGGTTTTAAATAGTATTTTGTTTTGAATTTTTATTTGTAAAATGTTTGAAATGATTTCTGCTATTAATTGGCTTTGATTATATCCCCTAAGCCTTTTTCTTTTTGAACTTAGCGGTACTATTATCATTATATCATATTTTTTTAGTTTTTCCAAATTTTTTTCATTTTTTTCAAAAAAATATTGAAATGTTTTATAAATATATGGTTTTTTATTGAATTTCATTTCTAAAATTAGACTTCTTACAATATTTTGGTATTTAAAAAAGTAATATTGTTCTGTAAAAAATTTGTTTTTGAAATAATTTTGGTTGAATTTAAATTCTTTTTGTAGTTGTTTTCTACAATTGTAACATAGAGAATTTTTATGTGGTTTTCCACATATTCCACACATTTGCGGATAAAAAGCATCTAATATTTTATTTATAATTTTTTTATAATTTTCTTTTTTCGTGTTTTCCTCCTATTGCTTTTGAAATGTTTCTTTTTTAAAAAATTCACTATATAAATTATATTTTATATAGTGAATTTTTTATATATTTTTTCTAAACTTCCATTATTATTGGTATTATCATAGGGTTTCTTTTTGTTTTTACAGATAAATAATCACGTAAATTGTCTTTAACTGTTGTTTTGATTGTTGTCCAGTCTCTTATTCCTCTTTCTTCACATTTCGTAACTTCATGTTTTACTACATTTTTTACGTCTTCCATTAGGTTTTCTGATTCTCTTACATATACAAATCCTCTTGATATTACATCTGGTCCTGCTACTACTTCTCCTGTTTGAGAATCCATTGTTAGAACAATGACTATTAAACCGTCTTGTGCAAGATGTTGTCTATCTCTTAAAACAATATTTCCAACATCTCCAACTCCTAATCCGTCTACTAAAACTCTTCCACTTGGTACTGTTCCAGTAAATTTGCATTCGTTTTCATTGATTTCTAATACTTTACCATTTACTAACATGAAAATATTTTCACTTTTTATTCCCATTAATTGTGCTGTTTCTGCATGTGCTCTTAATTGCTTATATTCTCCATGTACTGGGATAAAATATTTTGGTTTTGCTAAGGCAAGTATTAGTTTTTGTTCTTCTTGGCAAGCATGTCCAGATACGTGAACATTTGCTAAAGCACTATATACAACTTCAGCTCCTAATTGCATTAATTCGTCAATTACTTTTGATACATATTTTTCGTTTCCAGGTATTGGAGTTGCTGATATTATTATTAAGTCGTTTTGAGTTATTGTTATTTTTCTGTGGTCTCCTGCTGCCATTCTTGTTAAGGCTGACATAGGTTCTCCTTGACTTCCTGTTGTTATTATTACTAATTGTTCATCAGTATATGTTCCTATCATGTCTATATCAATAAATATGTTGTCTGGACATTTTATATATCCTAATTCGATTGATGTATTAATAATATTTATCATACTTCTTCCACATACAGCTATTTTTCTTCCATATTTTACTGCTGAATTTACTATTTGTTGTATTCTGTGTACATTTGATGCAAATGTTGCTACTACTATTCTTTTATGACAGTTTTGAAATACTGTATCAAATAGTTCTCCTACAGAACTTTCAGACATTGTAAATCCTTTTCTTTCTGAGTTTGTACTGTCTGACATTAATGCTAATATTCCTTTATTTCCTAGTTCTGCTATTCTGCCTAAATCCATTATTTGTCCATCTATTGGTGTATAGTCAATTTTAAAGTCTCCTGTGTGTAATATTGTTCCAACTGGTGTTGTTATGGCAAGCATTACAGAATCTGGAATACTGTGTGAACTACGTATAAATTCAATTTTAAAATATTTTCCTAGTTTTATTGTGTCTCCTTGATTTACTATATGCATTTCTGTACTTCTTAATAATTTGTGTTCTTCAAGTTTATTACTTATTAGTCCTGCTGCTAATTTTGTTGCATATACTGGTGTGTTTATTTGTTTTAAGAAATATGGAATTCCTCCTATATGATCTTCATGTCCATGTGTAATTACCATTCCTTTTAGTTTTTCTTTATTTTTTAATATATATGTTATATCTGGTATCACTAAGTCTATTCCAAGCATATCATCTTCTGGAAATGATAGTCCACAATCTATTACTATCATTTCATCTTCATATTCAAATACTGTAATGTTTTTCCCTATTTCATGTAATCCTCCTAATGGGATAATTTTTAAATTTGATTTTTTGAATATGCTCTTTTTTTCTTCTGTTTTTTCAAAGTCATCTTTTTTCTCTTCATTCATAATTTTTGTTGTTCTTTTTTTATAGTTTCTTTTTGGTTTTATAATTTCTTCATTTTTATGTTCATTGTTTTTATGATAATTTTTTTTGCTTTTTTTTGTTTTTTCTGCTGAAGTATTTGCAGAATCTTCTAATGTTTTATTTTCATTTGTCATTTTTATTCTCCTCTCTTTTTTCACTTTCTTTTACACACATGAAAATGTTAAATAGAGTTTATAAAAGTACTTTTATAAACTTAATATTCTATTTGAATTTTCTCTCATAATTATTTACTAATTTTATCATTTCATACGATAAAAAAAACATCTCTTGACAACACGTTTTTAATTATATCATATTTATAAAATATTGTCAAATGTATAAATTTCAAAATTTTGTAAATAATGATTGATAATATTGAAAACAATATTTTTTTAGAAAGGATATATGATGGAAAATACAAAAATTGGGAATAAGGAAGCTGTTGCTCTTTTGGTTACAATTACTTTTAATCAATTAATTATAAATGGTTCTAAAGCAATTTTGAATAATACTTCTTCCGCTTCACTTCTAAATATTTTATTTTTAAGCATTATAACAATAATATTTACATGTGTTATTTGTTATTTTTTAAATAAGTTTCCAGCTTTTGATTTGATAGACATTTCTGACTTTTTAGGCGGTAGATTCTTGAAATGGGTTATTGGATTATTATATATAACATATTTTTTCAGGAAATTTATTGCATTTGTTTTCTACATGTTTACAAATAATTTATTTTCCTGTAACACTTCTTTTTTTTATAAGGTTATTTTTTGTTATTGGAGCTACACTTACTTGTTTATTTAAGAATAATACAGTTTATAGAAGTACTTTTGTATTATTTCCTATTTTAATAATTACTACTGTTTTTTTATTTATTTCTGACATTCAATTTTTTTATGTAGAAAATGTTTATCCTATGTTTGGAGAGGGAATTTTTACTACATTTGTTAGTGGATTAAGTAATTTAATAATTTTCCAGGCTTTAGCTTATATTTTCTTTTTGCCTCCTATGTTGAAAAATCCATCTGAAATAAAAAAAATAACAATAAATTCTATAGTACTTTCATCTTTTTTAATTTTATTAACTGTTGCTACTGTTTTGTTTACATTTAATGGTTTGGTTGAAATAGATGAGCTTCTACCCTTATATTCTGCTGTAAGATATATTGATTATGGATCGTTTTTTCAAAAAATGAATTCTATATTTTTATTAATTTGGATTATGAGTTTTGTAAGTTATTTAGGTATTACTTTAAAAATATCTAGTACTATATTTAAGAAATTGACTTTTGCAAAATCAGATTTTGTTTTTGTTATTATGTTGGCTATTTTGTTATTTTTTGCATCTGGTTGGCAAAAAACTTATGCTATTTCTACTGCTTTTATTCAAGATGTATTAAAATATATTTTCTTTATTTTAGTATTTGGCATTAGTCTTTTGATTCTTGCATCTGCTTGTATTAAGCAAAAAATTGTGAGGTGGAAAAAATGAGTAAACATTCAATATGGATTTTAATTTTTATAGTAATATTATTTTTCTTTATTTATGGTTTTTCTAATTCATACTTGTCTCGCAATTTAAGTAATCTTGCTTATGTTCTGTCTCTAGGTGTTGATAAAGGTGAAAATGCCAAATTAAAAATTACAGCTCAGTTTTCAAAGCCTTCGGCTATTTCTGGTAATAATAGTTCTTCTGGAGAATCTTCAAGTATTGTTTTAGCATCTAGTGAAGCCGATTCAATTTTTAGTGGGTTAACTTTGATAAATAGCTATATTGGTAAAGAAATAAATTTAGCCCATTGTAGTGTTGTTGTTTTTTCAAAAGAACTTGCAGAAAGTGGCATTTCTCAAGAAATTCATAGCCTAATTAATAATGAAGAAATAAGACCTGGTGCAAATTTAGTTATAAGTAATTGTTCTGCTTATGATTATATTAGTAATGCTACTCCTAATTTAGAAAGTCTAACAAGTCACTATTATGAAACTTTTTCTATAACTAGTAAATTTACTGGATATATCTCCTGATAAATTAATTGCTGGAACAAGTACAATTTCTGGCGAACGTGGTATAGAAAATTTGGGTCTAGCAGTTTTTAAAAATGATAAATATTGTGGCAATTTAACAGCTACTGAGACTATTTCTCATTTACTAATTAATAATAAAATTAATTCTTGTATAATTTCTATAGATAGTCCTTTAAAGGAAAATTCAAAAATAGAGATTCAGGTTAGTCCTGAAAAAAAGACTAAAATTAGTACTATAATAGAAAATGGTGGTTTAAAAATTGGCATTAAATTAAAATTAGCTGCAGATGTAATAACATTAGAGAATGATACTGATTATGAAAACAACGAAGTTCTAGAATTAATTTCTAAATCAGCAGAATCTTATTTAACAAATGAATTTAACAAATATTTTAATAAAGTTTCTAGGGAATATTCTGTAGATATCGATAAATTTTGTTTTTCTTCTCTTAAGTTTTTTCCTACTGAAAAGGATTTCAAGGATTTTAATTGGAAAGAAAAATATAAAAATGCGGAATTTACCACAGATATAGATGTTAATGTAGTTTCAAGTCTTCTAGTTACTGAGACATAAAACTACAGCATTTACCATTATCTTTACAAAATGATTATTTTATTGTAAAATATATCTATTGAAAAGATTTTAAGGAATGGGATTTAATATGAAAAATATAAAATATGTTTCAAATAGTGAAACTGATACAAAAAATTTAGCTAAAAAATTGGCTAGTCAATTGAGTGTTGGTGATATTATTATTTTATCTGGAGAATTGGGTTCTGGTAAAACTAAATTTACTGAGGGTTTTTTGAGTTTTTTTGGATTAGAAAATGAAATTTCAAGTCCTACTTTTACAATTGTTAATGAATATGGAAATGATAAAATTAAAATTTTTCATTTTGATGTTTATCGTTTAGAAGATTTAGATGAATTTTATGCAATTGGCGGAGATGAGTATTTTAATTCAGGAATTTGTATTATTGAATGGGGAGAATTAATTAAAAATGCTCTTCCAGATAGTTTTATTGAAGTCATATTTTCAAAGGATTGTTCTTCGGAAAATACAAGACTATTAAATATTAATCTAGTTGGTGATAAGTATAAGAATATTTCTATATAAAACAAAAAGAGTGGTGCTTGTTTTCCACTCTTTTTTGTACGATTGATAACCTTATTCTCCTCTACCCTCTGGTAAAGCATTTGGTAATTCAATTTTGATTCTGATTTTAAATATATATGAAAATGCTCTTGCTATTTTTGATTTTTTGAATTTTTGCCATAGTGATGGTTTCTTTTCTAATAGAATAGATTGTTGATATTCTTCTATCTTGCTGTTTTCTTCAAATTGATCAATTAGTTCTCCTATATCTTTTGTTTCTTCAACTTCTTCTGTTTTATCTGTTTCTACAACTTGAGAGATAGTTTGTTTATTATTATTTTCAATTGTATTTTCAGATATTTCTTCTACTTTTACTGGTGTTTCTTTTATTTCTATTTCCTTACGTGTTTCTTTTTCTGGTTTTACAGCGACTTCCATATCAATTGGTTTTGGTATTACTTTTAATGCATCTGCAACTTCAATTCCTATATAACTTAGGGCTTTTGATCTATCTTCAATTCTTTCCATGTCTATTTCTATATGAAGATTTGTTTCTAAGTTGTTTACTCTTGCATTTAAAAGTTTTATTGCATCTTTATAATTTTGAGCTGTTTTTGATTTGCTTTTTGCAACTAGTTTTAGTGTTTCTATAACATCTGGTTCAAATTTACCTTCTTCTTCAATATTGTTTAGTTTTTCTTTCCAGTCATTGTTTTTATTTTCTACAGCTTCTATTAAGTCTTTTAATTGTCCGGCAAGAGCAATGTTCTCTTCTCTTTGTCTTATTAGTTCTTCGACTTTTTTTGTATTTTCCTCAAACTGGTTTGTTGCAAATTCCACTAATTCATATGCAGCTTTATAAACACTTGCAGGGAAATTCTTTTTCTTTGGATATTCTATTAAATAAGCTTTTATAGATTCAATAAGATCTTTAAAATAGGTATCATCTTCAAATTGAACTATTTGCTTTTTACTTTTTGGATTTACTAATTTTTGTACTTTATCAATGTTAGATAGTATTTTTTCCTCTGTTATTACCATTCGTACATTTACTATGCCAGATTTTCTTCTTGACATTGCAAATACCTCCTCTTCCTGTGTGGTATATAATCATTATTCTATTTTATTATATACTAGTTTCCGTAAAACTACAAGTATTTTTCAAGGTTTTTTCTTTACATTTTAATTACAAAAATGTTACATTTTTGTGACAAAATGTAACATTTTTGTAATATTATTTTTGATTTAAGACTTTTTTCAACTCTTCATGCCTTTTTATTTTTAGTGTTGTTGTTTTTATTAGTTCTTCTTCTGTTATAATCATTTCCCTAACATATTTGTATTTTGGCATTAATTTATTTACTTCTTTAATTTTTTCCCATAAAAATTTTTGAATGTTTTCTTCGCCTTCAATATTATAAAGTTCTTTTATTAATTCTTTGTCATATACTATTTCTGCACAAACTTTTACATCTCCATCTGTTTCTTTTTTTTCATAAACAAATGATTCTTTTATTCCTTCAACTTTATTTAGTAATGTTTCAATTTCTTCAGGGAATACATTTTTTCCATTATTTAGTACAATAACACTTTTCTTTCTTCCTAATATATAAATAAATCCTTCATCATCTATTTTTGCAAGGTCTCCTGTGTGAAACCAGCCATCTGGCTCTATAGCTTCTTTTGTTGCTTCTTCATTGTCATAATATCCTAACATTACAGATGGACCTTTTGCCATTAATTCTCCTACACCTTCTTCATTAGGGCTATCTATTTTTACTTCAACACTTGGGAATTTTTTTCCTATTGAACCTGTTTTTCTGCATTTTGGTGTTTCTGCAGCAATTACTGGTGATGTTTCTGTTAATCCATAACCTTGTTCTACATCAAATCCTAAGTCATTAAAACCTTTTTCCGTTTCTGGGTCAAGTGCCGCTCCTCCTGTAACTACTAGCTTTAATTTTGGTCCTAAGCTTTCATGCACTTCTTTGAATAGTCTTTTTCTAAGGTCTATTTTTACTTTTAATAATAAATTGGATATTTTTTTGCCTTTTTCTAGTGTTTCTAATTTTCCTTTTTTTTCAATAGTTTTCATTACTTTTCTATATATTATATCAAATACGGCAGGAACTGATATCATTGCTGTTATTCCAAATTCTTTTATATTGTCTGCCATATGTTTTACACCTTCACAGAATGTTATACAACCTCCTATTGAAACTGGATATAAAAATCCAACTGTACATTCAAATACATGGTGTAATGGTAAGAATGATAAAAATACATCTTCATCTGTTAAGTCAAATCTTTGTATTATATCCATTACATTTGTTACTATATTTTTGTGTGACAACATTACAGCTTTTGACATTGATGTTGTTCCTGATGTGAATAACATTATTCCCATTTCGTCTGGATTAATTGTTGCTTCTAGAAATCTATTATCTCCACTTTCTAGTAATTTTTTTCCTTTTTCTAATAATGATTTTAGAGAATATATACCATTTGTATTTTCTTGTAAGTCCATTGATATAAAATATTGTAAATTTGTATTTTTCTTTTCTCTTAATTCATTCATTATTTTATCATATTTACTTGAATAAAATATTGCTTCAACTTGTGATCGTAGAATTAAGCTTTCAAGTTCATTATCTGGTAATGCTTTATCTAGTGGAACTACTACTCCTGCCCCTGATACTATTGCTAAATATGAAAGTTCCCATTCATATCTATTTTCTGAAATAACTGCTATTCTTTTATCTTTTAATCCCATTTGGATTAATGCTGTTCCTAGCCTATTTATTTCATCTCTAAATTCTTTATGTGTTATTGTTTTAAATTTACCTTTTTCTTCTGTTTTAAACATATATGCAGGTCTATCTGCATAAGCCTCTCCTGTTTGTTTTAACATATCTTTTAAGTCTGTGTAATGCATTTTTTTTGATTTTGATTCCATTTTTTATCCTCCAATTATTTTTGGTTTTGTTTGTTTCTTAGTCCATTTATTACTGTATTTTCATATTCATGATATAATTGCATTATGTTCATGTTTTCTATTTCTCTTTTTTTATAAACTAGTGTTGAACATATTAACCCATATATTTCTGATGCAATTGCTCTTGTATCACCTTTTTTTATTTCTCCTTTTTCAATTCCTTCTTGTACTATTTTTTCTATTTGCCCAATGTATTGATATACAAGGTCTTGACATTTTTTGTTTCTTTCTTTGGTTCCCCAAAATTGACTTAATAATATTGTTATTATATTTTCATATTTTGCAACTATTTTTATTTGAATTAGTACAATTGCTTTTATTTTATCTATATAATTGTTGTGTTTTGATGTTTTTATATCTACACTATTTTGTAATAGTTTTATTCCTTCTTCAATTAAAAAGTTAAATATTTCTTCTTTACTTGAAAAATGATAATATAGTGTTCCTTTTGCAACTCCTACTGTTGCTGTTATATCCTCTATACTTGTTGCGTCATAACCTTTTTCCGCAAATAATTTCATTGATGTTTCAAATATTTTTCTTTTTGTTTTATTCATTTTTTCTCATTCCTTTAAATTTATAGCTATATTATATAACGTATTTTTTATTTGTGCAAGAGTTTTTTTGTGGTTTGAATTAATAGTCAATTTGTTATTGGATAATGATTTTGAATTTTTTATATAATTGTACTTGTTTTTTTTAACATAATATTGTATAATTTTGGCATACTATCAATAGAAAGAAGGAATTTATATGGCTAATTTAACAATTAAAGATTTATACAAAAACACAAGTAGTTATGCAGACAAAGAAGTTACACTTGAAGGATGGACAAAAACTATTAGAGATTCTAAAACCTTTGGTTTTATAGAACTTAATGATGGTTCTTTTTTTAAAAATGTCCAAGTTGTTTTTAATGATAATTTGTCTAATTTTAACAGTGTTGCAAAACTTACTATAAGTTCAACAATAAAAGTTACAGGAAAAGTTGTAATTACAGAAAATGCAAAACAGCCATTTGAGATTCATGCTACATCCATAGAAATTGAATCATTATGCCCAACAGATTATCCTCTTCAAAAGAAAAGACATTCTTTTGAATATTTAAGAACAATTGCACATCTTAGACCAAGAACAAATACATTTAATGCTATTTTTAGAATTAGAAGTGTAGCAGCTTTTGCAATACATGAATATTTTCAAGATCGTGGATATGTTTATGTTCATACACCTATTATAACCTGTGCAGATTGTGAAGGTTCTGCTGAAATGTTCAAATTAACAACTTTAAACTTAGATGAAGATTTACCAAAAAAAGATGGTAAAGTTGACTTTTCAGAAGATTTATTTGGAAAAAAAGCTTATATTACAGGATCTGGTCAATTACATGGTGAAACTTTTGCTTCTGCTTTTGGAAAAATTTATACTTTTGGTCCAACTTTGAGAAGTGAAAATTCTAATACAAAAACACATGCAA
>ERZ1643251.3282-NODE-3282-length-15146-cov-28.270028_pt1 | contig 15146 bp, 24 predicted proteins | sample MGYA00579261_ERZ1643251 | MGnify/ENA primary metagenome ERZ1643251 (study PRJEB29033, sample SAMEA4952267) | chicken gut metagenome | biome: Broiler Chicken; feature: Gastrointestinal Tract; material: Caecum | place: Ireland | collected 2018 | study: Broiler...
AATCCTTCTTATGATTTATATTTAAGTCAACCTTGCAATATTTTGCACTTACATAATCACCATTCAAGTCGAAATAGATCCGCTCTATGTCTCCGTTGTTTATTCTCTCCATAGCTTCCATAAAAGCGATTGGCTTAAATTTTCTGTCTTTCATTTTTTTTCATAACCTCCGTTACTTTTATTTTCTTATCCCCTTTTCCGCTTCAATCTCAGCAAGTGTGCGTTTTATCTTAAAATCCATACACTCTCTCACTTCATCCTCTGCATCTAATGCCCATACGATTTGTAAAATCATATTAAATACATCTGCAATTTCCTCCGTAAGCTCTTTTTTATTCAGCTTCGATCCGAGATACATTCCTATTTCTGTTTTTAACTCGTCCAATTCTTCGATCGCCTTTTCAAGCTGCGCATCCATTCCGTAATTCATAAAAATCTTTTGTAATCTTTTATCGTTCATTTTCACTTTTTCACACCTCTTTTCCGCTTCGATACAACCAACTTACCTAGCCTTTGTAGTTGGTGTAAATTTTCACAGTTCTTGCAGTAAAGTTTCCACCGCCCCATTTTGAGTACATTTCTTTCACAGTGGTAATAACATTCATCTAGCAGATCACATATTTTTAGAAACTCATCATGGTTTTGTAACTTCATTTTTGCTCACTTCATCAATTTCTATCTCCACCAACTCCATCAAACAGTAATTTGCCATATCCAACAGAGTGTCTTTGATATTTTCATCTGTAATTTTTTGTTGTTTTCCGCTCATAAGCGTTTCAAGTCTGCTAAGCTTGTCATTTAATCGAATCAATATTGCATTCGGGTATTTTTTCCTTACGGCAGTGAAAGAATCTCCATAATCGTTATTTTTAGCTTTATATACATCGTTAAGATACTTACACAATTCCATGTGCATTTCATATTTTTTGCTAATTTTCATTATTCCCCCCAACAACTCTGCATCGTCATGTATGTTGCCAACTATTTCAAATTCATAACTTTGGATTCTATTGTCTGAATAAGGCTATTCACCGCTCTTGTGTACTTCTCTTTTTCCTCTCCTTCCATTTCATTCACGATTTTCATGATTTGGTTGAAATCTGTAATGATTTGGTCAAACATAACGGAAAACTTTGCAGCCGCTTTACTTTGATTCGATTCTCTTTTGTATCTATCCAATTCCTGTTTTACATCTTCCGGAATCACTTCTACAATTTCAGTCGCAACTTCTATTGGTTGTTCCCGCAATTTCTTTTCTAAATCATATATCCGCTGCTCTGATTCTTCTTTTTGCTTGCAGATATCATCATATTTTTTGCTTAATTCTTTTAACTCTTTTTCCGCTGCCTTTTCTTTCTTAGCCTTTTCCAACTTCTCTCTTAAATCTTCGGCTCGTTTTTCCGCTGCTTCCTTTTCCTTTAAAGCTTCATCTTTTTCCTTGGATAATGCGGCTTCTCGTGCCTCTTTCTCCTTTAGCCACGCTCCCCATTCCCCATGATTCATAAGTGATTTTGCTTCTATTAACCTTTTTCCGATTTCTAAACTTCCGGATAATACCATGCGCATAGTTTGTTCTTTGATACTATTGATTTCAAAGGCTATTATTTCCGGGCTTCTTTCGATCTGTAGATTATTCATTTTGTCCCATCTCCTTTGACTTAAAATCTATATCCTGTTAGCCGGCATTAGTTTTCTTCCTATCCCGCTGCACGAATCATTTTCTTAAGAATTTTTCATATTCCTCTATAAATACTTTTACTTCCGGAGTCGGGTTTTTATTTCTTCGCCCGCGACACTGAATGATTTTTTTCATATCCTTATCAATTTCAACCGTATAAAACGGATCTTGCGGATTTTCTTGTTTCCGAATAAAGAAAAGATTGGTTCTCCCGTTCGCATAAAATTCAATATACCCGCCGACGCAATGATTCAGTATTTTTCCTTCTGTTATGATTTCATATGTCGATATTGCGGGTCTGATAATCAGTCCATTCGCCGTATAACTAAATCTTTTCAGCTTCTTCATCCGTTGTTTTATTTTTATATCCAATGCTTTGTTTTTCTTGTAACGGATTTGCTTCGTGATGTTCAAATGCTGCCTCATAAGATTTCTTGGGAATAGAATGCTTTCATCTTTCAAATCCAATTCCAGATGTTTACAATCTCTCCAGTAATCAAATAATTCTCTATAAATCCTACGCTTGTCTCCATTATAAATTTCTTCCTGTGAACAAACATATTTAAGCATTTTTCTAAATGGTATACGCTCAAACATTTCTTTATCCGATGTTTTAATGATGTCCCATACGTTTTTCGCTACTTCTTTCACTATTTCAAATGTTGTATTACGATCCGCTATAAGACCAAGTTTGAAAAAAATTATCTCATAAACAGTTGGATTTTTTCCTGTCATTTCTTTTATTTTGCTTGCAGGCATACCGAAAAATCCGGCCGGTTTCTTCGCACGCCAATTGACTACCCTTCCTGCTGTTTTCAACGTTAATTCTATGACAAGACGATAAAAACCATTTTTCAGCAGCATTTCTATTTGTTGCGGATATCTGCATAATAAGTCCATAAATCGCATGCTGTTATATTCAAGCAGATTTGTAATTTCTTCTGAATGAACAGGGATATACTTAAATCTTGTTTCTTTTATGGTTTCTTTAATATTCCGGCTTAAGAAAACCTTATTTGCCTTATCATTTGGTAATGGATGAACCGTTTTCTTTTTGAAGAAACCAACCATAATCCTTTTATATTTGTCAAAATGTTTGTATTCATGTTTGTACATATAGCTTTTTCTTGTTCCTGTGAATACATATAATGCTCTTGCTTGTACATTTGTTATGATATCTTTGTAATCTTTCCTGTAATCTCTACACACCGCAAACGAGCGTGCAATAATAGATTCCGGATCGCATGCAGATTTCTCATAGAACGTAAATTTATCGTAAAATACAAGTTTTTTTCTGGATATCTTCGCGTTGCGATATTCTATTTCATTTCTGCAGTTCGGACATACACCCATTGTTTTATGTTTCACTCGTTCATGTAATTTGTATTCATGACCGCAATACGTACAGTGCGCCTCTGCAGTCTTATATTTATCGTTTGTAAAAAATACATAACGTTCATCTTTAAACATGATTTCATTGATATACCACATCGCTTGTTTCGGTAATTCATTTCGGAAATGCTGAATAAATGATTCCTTTTCGGTATCTCCCGGATCCGGAAAATGGTTTATTGTTACTGACTCTAATTGAAATAATTTCTCCCTTAATATTTCCATCACATGAAATCCTCCAACTTAACATCCAGGAATTGTTTTTCCTCTTGCTCCGATTCCGGCTGATCCGTTTTTTCTTTTATCTCGAATCCGTAATATTCCGCCACAATTTTAAAACCTTCCTCATCCGTCAGCACAGCACAATTGTCTATCTTTTGTTTTTCCGCTGCTTTTCGCATCTCCTTTAATGACTTTTCAATGCTCTTTTTTTCATCCATTATCTTTTCTGCGATTTCTTGATTTCTCTCGATTTGCTCCAATAAAAATCCGCCTATCACTTTTGTGTATGCATTATTCTTTTCCTGCATCTCTTTATTTATTTTTTCAATCGCCTGTGCTTTCATTTATTTCCCCTCCCACTGATTATGATTCTTACATGAACAGCTTTTGTTTTCTCCAACTGTTTTCCTTCCCCGTAATAATCTACAAGTATTTTTGTCATTTCTACGTTCATTTTATATTCCATCCTTCCCTATACGCTCTTTTACATTTTCCGCAAATCTTAATTGTTGTTTGATATAGTTATCTTCAATCCCTCCGCCACTCGCAAGATAATCCGTTATTCTTTTATCTATATCTCTCAAAACAGATGCTGGTAACAAATGGGCAATCTTGTTTATTTGTTCGATATAGTTTTTATTATCCATGAATTGCCTCTCCCCTATCGTCACAAATATCTCCATCATCATTTATATAAATTTGTCCTTTTACTCCGTTTTCATTGGTTAATTCAGTTGCTTGGATTTCTCCATCCATATCTTTTTTGATAGCAATTTTTGTGCTAATTGTTTTCGGTTTCTCAAGCTTCGTCTGTACATCAATATCTACGCTTGCCTCTTCTCTTACATCATTTGGAATAACTGTAATGGTTACTATCAATTTTCTTGGTCTCAAAGCTTCCGTACTTGTGTCCATAATATTTTCGATTAGTCTTTTCATTTTTACATTTACAACCCTATTTACCGTTCCTCCAGCAATCTTTTCTAAATTGAATATCTCTTTCATTTCTACTCCTCCAACCAGTTATAAAATATCGGCTTTGGATACGTTCTTTCTGCTGTATCCGCCACATTCTCTTGCACCATATGTTTCATACTCCCCAGTGCGTGCAATCTAAATCGCTTGCTGTATTCAATTGCCTCATGTCTTGTCCTTATGTTTTCCCTTTGCCAATTCAATAAAATCCGATCAATATACCTAAAATTTCTTTTGTTGGCAATCACAGCTTCTGTCAGTGCTTGTATAATCAGTTCCTCCCTATATTCCGCTGCCCAATCCAACAATTGCTGGAACTCAATGGGAGAAAGCGGTCGCCCAAACTCCTGTTCAAATGTCACAAATAAACTCTTTTGTTCATGATTCATTCTTCTTCACCCCTTCTAAGAAATCTAAGTACCCGCCTTTTATTTTGATTTCAAAAAATGCCAGTTCATCTTCTTTCATGTACTTTCGGCCATATATGTTTTTCATATCCTTCCAAACCATCCACGGCACCATAAAGAAACGCTTCATCTGCATTCCTACTATCACAAAGCAGATTGCCCCTGCTGTTTCATAATCTGTTAATCTTGTATTCTGCTCTGCGGTTACACGTTCATATCCAATGCGGTCCTTCTCTGTATGCTTCGCTTCAAACGCAATGGCTCGTCCACCTCTTAGCACACCTTTGAAATCCGGCTGTGCCATCTTCTCAAAATACGCTATGAATTTCCCTCCGCCTAAATTACTGACCGGACGCATAGGCTCCGGTGTTTTCTCAATGACTGCTAATCCATCTTTTTCATACTTCCCGCAAGATACCTGAATCAGCCTTTCAAAATACCCGCCCGCTGCCTTGTTGCTTGCACCTTTAAACCGATTTTGATCCGCTTTTTCCTTCTGTTCACTTTTTTGTCCGTATATAGCCTTAAATGCTGTCGGGTCCTGATACCCTTTGCTATTTCTTATATTCATTTTCGTATTCATTCCTTTCTTGTTTGCTTCCCTTGTCATAGCCATGAAAAAAGCCTGCAAAATATAACGCCATTTACATGCACAGCAACCACAAACCTTGCCCAAATGTTTCAAACATATTCTTACCCCCTGCTTACAATCTTCCAGCCTTTTTTCAACTTCGCTTTTACATCACAATTTCTCATGTATTCATAAATCATGACGTTTTGATGCTCTTCCCACCTTTCCATCAAATACATGCCCGGGCGATATTTCTTCTTTTGCTTTGCCATATATTATCTTCCTTTCTTCTCATACAAAATAACTAATGTTTGTTCGCTATCTTTTATCAAAATCAACTAACGTTTGTTCCCTATTTTTAAAAACTAACTAACGTACGTTCTCTTGTTTTTTGTCAAACAAACTAACGTATGTTCTATTTTTGTCAAATTTGTATTTTTCTCATTCGGATATGCAAATACACACCGTCGGTCAGCTTGTTTACACTTGCTTTGCACGCTGTAAATGTATATCCCCTATATATTCTTTCAAAAACTTGACTGTCTTCCGGACACCGAGCCAACTCCTGAACTTTTCTTCCGCTGTACTTGCTGTCATTGATTCTAATGTTCGGCTTGACCAAATTCCCTTTTGACTGTTTCCATCGTTTCTTGCCCTTCTTTGTACGCGGTTGCTTGCAAAGATAGTTTGCTAATTCTTCATATCCACGTAATGGATCAGGCTGCAACTTTTTTGAGTTAGCCCTTCCTCTCCCCCATTTTTCCTCTAATACATCCCTATCTAGTCCGCCATCAATGATGATATGGTGATGAACACGTATCTTCCTGTCTCCTTCCAAAAACTCTGTGAACGCAATGTACTTCGCATTTGGCAATCCTTTCTTTTTTCTTAACCGATTCACACGTTGTATGTAATTACTTAATTGCCTTTCCGCTTCTTCAATCGTTCTAGGAAGATGTTCATCCGAATAAGATAGTGATAAATAGAAATCCTTCTTTCCGAAGTTCGTTGTGATTTTCCAGCGTAGATACTTTCTCGTATTTTTGTCATTTAGTACCTTCTGTGCCTCACGTGATTCCTGCTCTTTCTTTTTTCTTCTAGGTTGCTGTCTCTCTTCTTTTGTTATTGGATACACTTCTACTTCCAGATACTCTCCCAAATAAATACGTTTCTCTCTAACTGGCATACCCTCTACCTCGACTGTATAAATATTCATTCATGTTTATGTCGCTAAAGATAATACCAATTACAAGGACGCAATACGCGATTTGCGTTTTTTAAAAAATCACCTGTAAAAAACAAGTGATTTGTGTTAAAATATAGTTGTTATTTGTTGGTATTATCCAGCTTGTAGCGCCGCCTCTGCATAAGGTGTGCGCTATTTTTTATGCTCCACATCTGTAATTCATATCCTTCATCCGCTGCATAACAATTTCTTCTCTGAATTCATACACCGTTGGATTCTTCTCTTTAAATTCATTTAGCAATCTTGCATTTCCGATTGGCATCAAAGCGTCCACTTCGACTTTAAGTTGCAGCTTACCCAATTCTCTTAATCTTTCATCCCTGTCCTCTAAGGCACAGATACGCTTGTAATTTTCGTAGTGATCAATCATTTGCCCAAAGGTCATTTCGTTCCATCTCCTTATCCATGGTCTCCAACTGAATTTGATACTGCTCCACAATAAAATTGAACCGTGCAATCGATGCCTTACTCTTATCATTTAGTTTCCGCAAAGTTACCGTTGCAGCTATGTTTGCAATTACCAGTGCCACAAGTATTGCCACAATCACAGTCTCCGCTTTTCTTAGTTTGTCCATTCTGTTCATCCTTTTCGTTCTTTAAATCTGTTTCCTTGTAACACTCAAACTCTTGTTGTTCTCCTTTCGCAATCTTTACTAAATGCTCTCCGAATGCTTCATTATCATCTGTAAACCATCTGTATTCTTTTGTGTAAATAAAAGATTCTCCGTATCTCTCTATGTGATTTTAATCATCAGTTCTTTACTCATTTAATGATAAATTCTTCCAATTCTTTAGTTTGTAAAAACCACTTATTGCCTACCTTGTACTTTTGAAATTCCTGCTCAAATAAAAAATTCCAACTCATGCATGTTCTCCTCAATATTACTTTCATGTTTTTTTATATTTTTCAGTAGGATTTTGTAATAATCCGTCGAATTTCAATAATAAAAGGAGATGATAACATGTATACAATTCAAGAATTGCAAGCTGCTGATTTTTTATTAAAAAAAATTACTCATGATAATCCAAAACTATTCGATGGCAAGCGGTTTAAGTTTGTAATCTCCATCCACGAAAAATATTGGTATGGTGAATCTCGATTACCATTTATTAAGATTCCTACTGGTAACATCGATGTAGTTTCATTGATAGAAGTTTCAGTTGATGATTAGTAATTATAGATTTATTCGTTCTGAACGGTATTGCAATTCCTTGTGAACAAATCCAAGCATGGCGTATGCATCTGTATACGTCATGTTTTCTTCTTTTAAAATATCTATGATTTTGTTTGATACTATCATCACCCTTTCAAAGTCAAGATTATCCCATCCTAATTTGTAATAGTCTTCATACGCATCTCTTCTTACATTTGTTGGTGGATATACCCTTAATAAATAATCCTTAAATGTTCTATCCATTTCCTCATCCCCTCTTTGTTCACAATAATTAAATTACAAAAATAATCCATTCGGATTAGCTGCACACACATCTATTTAAGTATTAAACTGATAGTTCATTGAAGTATGTCTATTTGACTAAAAAAGCTTCATTTAAATTGAATCTATCTAAACCTCTTCCGTTGTAGTTGATTTATTGTTATCCAAAAGTGGTTTTCCCGCCATGCAGCTAATATCTAACGGTCCCATTCTTTTAATCTCTCTATCCAAGTCAGCCTCACTATAAATCCCATAGCTGTGTAACTTTTCCCACATTTTTTCGATATCCACATTCGTGTTCTCTAGTGTTCTACCAACTATTTTTCTCATACTTTCACCCCTTTCCGCTGCACCGAATCTCCAATCATTTGCAAATCTATAAATCCCTAGGCAGTAACCTTATCTAATCTGACCAACTCAATCCCCTTAATCATGTAAAAGATTTTTAGTTTTTCTTCTTCTGGTAATCGTTCAAGTGCCGCTGCCAATTCTTTCAAATCAACTTTCTTTTCCTGATTCATTTTTATTCACCCTTTTAACCTTTTGAGTTAAATTTATAACTCTTTGAGTTTTTTGTCAACAGTTTTTTACATAAAATATTGCAATGAGTTAAAATGTGATATACGATAGATAATACTAAAAGGAGGTGTAATCTTGAATAATCGTCTAAAGGCTATAAGAAAATACTTTGGTTTAAACCAAAAAGAAATGGGTGAGAGAATAAATTTATCTCAGACGCATATTTCTTCTTTAGAAAATGGAACCAGGGAAGTCACAAATAGAATCATTTCTGACATTTGCCGAGAATTTAATGTTGATGAACATTGGTTGCGTACCGGAGAAGGTGGAGAAAATGTAATATTCGTTGAAAATGATTCGGCAATTATCGCAGAATTAGCAAACGAATATAAATTAGATGCTGTTGATATAAAAATTATTGAGCACTACATAAAACTCCCAGATGAAGATCGTAAAAAGATTAAAAATTATATTGTTGATCTAGCTGCACAAATCAATAGCATAGACAAACCGTCACTTCTTGATGTTACTGCCACTACTGATATAGAAGTAGAAGAAAAGGCTGAAGACAGAGCAGAAAGAGAAGGAGAAGCTATAAAACAAAAATATATAAAGGAGAAGCTTCTCGAACAAAAAACAAAAACATCGTAAGTTTATGGTTATTCAAGAGAAGAAAAAAAGATATGAAATAGCAATAAAATAAACAATCCCACTTCTTTAGAGGTGGGATATTTTTTTATAAAAAATGGTAAAATTTGTCGTTTTTTAGAAAGGACTTTCTAACTATTTCTTGAATACTTATTAAGCCAAATAAAAATTTGAAATGATGTTTTATGCGACTGGTTTCGGTATAGTTATTTTGAATTTTTAAAATTAATCAATATTTTAAGGGGGTTTTAAAATGGCAAAGAAAAACCATGACAGTAATATTGGGCTCGTTGGGGCTATTCTTGTTATTGGAGGTATAGGAATTCTTGTGAGTAAAATCAAAGAATATCCTTTTTATTTCGTGATGGGAGCTGCAGGTATCATTGCACTCGCTTCTGGTTGCTGGTATTTATATCTTAAATTTATTAAAGAAAAAGCAGGAAACGGCGCATCTCCATTACTTTTAAATCTATCAAAATGGATTTCTATTGTTTTTTGTGCTGTTTTGCTTTTTGTTGGTATCGGTTTGTCTACGGGACTAATTAAAAACAATTCTGCTACACAACAGGAACAGTCACAAGAACAAAATAAGATTGCAGATAAAAGTGAACGATTAAATGTTGATACTAGCCTTTTTTCTCAAATGGGGACAACACAATCAATAGACGTATTTAAAAATAACGATCATATGACTATTGTTATTTATTATCCTTCCGGTGCAGATGATGCAATCTCCATGCTTAATACTTTAGATAGCACTTATTTCTTTTTACAAACAGACGTCCTTAACGGCATAAATACTGTTAATGTAATTTCAATGAATGGAGCTCGTGAAATATGTACTATAGCTGTAAATATGAGTGAATTTGAAGCACCTAGCACAGATGGTAAAACATTTATTGAAACTCTTATGGCAGCTTCTGAGGTTACAACAAACAAAGAAGAAATTGAGAAAATAAGGAAAGATAACGGTTGGTGGTAATTTTTGAAAAATAAGGAGGCGAGATTAAAATAATCTCCCTACGCTGCTAATTAACTTATTTTAAGATAGAAAAAGGAGGCATAAATCTTGAATGAAAGAATTAGATTTATACGTGAAAATAAATACTACAAAATAAGGAGGAATTTATTAGTGAAAAAATTATCTATTGCTTTTTTACTTGGTATGATTATCATTTCTGGATCCGGAATTTTGTAGAATCAAAAAATCATAAAAAAATCCGTGTTGCTTATTTAAAGTATACACGGATTTTTAATTACAAATAGGTACCTGTGATTTGTCGCTTACTTTTAAACTATAATAAGTCAGAATTTGTTACAATACGATCCATGACATTATTCCCTTTTCTCTTTTACATATTACAAAACATATATTTCTCCTTTTAAGGGTTACTTTTTGTATATCCCCTACTTCCTAAGTAAACAAAAAACACCCGTTGGATACATCAAATGCTATGCGTCTATATTCAGCCGGTGTTTCCTATCAATTAATTATTCATAAAATTGCTTTTAATCCAAACTAATACTCATTTTACTCTTGAAATCTAAACTGCATCTGATAAATTATTGCTCTTCGCTTTGTAATCCATTAATTCCTTTTCAAGCTCTGTATTTCTTTCAAAAACTAACCTTTTTACGCCTTCCATTTCACTCATGTAAACTTTTTCCAAGTAATCTCTTTGATCAAAGTGATAATGAAATACTACCTCGTCATTCTCCATCATACATTTCATTTCGCATACAATCCCATTATGATCCATTGAGTAATTTACATACTTGTAATTGTCAAGTTTCACATTTTCAAGCAAATTGTATGGAGTCAAAATAGGTGCATGTAATAAATTGTAAATATTTTCGATTGCACTATCCATAAAATTCCCTCCTTAAATTTTATATTGTATACCATTTTAATCCTTAATTCAAATATGTATCCAGAACATTTTCCACATATTCTTGTATTTTTGGTAACATATTCACAGCGCGTTCGTAATCCTCAATGTCCCAGTCACTTCTTCCTTTTCCAATTTCTTTACGCAAGTAATCATTAAAATATATGGCTAACATACCACCATTATTTTTAGCTGCTGTAGGAATCCAACTCGACCCTCTCGACGTAAAAAGTCTGCATTTTTTTAAGTTACTGCCATCTTTATCTATATTAAATCTAATCATTAATTGTGGTACTATTTCTTCCCTAATCATTGCATCCGTATCTTTTCTTCTTGCTTCAAAAAATAAATCTGGTCTCTTAATACTAGAATTATTGCTATTAGACGCATCAATAACTCTCTTAGCTTCTTCCCTACTCATATTTAATAGTTCTTGAAGTCCTTTAATTTTATTTTCTAGTTCTATACGTTCCTCATTATTTTTCTTAATTAATTCTGTCTTGAGGTAAGGATCTATGGATAGCCTTCCTTCTCCATTCTCACTTGCATCTCCTAGATTTTCTTTTTCCTTATGTTCACCATGTTCTCCTTCACCACAATACTTCCCTTCCTTTGATGATACTTTATCATCTTCTATTAGCTTCTTAATAATTTCACTTTCCTGAATTTGAACCTTATAATCTTCCCATAATTTATCTAAATATAAATTCCTATGTGCTATAATTTGTCCAATATTATCCCCTGTTTTTTCGACCTCATCTGGAGGTATTACTCTTAAAATTCTTCCAATAAATTGTGCATATGGTAGTTGATTTTTAAACGCTCTAAATATGGCTGCAATCGATAAATACGGATGATCATATCCTTCCCCGAGCATAGCAACATTTATTACAACTTGAACTCTGTGGTTATCAATATCGCTAAATGCTTTATCTTTATCTGTTTTATCCATTTTACTATGAATAATAGCAGACTTTAATTGTTTCTCATTGTACAATCCTTGTATTTCTTTTGCATGTTCAATATTTGATGCAACCGCTATTATTTTGTGAGGCACACTTGTTCCTACTAACTTATCCTTTAATAGTTCAACGCTTTTTTCCACTACGCTCTTTGAACATTCAAGTGAATACGCAACTGATCTACTGATCCAATCTTCATCTTTAATTCCCATCTCTTCTAATTCTTCAATTGAATATTTTTTACTTCTATCATTATCAATTGTAAGGTACAACTCTTCTGGAATATATGTAATATTTTCTAATGATTTTACATAGTTATTTGCCATAGCACGACTTAGCTTATATTTGTAAATTAACTCTCCTCTAATTTCTATATTGTCTGTCCTAAATGGGGTTCCTGTTATCTTCACTACCTTTGCGCTTGAAAAAAACTGTGTAGTTTCAACCCATGTTTTTGCTGTTGAATGATGTGCTTCATCGATTATAATCATGTCAAAAAAATTATCTGGTAGGAAATTTAGCGGTGACGAGTCCAGACGCTCTTGCAACTTTTGAACATTAACTATAACAATATTTGCGGACTCCAGAGCTGCCTGATTTGTTTTTTTACCACCAAACTCAATTACAACAGGCAAATCATCAACATTATTAAAAATTTTTCTTTTAAGCCAAAAATTATCATGCACATCTGGATTTAACTCCTCAATAACCGTATCTCTAATTACTGTTTGAGGGGTAATGATTAATACCCTCCCCTCACTTATGGCATAAGGTAATAATGCCATCACACCTGTCTTTCCAACACCAGTTGGTAAAACAATAACTGCATGCGTATCCTTCTTCTTGTATCGAAAGTGTTCATATGCATGGTAATACGCTTGTATCTGAGGCTCTCTTAAATTTGTATTCTCCAAAATATTTGGTTCCGCTTCAAAAAAATAATTTTCATTATATCTGAACATATATTTTCCCCCTTATTTCGTTTCAGTACATTATTCGACACTATTTTTTAAATTCCTTTAAAATCTCCTATAATACATTAATATATCTAATTTCTATTTATTTTTATCCTTGCGCACCCTAATCCTATTCCACAACTTCCTTTCATTTCATATTTTTGTTTACAACGCTATACAAATATGTTTTTATATAATTATTAAAATATACGGAGGTGGATTATGAATAAAAAGGTAGCTATTTATATTCGTGTCAGTACAAGCCATCAGATTGATAAAGACTCTCTTCCATTCCAAAGAAAAGAGTTATGTGATTATGCAAAATATGCGCTTGGTATTGACGACTATGTAATATTTGAGGACGCAGGTTACTCCGCAAAGAATACGGATCGTCCAGATTATCAAAACATGATAAAACGAATTCATAACAAAGAATTCTCTCACTTGCTTGTATGGAAAATTGACCGTATATCAAGAAACTTAAAAGATTTCACGGAAATGTATGATGAATTGAAGCACTACGATGTAACATTCATATCAAAAATGGAGCAATTTGACACCAGCTCCGCTATGGGTGAAGCCATGTTAAAGATTATTCTAGTGTTTGCTGAACTTGAAAGAAAATTGACCGCTGAACGTGTATTTTCAATTATGATGGATCGAGCTGAAAAAGGATTATGGAATGGTGCTACTGTACCGCTTGGATATAGGTGGGATGATGAAACAAAGTATCCTACTGTTGACGAAGAAGAGGCTCAAGTTGTTAGATATATTTTCGATTTGTATGATAAATTACGTTCTACATCGAAGGTTGCTCACCGTTTAAATTATGAGGATGTACCTACAAAAAGAGATGGCACATGGGTAGCAAAAACGATCAGTGGTATTCTAAGAAATCCCTTTTACATTGGCACGTATCGATATAATGTGCGTGATAATAACACGGGTAGGTTAAAAAAAGAAGATGAATGGGTTGTCGTTGAAAATAATCACGACGCTATAATAAGTGTGGAACAGTTTGAACGTGCAAATGCTATGATTGAAAAAAATAGAAGACGTGAATTTGATGTACCTATCGGGAAAAATGTGCATGTTTTTGCAAGAATAATTACTTGCGGTAAGTGTGGTTCGATTTTTTCAGCTGGATTGGATACAGCTAGAAAGGATGGTTATAGACCATCTCGATACACATGCTCTACACGCAATAGATATAACTATGATGATTCATGTAAAGAATTTATTTCCGATAAAATCCTTATGCCCTTCGTTATGAATTATATAGCAAACTTCTTAAATGCACGAAATAGAGTAACTGCACAGCATTCTTTACGTGACATTGAGCGTATATTGCTACGTGGTAGCGCATTTGTTGATGTAACAAGCATTGACCGTGACGGCCTAGAGCAAACATACCTATCATTCACAAAAGGTTTTGAGCAAACAGAATATGAAGATTCTGGCTATGCTGATGATACAAGTAACAATCCAGAAAATTTCGATGAAGTAAAACTTCAAAGAGAAAAAAAGAAATATGAAACTGCACTGAAACGACTAGAAGATTTGTATCTATTTTCTGATGATGCTATGAGTGAAAAAGATTATTTATTTAAAAAGCGTGACCTATCTGCACAGTTAGATGAGATTAAGAAAAATATCTTATCTATCAGAAACAGAAACAATAATCATATTAACTTTGACTTCGTTAATAAGGCCAGCTATTTGATTATTATGAAAGAATTAACTGGGAAACGTAATATCGATTATATGGAATTAATTAAGGTTGTTGACCTAGCGATTGTCCGTGATTTTGTTCATTCACTAATCAAAACAATTGTTGTTAAAGATCACCGCATACTGTCTATAACATTCATAAATGGAATGATGCATAAGTTCACATATAAAGATTCTATCGAAATGAAACGTAAACCACATAAAAAGCTTCTCTATCTTGAATATGTTCCTGCCGTTGTGAACTACCTTGAAGAAAATGGGTCAATTAGTCGCCGTGAAATTGAAAATTTGGTTAATGTTAATATACACGGTGCACTAAAAATTGTTGAGCATCTTGTCAAAGAAGGATTAATTGAGGTGCGTGGGACATCTGTGGCTAGACGGTATTATTACACAAAAAAATAACCTTTTCTATCTCAGAAAGGGTTTTTATAGCTGTTTTTCCCAAGCTTATACACGCTGATATATCAACGTTATAAAGCAATCATATTTTAGATTACCACTTTACAACCCA
>ERZ1643251.3284-NODE-3284-length-15145-cov-47.550563_pt1 | contig 15145 bp, 20 predicted proteins | sample MGYA00579261_ERZ1643251 | MGnify/ENA primary metagenome ERZ1643251 (study PRJEB29033, sample SAMEA4952267) | chicken gut metagenome | biome: Broiler Chicken; feature: Gastrointestinal Tract; material: Caecum | place: Ireland | collected 2018 | study: Broiler...
AAAACCTCTTCGCGCTCGATATCCCCACATACTGCGAAAGTCTGTTGAAGTCCTTTGACAGCGCAACAGTCACGCTGATCGCGTTCGGAAACAGCTGTGTATTGACCGCCGAGATATAATATTCGGCGTTATACTTCTGTCCTGCTTTCGGAACAAGCCCTAAGCGCGATAAATGGTATGTGCGCGTCATTTCAACATTGCCCAGGCGTGCAATAAGGCCCTTGAGATTCTCGCCGTAATAACGGCTTTCTATGACGTTGGAACCCTGGTTATAGATGAGTACCGAGCCGCGCGAAAAATCTTTGTAATTGACCTTTGTCTGCGAAACACGCGCCGAGTAGATGGGCGTATACTTTATGCGGAACGCAAGCAACGCATAATCCGTAACGTTTATATCCTGTCCGCTGACTTCGCGCAAAATGTTGATTATGGCATAGTTTTCGAAGACGGGACTGACGGGGTTGTCTGGCTTGAAGTTGAGCGCCGTGACATTTTTCTGCCCCTGCGTGTACATTAACCCGTACGCCTTTGAATAAGGGTACCCGCTGCTATACGAAGACAGGCGGGTGTTATACTGCGAGCTTTCAAAAACGTAGTCCGTGATATCGAAGAGTGTGCCCACACTCTCGTTGTTTGGAATAATGCCGCACTCAAGGCTTTCTATCGAGTATATCGGCAACGTTGTGGGGATGAGCATGTTTTCTTCGGATATGCGCACATACAGCGTATCACAACGCACGGTTTTAAATCCGCCCTCGTACGGCTCGGTAATTACACCGCCACCGCCCGAAACGTAGCTTCCCATGCTCTCGCCCAGCGCGTTGATTAAGTTCTCCGCCGACGTGTCTACGCTCGTGCAGAAGGCTTCTATTCCTCGGCTTACCGTGCCCGTAACATACGGCCGCGCGGCTATGCCGCTTATCTCCGTCCCGCCGTACATGTCGTAGGAAATTTCATAATACCACCCGCCGCCGTCGTTCTTGACCGTAAGCCTCGGCTCGCCGTGAACCACCCCGCCTATCTCCTGCAGACACTCGCGCAGGGTCTGTTTTGTAAACGAGAACTGCGGGGCCAGGATATTGTCGAACAGGGCCGCCCGCTCGGCGTTAAGCGTGAATCTCGCGCTCTCGCCCTTTCTGATAGGCTCGGCCACGTCCAGAAGGCGGTTGATTACGTCCTTTATTGTCCATTTCTTGAGCGGGAGCTGGTTTTCGACGACGAGAATTGTAAACGTGAGCGTCGGAAAAGGACGCGTTATAGTGGTAGTTGCACCGTCGTATGCATAACTACCATTGTAAACCACAGTATAGCTTCCGGCCGTAGGCAATATAACTGAAAGACCCGTCGTAGATGAAGTGGTATGCGCTATTTGTGTTCCCCCTTCATTATATACTGCCACGCTAATGTTAGTCCAACGGCTACCCACGCCGCTTGGCATCGTCCACAAATTTATGTATGACGGGACGGAGATTTGCGAGCCGTCTTGCACGGGGGTTATGAGTGACGCGGGTTGACCCTTGTAGTAATTGTTGAAATCACTTTCGCGTGAACCCGCGGGATAACTGACAGTTAAAGGCGCAGCCGTAGGATTTGCAGTAAAAACCTTGCCAATTACATTTGTATATGTTATACTATCTACAACAGTACGTTCAAGCAGTTTTGTAACCTCTATGACGCGTATATCGTGGTCGTACCTGCCGCTTCCTACGGGGTTTTCGTTGCTGTCGGGTTGGTCTGCCGCTATCATATACAACGTTCTGGAATGCGTGTAAACGGGTTGAGAGCCCTTCTTCAGAATGACTTTGTTGGTTATGCGTATCTCGATAGGTGTGAGCGGCGAGATAACCTTTTTGGGGCAGTTGCGCAGGGATATAACACCTTCGTCGAGCTGCTCATCCAGAAGATTGGCCCACTTGATGGGCATTACAGCATAGCGTGTAAGGTTTCGGCCGTCAATAAAGACAGCTATTGAGTTGTATATCATAAAAAATCCTCATTTGGGTGGTTTATGAAAAAGATAATTGTAAATATTTGTTTAATTTTTTCTGCAATTGTTATGGCTATTATGTTTGTGCTGTTTTTAATAGACTTTACAAGCGTGATAGAGGGCGGACCCTCAGGGGCTTACTATACAAGATTTTTATGTTTTTGGATATGTAATTTGACAGGCGTGCTATTGTGTATCGTATCATTAATAATTGTCAATCGGCACGAAGCAGAAATCCTTAAGCAAAGCATAAAGGAAGGCCTTGCCAAGCGGCGCGAGAAAAAGGACGGTGAATAAACCGTCCTTTTTGTTATATACATTTTGCAATAAATTGCCGTATTTTGAACAAAATCTTGCTTTAAGGCTATTGCCTGTTGCTGCGGGAACCGCTCCACCCTGCGCGCTCGCTTGCCATGGTAATTGAAAAATTTTCAAGCTGACGGTTGTAATCAATCGTCCGTGCGTTCTGCCCCCAGGAAATACTTTGCATCGCCACACTGAACAGGCCACCTATTATAGCACCGGGCAAGCCGCCCGTAACGGCGCCTATAACCAATGGCACTGCCGTCTGTTTCAGTACGGAGTAGCCGAGCTGAAGCTTCTGTTCGTATTCCCGTGCGCCTGTGCGCAAAGATACGGTATTTATTTCGTAAGAAACAAGCCTGTCAGCGACCATACCGGCCGTACTTACGGATACTATTTTGCGGGCGGCGGACTTTGCGCTTTCGGCAGACTTGGCCCAATATGATTTTTCATTCCCGGCAGAATCCTTTTTTGTTCCGGTGCCAGCATCTGTTACGGGGCTTGCTTCGCCTTCGCTATCATTTACGACACGTATAATATATTCATTCTGTGCCATGGCTCACCTCATTGCGCAGTTGTATATGTGAACCCCGATGTCGCGCCGGAGACCGTCACACTCTCAGAAGCTATAAGATAAACAGCATAATTATCGTCATCGTAAGGCATATAATCGGACGCATTTAAGGCAGTTGTAACGGCCGCAGAAGCCGAGAACGTTGCAGTGGTCGTACCGTCCTCCTGCGAGCTTTGAGAGGTCTTTGTGGCCGTTATTTTGTACGCCTCGCCCGCTATGTAATAATAGAGCGGATAGCTATCGGGAACGGGCTTGTTTGCCGCAAATGTCTTTGTGAAGCTGGCGGAGAGACTGAAGGAAAGCTCGTCACCAAGGGATGATGCGGTTTGGAAATAGCCAACGCCGAAGTTTTGCGGGTATGTAAAATATTCCTCATTTTGGTATGCTTCGCCCAAAGACGCATTAAGGCCTGCAAACTCAGCACCGGACACGTTAGCGTTAGCAGCAGTGAACAGGGCCAAATATATATCGTCCCTCTGTTCTCCCCACTCCACTTCCACAAAATGCGCCATATTCTGCTCATCTTTGTTTGCAATATAATTATATATCGCCTCTGTCGCGGAATTACCAACAGCAGACGGTGATGTGAATTGTACACCGTAGGCAGATGAAGTGGCGAAATGTTTTTGAACGACAGCATTGGATTGCAAATCGGTGGTGAGCTGTGCAGCGCGTGAAGGCGTCAAAGTCAGATAAGGCACGAGCTCTCCGTCCATATATACAGAGATGTCGAGCCCGCTGATAAGCTCTTCACCGAAATTAAGCGTCATAGACACCGTCATCGGCATAGCCACACCCACGATTGTATTAATATCTATAACTCCCGAAATCGCCACGCCTGAGTATGCGGTCATATTGAACACTGTCCCATCGCTGTCTGCCATAGACAGCTTTTTTACTGCCGTAAAATAGTTTAACAACAACTGACTGACCTGCTGGATGAAATAGAACTGGCCACTTTTCACTCTTGCAAGATCTTCGTCGGTCTGGTTATAACTTGTTTTAGGTGTATCGGCGGGGACAAGAAATTCAAGCGTAAGACCGTTTGTGCCCATAACTAGCGCATTAGGAGTGAGTGCGGAGCCCGCCACCGAGAGTTGGCCGTTTATATAATAGACAACCTCGTTGCCTTGCCTGTAATATCTTTTATATTCGCCCGCTTCCGCCCATATCTTGAATTCATACCCGCCGTCGGAAGGCACAAGGGCGTTAAGGGCGTTTTGAAAATATTCGGCAAGCATAGCTGTTGTAATCATTCGAGTTTTCCTCCAAGTTCATTTGCAAGGTCATGTGCGAAGCGGTCAACATGTCGTTGCCACCAACCTTCATTAGGATTCTTTTTTCCGTGCCATCGGGGACTTATCCAGGGCTCATTTGTGTATGGAACATAAGGCGCTATTTTTTGATCAACAAAGACTTCAGTCTCCTGTGGCAAGGTGCGTGCGTAAGCGTATGCATTAAACGCCATATTACCCTTGCTGGAGACATAACGCGTTGCGGGGTTGGGAATATATTGTGAAGGGCGCAGCTTTTCGCACACCTTAACAACAGCATTAAAAACCTGTTCGTTTGTCATAATTCATCGCTCATAGGTTCGTTTATAGGCGTCATGCGCAATAACAGTTCAACACCCGGCGGCCGCCTGAAAAGGCGCAGAGCCTGTTTGGAAGCCTTGTCGTAATCTTCCATAACCTGGCTTACCAGATAAAGCTGGCCGTTCTGTGTACGCACGCAGCTTTCACCGGGCACAACGTCTAACTTTTGGCGCGTGCGAATCGCAATACTTCCGTCTTCGGCTATGATGTTTGCAAAAAGACGGCTAAAAGCCCGCGAACGCGGTTCCACATATGCATAATAAAATCCTGCTCCGCCTGAATTATGATTTAACGGGCGGCTTATATAAAATACTCCGCGGGCCGTAAAGTCGCCATGTGGCTGTAAAATATCAGAAATATCCATTATCACCACGCCCCCGCATAAATAAGAGAGTGCCTCAAGCCACACACGTTTTCCTCAAGTATGGAATACACTTCGTCATCTATCGCCATTTTACGCAATCTTTCTTCTGTGGAATATTTCTGGTCGCCCACGTAGCTCATAAACGTAGCTTGCGCACACAAAGCGCGGAAAAGCTTTTCGCGCGCATCAGGCAAACAGAGTATTGCGTAATTTTGTAAATCTTCCGCCCCTGCCATAACACAGTTGCGCATTACGCCGTATACAAGCTGGCTTACACGGCGGCAAAACACGTTTATCTGTGTATCGGGCGACGTGGCCTGTGTGGCTGCAAGCTCGCTGCGCAAGTCTATCGCGCAGTAGTCGGTAAGCGCCTTTTCGGTTAGGACGAACTGACCCGTGAGCTCGTCAAAATACATGTAATCGTTATAAATTTCTACGCCCATAAACTCCTCCGTAAAATTTGGTAAGAGGCTTGATAAGGCCCAAGCCCCTGTGAAAGCCGCTTATTCCTCTGCCGTGAGAGAAATGGTCTGCGTATAAGTCGCGGTCGCAGTATTACTTGCTGTAATGGACGCAGAGTTAGCCTGATAGCCTTTTGCAGAGATTGCGACGGTAGCCGTCGAAGCGCGGGGCAGCGTAAACGTGTAAGTGCCGTTTTCATTGTTTGCAACGGTGGGATAGGTTCCGTCTTCTGCGCGGACAACCACTTCCGCATTGGAAAGATTTGTCGAGCCTGTACCCCGCACGGTCAGCGTTACCTCGGTAACGAGCGACGGCGCAGTAACACCGATGCGCTGGACGGTCTGTTCGCTCGAATCCGCGTTCTGGTAGCCTTCGATAACGCTTTCCATATCCGCGGGCGAGTTGATGTCGTCGAACGAAGTGATAGGGTTGGTGAAATCTGCAAGGTTGTTGGAAGTTTCGACCAGCAGAGTGATAGACGAAGACCTTACAGTCTTAATACCCCAGCCCCAGTCGTTGCGGATAATGTAACCGATAGAGGTTGTAGGCGACTTGTCAATATCCGTAACGGTTGCCGACATGCCAAAGAGCGTGCCCTCAGCATTCGCTATGTAACCGACAACCTTATTCCACTGCGCGTACTGCGTAGCGTTAAGGCCGAGGGTTGCAGCGGCCGTGTCGAACATTTCATCGGGAAGAACCTTAATGTAAATGCCCATGTAGCGACCGTAAATATAGTTACCGAGCAGGCGCGAACCGCTGTCGTCGAGATAGCCGTTAAGAATAATCTTCTGCGCGATATCCGAATTGACGAGAGCGCCGTTCTGAATCGTCATGAGCTTGTTGAACACGCTCCAGCGCAGAACAAATACGGACTTTTCGCGGGGATACGAGATTATGCCTTCCTTATAAGAGCCTCTTACGTTTGCAAGGGAGTTGGCAAGGGTATTCATAATACTCTGCAAATACCCGTTCGTAGTTGTTTCGGGATTATAGGCAACAATATTTCCGTTGCCTGTCGCATTTGCGTGTGCAAGAGCAGTGGCAACATGCGTTGCAAGAATATCCGCGTCCATGAGTATACCAACGGTCTTGGGAATGTTAGACGTATACTGACCGAGCAGGTCAAGGTCGCTGCCTATCATGCGCATATTAACGCGTGAAACCTGTGCGGCTTCGTCGTATTCCTGCATAAACTTCAGGTCAAAGCCGTCAGTCTGAATACCGTGAGGCAGATTCCTGTTAAAAGGCAGATTATTGCCCGCCGTGCCGTTGGCGCTGCCATCGGTAGGACAAAGTTTAGACGCGAGCGTCCTCTTTATACGAGGAGGCATATACATCATAGGGAAGCGTATCATACCGACATTTTCCGCTTCGGCACCGACAGATGTTACGCCGAGCCCGTCCACGAATGCGCGCGAAGCAAGGTTGACTGCAAGCCAGCGGTTTGCGAGCCTGCGGTTTACCATCACGTTTCCAACGAGCGGATACTGTCCGCTGTTGGGGGTTACATTATAAGGCGCCGCGACATTGGCGACTGCCTGCATGTAAAGTTGCGAGTCCGAAAGACCCGTAGAGATTACCATTTCCGACATTTTTTTATTCCTCCTGTGTCGTTTTACATAATTTTTCGCATTGTTTTTGCTACATCAGCAGCCGTAATTTCGCGGTGCGCGCCTTCTTCCGCCGCGTTTGCAGGGAATATTCCTGCGCCGGCGCCAAACGCATCCGCGAGATTGTCAGCCGCTTTGTCGTTCGCCTCATCTATCGCACGCTGTTCCGCGGAACCGGAAGGGGCAATGTGAGCGACGACCTGCTCAAGCATACTTATCATTTTTGATGCCCATGCAGGCGTATCGTCCTCAGCTCTTTCCTCCTTCTTCTCTTCTGCGCGTTTTTCGTCGGCTTTCTGTGTGCCTTCGCTCTCATTCACGCGATCTTTGGCGTTCTGGCTGTCCTCGTTGCCGTCAAGGCGTTCCTGCTCACCTACACTTTCGTCTATTCGCGCCTTTTCAGACTGGCTGTCAGGGCCCTTTTCGGCAACATCCTTCTTTGCTTCTTCAATCTGCTGTTCGTCATTAGTCATGGTTGAAGTGTCCTCCTGATTAGATTTTTTGAAAAATTTCCAGAATTTCATGGCATTAAAAAAAGCGAAGGCGCATTACCTTCGCTTATTTCCTTTTCAGATTATCCGTCCGTCATATTCAAAAATCCTCGTGCGCGACGGATAGTACGCGCGGTGATTTTGTTTGGAAAACTCTATATAGGCTTTATTCCATTGAATTGCCTTCTTGCGGGCTTTTTTGTACACTGCTTCATCTTGTCCCTGATTGGTGACAGCTACGGTGCGCCATTTACGCACAAGGCGTTCAAGCCTGCGCTGCTCTTCCGTAATGGCGTACTGTCTGCGTTCCTCTTCAACGTCAGGCTGGGGAAAACGATACCCGCTTTTGTACTCGATGAGAAAATGGCTGCAGTTAAATCCTAAAAGGCCGTTCTGCCATATCGTGCCCGCCTTGGTAACATATCTGTCTCGCGGATTGTTTGTTGCGTATTCCAACGGTACATAGCTGCGTCCGTCATCCGTAACGCCAGATGTCCCGTCCAAAGAATAAACGCGCCCCTGATAAGGCGCGCATCGTTCAGAGCAATCGGCGTGTGTGGAACAGATAACCAGCTTTACCCCGCGGGTCTTAAAATCCTTTATCTGGTCTTGCTGGTAATTGTAGCGGACTTCAAACTCTGCCTTGTTGCGCAAGCTTATCCGTCCCGTGTTATCATCAGGGTCAAGCGGATATTGCTTTGCGAGCCGCTCAAGCGCAGGGCGAACATACTGCCTGAAGTAATCTTCCGTAAACTTTTGCAATGGCACGCCAAGGGTGCGGACATTGCCCAACAATTCTTCGGGAACAGAAACACCGCCCTCCACCAGTCTGTTGACTGCAAGGTTCTTCTGCGCTTGTGTCGGGCGGATGCGCGCACCCGTCGGTGTTTTTCCGTTAAGCAGCATTACTGCGGCAAACAACGGTAATTGCCAGCCGAATGAACGTTGGAGTTCGTTGTACTGCCGATTATAAAAATTTAAAAGGCTTTGAAATCCCGCCGTTTTTAAGGTCTGAACTGTTATACTGCGCAAGGCTTCGAGGATAATGGCCATAACATAGCGGTCTATGGCGGCCTTGCCCGTACCTTTGAAAAACTCATTCTTCACTACCTGCCTTATTTTCGTTTCCGCTTCCTCCAGCGTTATTGCCTGCATATTCAGCGGTCGGTTCGCTAATGCCATTCATATACCTCCAAGCCTCGTCCATCGTAAACTCCGGGGTCTCAGCTCTCCTCTTTCTGTCTTCGTCGGCATCAATTTTTTTCATATATTCTTCCGTCTCACCCGCCGAGATATCGTTAATGCGCTGAACGGCAGTCTCGCGGGGAACGAGCCCGGCGAGATAATTTTCGCGTATGTTCTGATCGCGCAATATCTTGTTTCCGATATAATCGGAAAGCTTAACGGTGCAGCGACCTATAAAGCCGTAGAGATACAGCACCTCGCGGAGCATTTTGTTGATAGCCGGCACAATTATCTGGTGAATTGATTGTATCGTCGCCCTCGTCAGGTTTTCCTCCGCCGTGACTTCCGTGGCAGTCTTGGAACTCTCATCCTGCAAAAACGGAAAAATCGATGTAGGCGCAAACCCGCATTTGGTGACAGCTTGCCGCAGGTAAATTTCCAGCATGCCTCTGTACTGCTCGGAACGTATATCGAACTGCACGGGTCGAGGCGTAAAGTCTTTGTCTCTTTCACAGTAAACATATACGAGGCTGTCGTCATCGTCCGACATGCTGGCTGTGTCCCAGCCTGCCGCAGAGACTTTAAAGCCCATTTTGCTGAATTCTTCGCGCACGGTGCTTAAAAATCTTTTAGGCACGAGGACTTTGCCTTTACCGAGCACAACGTCGGTTATAGACCCGCTGAAGGCGACGTCGGCCGCAAATATGATATCCAAAGCCCCGTACAGAAGCGGGTCGCCCATCGGCAACCCGGGCACGCTGCTGTTGTTCGCCGTGCGTCGCCACAGCCATACGCCGAGGCCGTCTTTGAATGGCAACAACATTTCGCGGTTAAGCACAATTCCCTGCGCTTTTACATGGCGTTGTACTTCGACGGGCAGACTCTCCATATCAAGGCCGCCGTCGCCCAACACCGGCAATATCTCTTTACCGAGAACGCCGCTCTTGATATGTACTTTATACATGACGCAAGGCATACCCGCGTCATTGAAATACCGCTCTTCCACCAGCCAGTATTGGTATGATGTGCGCGCGCCGTATGTTTCAGAGAACAGAAAGCTGTTGAATATTGTTATGCGAAGGACATTCCCGAGGTCGTCCATATCGGCGTAGAACCTGTCCACGCGCACGGCCGTAGGATAATATCTGCCTGCGCGGTCTTTATTGAGCTTGACTGCGCATGTTCCTCCCATCAGAAGATAATCAATCGCGCTCTCGAGAAAAGTTTCAAAATTTACGCCAGGTGCCCAGATATCCGCTATAAGCTTTGTAATGTTGTCGTCTCCGTCAAAAAGCACCTTGTCGCCCTTGATAAGCTTTACTGCCGTGTCTTTTATCGTCTGCCCGACATTGAGCTTTGCGCCGCTGTTGTACAAGCCGTCGGCACAACCTGATGCGTAAGCCATGCATGGCCTGACAACCGTCCGCATGTAGTCGATAAACGCGACATTCAGCCCCGTGTAATACAGTGAGCAGTCGACGAAGTTTTGCGGCGGTCGCCTCCAGTCTTTATCGAGCCAATCGGTTAAGGTTTTGGGTAATTCCATTCCCATCTGCTTTCATCTCCGTAAAATCATAAAAAGTTATAATAATATTCGTAAGTCGCGTACTTGTCCGCGTCTATGGTATGATCGCTCTGACCTTCGGGGATTTCGTTGTTTTCGTCCCGCGCAAAGGTAAGATACTCTTCTATGCTCGCCTGATTGCAAGGCAGGTCGAGCATAAACAGCATATTACTCCGATAACTGTTGACAAGCCGCGCTATGTCGCGCTCGATATCCTTATCCGTTATGGCCGAGGTGTAGAAATGCGTGGCTTTTTCCCATTCGAGCATTAAGTCCTGCGTCAGCGCCGCGCCGTCGAAACACCAGCGCTCACGGGCGGGCGGCGGAACGATTATTCCGTAACTTTCCATTTCCTTGCGGAAATCGACATACCATTGATGCATAAGCTCTACTTGGTCAGTATGGGAAATACCCTTCATTCCCCTGCTGCGCCTCTCGCTTGCTATATCCAGCTTGAAAGTATGCAGTTTTATCAGTCTGCTGTCGGGAAATAAGGCCCACGCGCTTATGGCGGTTGCGTCCTGTTTAAGACCGCTGTCTACGCCGTAAAACATATAAGAAGGCTGATAATTTATATTGCGCACGATTTTACGCTGTATATCGGCCAACGGTATGACATGTTTTTTGGGGTCAAACGACCAAATGACAAGACCTTCAAGACTTACGATTTCGCCGCCGTACCAATAGGAGTAATGCACAGGGTCGTCGCGTTTCATCTGCAGAATATCCGCAATGACGACAGGGTCAAGCAGTTCTGCAATATCCGTCCATATCGGGTGTATGCGAATCGCCGCCCCCTTCCTGACTTCATTCGGGAAGTATCTGTTTGCCCAATGCGTAAGACCGGGCGGCGGATTGTATCGGTAGACTATCTTGCCCATTTCGTCCATGAAACGCAGCGCGGTGGAGCGCAGGGCTATGATATAATCTTCGCCGTCGGGCTCGTTGGCTTCTTCAAGTATCACCTTCTTGAGCCTGCCGCTCGGTGGCGTCATGGACTTTGTGCGGTTAATATCTTTGTTGATTGCAAAAAACTGACAGACGTTACCCGTTTTGTTGTTCTTAATCTCAAACGGCGATGTGGATATCTTGAAATCCGTATCCGTTCTGTTAGATAAAGTAAAGCCCATGCTGTGCAAAGTCGACTGCGTGGACTGAAAAATGGATCTTCGTATTGTGTTTTCTTCGCTTCGGCAATACCATATGTCGCCGCGCTCGCCGAAGAAGTCGGGAACAGTTGCGAGCTCGTCGTTCTGGGTCTTACCGGATATTCGGCCGCCGTCAATTACAAAAGTTTTGACGCCTACTTCGGCCGCTGTCACATCTTCGCCGCGCAAAAGCCTTCTTCGCAGCTCTGCCTTATATTCGGAAGTGAATATCGCCGCGCGCTGTTCGGGCGTAAAGTTTGGCTTAAAGAGCGGTTTGTAAATTTCGGGTATGATTATATTTTTCATTCTTCTTTCATAGAAGTATCCTTAAATTCAAACGTAATAGCAACGCCCTTGTCTTCGCCTTCTTTCTTGTCCCCGCCACCCTTGGGCTCCAGCACTTCCTTAATGGCGTTGAACGCCTTTACATTGCCTTTTATCGCCCGGTAAATCATAGAGGCCGTCATAGCCGTTTGAAGTGTTGCGCCGTTGTCCGTAGGAACGCCCAGCGCGTCGAGATTCGCCAGGATTTTAGGATTGTCTGTGACTATCGACAGAAGGTCTTGCAGCTCCTTGCGCAGCTCCTTTTTGCGCCGTCTGGTCTTGCCGCTCGCAATGCCGCCCTTTCTCCCTCTCTCCCTTGCTTCGTCCTCGCTTCGTACGGGTATTAAGTTGTCTGGTTTACCCTTGTTCGGCACAATGTATTTTTACCGCCTTTTATCTTCCTTTTTTTCCAACCAAAAACCCGCCCTTTGGCGAGGACGGGTTCAAGGAGGTGGAGAACTGAAAAAACCACCAAGAGGGAAATTATGGATTTACCGTATATGCAAACTCTTATGATACCATTTTATCACAGAAAAACTGCACTAACCTGTACACTTTTATTTTTCAGCTATTTTTTTCAAATTTTATGAAGAGCAACGGATACGCGCGCGTAAATTCAGCGTTTTTATAATCGGGCATTTTGAACAGCTCTGCCGCTACATATACCGTCATGCCCGCACCCATCCCCTTCGCCTGTTTGGAAACGCGCTGCAAAGCGCTGCGCACGGCGGACTTTATAAGCTCGTCCGCTTCGTCGAACGAAACGAGAAAGGGCGCGTTCCAGCTTCGGGCGATTCCGCCTTACTTCGATTGTTTTTTTACCGTTAAAAATCATCTTGCACCACTTAGGGTGGACTGAAAGTAAAATCTTTTTCATTCCCAGCCTTCCTTTACCGTAAAAACTTGTTTCCACAGCCAATCGCACCATTCGAGAATTTTTTCTTTTGGCACGCCGTTATGGGATTCGAGGCCTAAAATATGCCGTAAGGCTTCGCCTTTCTCTTCGTCCGTAAAAAACGGACTGTTTATGTCTTTAAGAATAAGCCCGACGCGCCCTTGTACTCGCTTTGATACTTTCATTCTTCCCCTCCTTGCAGTTCTTTCAGCCGTGCGTTGGCGGCTTCAAAAGTAACGTAAATGCCGTATTGCTTATCGTAGCGAATTATGCTAATTCTCGAACCGTAAACACGGTAATACCCATCTCTATCCTGCTCGATAAAAGGTTTAGGCAACTCCACCGCCTTATCCAACCTCTCGCGCAGGGCGGCGTTTTCAGCTTTGAGTTTCTCATTTTCGTATTCGAGGTTTTCACATTGTTTAAAACAAGCATTGCCCCAAGCCATATATAACGCCGCAAAATTTTCGTTATTGCGCTCTATGTTGTTTGTTTTCAAATAGTCCTTAATGTATTCATCAACGTCTTTCACCTTTCTTCCTCCTCCGCGAGTTCCTTCAATAGGCAATTTTTTAATTCTTCCAATTCCTCATCTGACTTGATTTCGTAGAAATCAGGAATGTATTTTGGCTCTGCGATTTTCAGCCTATTTATTCTATCATGCACATTGTCATATCCCTTATAGTCAGGAAACTGAAATGTTTTTTGTTTGGCAATTTTGTCGCCATTCATGATATTAACCAGCGACCACTCATAAGCTCGCACATCTTCCGAAGTGTGCAAGATATTTTTAATCTCGTGTTCTGCCTTGTATAGTACTTTCTCTATTTTTCGCATTGTTTTTTCATCAACAACGACACCACAATAACAACTTGTAGAAAAGTGATAGTACTTTTTGTTTGGCAAATATTTTTCTTTCATTTTTTCTCCTCCGCAAGCTTCTTTTCTGCCTGCTTTATGTAATAGTCTGGCGGAGTGTCACCATATGCCGCCGCACTCAAAAGCGCTTCATAATACACTTCCGCACGGTGTTCAGCCTCTTTACATTTATCTTTCCACTCTCGCATTCTGTAATACTGATTGATACTGCTTTGCTATTTAGAAGCGTCAGATTCTTCAAGCTCTGCTACTCTTCTTTCAAGGCGATTTATTTGCTCCTGCTGTGCAAGGTCAAATGTCGCCGTGTGAGAGACGACTGTATCAAATTTCAACCCCGCCGCGATAAGCGCGTCGGCAAGCTTGTCATAGAAAATCTGCAAAATATAGCCGTTTTTTTCTTCCGTCCATTCGTATTCAGTTTCTTCCAAAATCTCTATAATCTTCTTTTTTATCTCTTCGTTAGTCATTGTTCTATCACCTCGATAATTGCGTTGTAATAAACATAACGTTTGCCGTCGAGGTCGAACATGATAGAGCCGTTCTCGTTATCGTCTATGTCTATTAACCCTTCGTAAGCGGCGATAAGTTCGCCGTCAAGCGTGTAAACATTTATAATGCGGTTAAGCCCGCCTGACATATCGGACTGACAGGATTTGCAGCTCCTTTGCGTAGAAGCACACCCCGCAAGCGCGAGTATGCCGATTACGAGCGTAACAATTAAAACAATTCTTTTAATTTTCATTTCTTCATCTCCTTTTTTCCGAAGTACTTCTCACATAAGACTTCAATGTCTCTACGCATAAAGTAATTCATTGTGTAGCAATCTCCTATAAGAGCTTTTTTAAAAAATTCGCCTATATCTTCACGAAACTTATTTACATCGTCGTCATCAGAAGCGTAAACAGGGCTTGCTGGTTGTTGAATTTGAGGTACTCTCGTTCCTTGACGATATGCAACTACAAGAGTCTCTCTGTTGACGCTATTTTTCAACTCTTCAATATCAACACTCCCATCTTCTACAAAAATAAAAGTTTTAATCATGCCTTCCCTCCAGGTCGAACATCCTTTCCGCAATCTCGGCGCGGCGTTGTGCCTCTTCAAACAGTATTCTATAATGATTTGAAGCAGCCTCATAAGCCTTTTTATCTAATTGTAGCTCCTTTACGTCGCCAATCCCCGCCGCGATAAGCGCGTCGGCAATTTCGTCCAATTCTGATTTATATACTATTCCTATCGGAATACTGTAATCAGTTGCCCAGTTAATAGTTTCTTTCAGAACCTCGACAATCTTCTTTTTTATCTCTTCGTTAGTCATTGTCTGCCTCCACTATTTTGCCGTCTTTGAGAGTATAGAAAGTATCTTCCTTAATCTGCTTACCGTCAACGATAACCATTTGCGCGCCAAGTAACGGATACTTGTCTCCGTCCCATTCTCCCCATTCAGAAAGAACAAGATAGCTTCCTATAACACCTTTGCATTTGTTATTTTTACCCCAGCCGACAGAGATATTCGCGAAGCCGCCGCTTATGTTTTTACATTCTTTACCTGTTGAAATGTTCGCTGACCCGTAACCCGTCGCGGAGTTCGCTGACCAGTCACCCGTCGCGGAGTTCGCTGACCAGTCACCCGTCGCGGAGTTCGCTGACCTGTCACCCGTCGCGGAGTTCGCTGACCAGTCACCCGTCGCGGAGTTCGCTGACCTGTAACCCGTCGCGGAGTTCGCTGACCAGTCACCCGTCGCGGAGTTCGCTGACCAGTCA
>ERZ1643251.3285-NODE-3285-length-15139-cov-9.999536_pt1 | contig 15139 bp, 9 predicted proteins | sample MGYA00579261_ERZ1643251 | MGnify/ENA primary metagenome ERZ1643251 (study PRJEB29033, sample SAMEA4952267) | chicken gut metagenome | biome: Broiler Chicken; feature: Gastrointestinal Tract; material: Caecum | place: Ireland | collected 2018 | study: Broiler...
ATTTTAAATATTTTTATCTGTTGCGTGGTACTTAAATTATATTAACACACCATCAATCTTTTGTCAACACTTTTCCGAAAAAATTTTTTAATTTTTTTCAAAAAGTATATACATATTCTTTTTATCATTATTTAATGTGTAAGAAAATGAGCAAAAGAGAACCGGCACCAAATGTCAAAATAAACAAAAAAGACCCGGTCCCAATTGACATGTTTCAAAAAAGACCCGGTCCCAATTGCAATTGCAATACTATTTTTTTGGTTTATTCCATGAAATATAATCACATGATTTAGGATTATTTTCACATATATAATATTTCTTTTTATTTTTAGCTTTTCTTACTTGTATAGTTCCACCACATTTTGGGCAAGGAACATCTATAGTCTCAACAATAGCTTTAGTATTTTTACACTCTGGATAACCTGGGCAAGCTAAGAACTTACCAAACTTACCATATTTATATACCATCATCCTTCCACACTTTTCACATTTAACATCAGAAACTTCTTCTACCATTTGTACATGTTCTAATTCTTTCTCTACCTTTTCAACATTTTCTTCAAATGGTGTATAGAAATCTTTTATCATTTCTTTCCAATTTTCTTTTCCTTCTGCAATTTCGTCAAATTGATTTTCTATATTAGCTGTAAATTCTACATTTATAATATTAGTAAAGTTTTCTGTTAATAATTTATTTACAACTTTTCCTAACTCTGTAGGTTTTAATTGTTTTTGTTCTTTTTCGATATATCTTCTTTCTAATATAGTAGTAATTGTTGGAGAATATGTACTTGGTCTTCCAATGCCTTTCTGTTCTAGTGCTTTTACAAGACTCGCTTCAGTGTATCTAGCAGGTGGTTCTGTAAAGCTTTGTTTTGGTTCTATTTTTTGTTCTTTTACTTCTTGACCTTGAACAAGCTCTGGAATTATTTCATTATCTTCTTCTTGTTTTTCGTCAGTTCCTTCTACATATAATGTCATAAATCCTTTGAACTTCAAATTTTGTCCATTTGCTTTAAATGTATAATTATTTGAATCTATAGTTACAGCCATTATATCATATACAGCTGATGACATTTGGCTTGCCATAAATCTATTATATATTAATTTGTATAATTTATATTGATCTTTTGTTAATGAATCTTTTATTTTGTCTGGTTCCAAATCGGCATATGTAGGTCTTATACCCTCATGTGCATCTTGAGCTTCTTTATTTGTCTTATAATATCTATTTTCATAATAGTTTTCACCATATGTATTTACTATATATGCTTTTGCTGAAGCTCTTGCTTCTTCCGAAATTCTTGTTGAGTCTGTTCTCATATATGTTATAAGTCCAACTGTTCCTTTTTCAGGAATTTTAATTCCTTCATATAATAATTGTGCAGTTGCCATTGTCTTTTTTAGAGTGAAACCTAATTTTCTAGATGCCTCTTGTTGCATTGTACTTGTTGTAAATGGTGGTGCAGGTGTTCTTTTCTTTTCACCTTTTTTTATGTCTTTAACTATATATTTTTTATTTTTGATGTCTTTTAATATTGTATCAACTTCATCTTTATTATGAAGTTCTTGTTTCTTTCCGTCTTTTCCATAGAATTTTGCTTCAAATGATTTTTTGCTTTTTTCATCCAATAGTTGAACATATATGTTCCAATATTCTTCTGGAATAAAGTTTTCGATTTCATTTTCTCTATCTACAATTAATTTTACAGCAACAGATTGAACTCTTCCTGCTGATAGACCTCTTCTGACTTTTTTCCAAAGGACTGGACTTATTTTATATCCAACAATTCTATCTAATACTCTTCTTGCTTGTTGGGCATCAACTAAATTAACGTCTATGTCTCTTGGTTCTTTTATAGCTTTTTGTACAGCAGATTTTGTTATTTCATTAAATGTTACTCTTGTTATTTTTTTAGGGTCCACATCTAATATTTTAGATAAATGCCATGCGATTGCTTCTCCTTCACGGTCAGGGTCAGTTGCTAAATAAACTTTTTTTGCATCTTTTGCATCTTTTTTTAGTTGTTTTATTAGGTCTCCCTTTCCTCTTATATTTATATACTGAGGTTCAAAATTATGCTCTACATCGACACCTAATTTGGATTTTGGCAAATCTCTTATATGTCCCATTGATGCTACAACTTTAGTATTCCCTCCCAGAAATTTTTTTATTGTATTTGCTTTTGCCGGTGATTCTACTATTATTAATTTATCAGTCATTGTTACCCCTTTCAATTGTTATTTTTAAGCATTATAACTTATTTGTGTGTTTTCTTTTAATTTTTTCAATTCGATAATTACATCTTCAAGCCCTACTGGCGTTACTTCATTTTCTTTAAGTTTTTCTAGCATTTGCATTATTTCTTTTTCATCATTTGTTATATGTTCTAATTTATTTTGTTCTATTCCTATTTTTTCTTTATATTCTGTTTTAATAATTTGTATTCCATACATTAATCCATTTTCTTTTATTTTTTGAGTTTCATTTGTTATTTTATAATATTCTACTTTTATTGGATATTTTATTCCCGCTTCTTCTAATTCGTCTCGGTTTATAAAGATGCTTCCAAAAAAGTTTTTCAAATATCTTCCCCCTTTCTCTTTCGTTCATAGTAATTACTATAATACTTTGTTTTAAAAAAAGCAAGGGATTTTTGTGTGTTTATTTAAAAGTTTTTTTATCCATCGACACTATTCTACAGATTTATTAATAATTTTATGTTATAATATTTTTAACAGTAGAAAATTTTATATTTTCTAAGATGCCCGGACTTCTAATTGTTTCTATAATATTAGTACCTTTATTTTATTCTTATACTAATATTATTGTGGTAGAATTTAAAGTCTACAAGGCACACCTTTCATGATGTGCCTCTTTTTTATTTATTTAATTTTTGTCTAACATATTCATACATTACTATTCCTGCAGCCACAGAAGCATTTAAGCTTTCAGCTTTCCCCAACATTGGAATTTTAGCCTTTTCATCTGCCATATCTTGAATTTCTTTTGATACTCCATTTGCCTCATTTCCAATAACAATTATTTTTTTAGTAAAGTCTATATCATAAATACTTTTTGTTGTTTGTAAAGATGTTACTAATAATTTAAAATGATGTTTTCTCATTGTTTTTATTGCTTCTTGTAAATTTTCTACTTCTATTATATTAATTCTAAAAATTGCTCCCATTGTTGAACGAACAACTTTTGAGTTAAACGCATCTACAGTTCCTTTTGAAACTATTATTTGATTTAAACCTATACTGTCAACTGTCCTCAAAATTGTTCCAAGATTTCCTGGGTCTTGTACATCATCTAGTGCAATTATAATATCTTGAGTATAATCAATTTCTTGCCCTTTTGTGTTTTTTTCAACTATTGCCATTATTCCTTGAGGATTTGTTACTTGTGTTATAAAAGAAAATATTTTATCTGTAACATATACACATTCATATTTTGCAATTCCTAGCATAATATTTGTAGGTATTTCATATGTTCTTGTTGTATCTTCACATATTATTACTTTTTTTATTTTTGCATTTTCTTTAACCGCTTCTTCTATTAGTTTTACACCTTCAATAATATATTCATTATTTTCATCTCTGTATTTCTTGTCTTTTAATTTTTTTATGTGTTTAACTAATTCATTATCTTTACTTGAAATAACTTGCATATTTCCTCCTCTTTTTTGTGGAATTTTAAATTAAATTTTCTAAAAATTCTTTTACTTCTCGTAACATTTTAATTTCTGTCATATTATCTAATGCTAATGTAATCTGTGGTTTTATTCCCTGAGTAAATTTTATTTTGTTTTTATACTGTTTTACCAACTCATTAATGTCTAAATTGATTTCTCCTGGCTCAAACATAAATAACACAAAATTTCTTTTGCCTTGTACTTTGCTTATTTTAAGTTTTTTGCATAATATTTTAATTCTTGCAATCTCTAATAAGTTTTCGATTTCAGATGGCATATTTCCAAATCTATCAATCATCTCATCTATTACATTTTGAATATCTTCTTCATTTTTACATAAAGCTATATCTTGATATATTTCAATTTTTTGACTTGAGTCAGAAATATATGTATCTGGAATATAGCATGTTGCATCTAAATCTATTTGTACATCAATTTCTGGTTGTACAACTGTTCCTTGCATTTCTTTTATAACTTCATCTAACAAGTTACAATATGTATCATATCCTACTTGCTCTAAATGTCCATGTTGAATTTCTCCAAGTAAGCTTCCAGCACCTCTTATCTCTAAATCTCTCATTGCTATTTTAAATCCTGAGCCAAATTCTGTGAATTCTTTTATTGCTTTTAGTCTCTTATCAGCAACTTCTGATAATAATTTGTCTCTTTTATATGTTATATATGCATATCCTTGTCTATCAGATCTTCCAACTCTTCCTCTTATTTGATATAGTTGTGCTAGTCCCATTCTGTCTGCATTTTCTACAATTATTGTGTTTGCATTTGGAATATCTATTCCAGATTCAAGTATTGTTGTACATACTAAGATATCTGTTTTTCCTTCTATAAAGTCTTCCATAATCTCTTCTATTTCATTTCCTGTCATTTTTCCATGTGCATATACAACTTTAGCTTCTGGTACTAATCTTGAAATTTCATCAGCTTTTTGTATGATTTTTTCTACATTGTTAAATAAATAAAATACCTGACCTTTTCTTTCTAATTCTTTTGTAATTGCTTCTCTTATTACTTCTTGGTCATATTCTAACACATATGTCTGAACTGGTTTTCTATTATATGGTGGTTCATATATTACAGACATATCTCTTATTCCTACTATTGACATATGTAGTGTTCTTGGAATTGGTGTAGCTGTCATTGTTAATACATCTATACTTGCTTTGTATTGTTTTATTTTTTCTTTTGCTTTTACTCCAAAACGATGTTCCTCATCTATAATTAATAATCCTAGGTCTTTGAATTCTACATCATTACTCAATATTCTATGTGTTCCAACTACTATGTCAATTTCTCCTAATTTTAATTTTTTTACAATTTCATTTTGTTCTTTTTTTGTTTTAAATCTATTTAAGACCTCTACTCTTATTGCAAAATTAGCCATTCTATCTCTAAATTCTTTGTATTGTTGTTCTGCAAGTACTGTTGTTGGTGCTAAATATGCAACTTGTTTTCCTCCCATTACAGCTTTAAAGGCTGCTCTAATTGCAACTTCTGTTTTACCATATCCAACATCTCCACATAATAATCTATCCATTGGTTTAGGTAATTCCATATCTTTTTTTACTTCGTCTATACAACGTAATTGGTCATCTGTTTCTTGATATGGAAAACTTTCTTCAAATTGAGTTTGCCATGGTGAGTCTGCTGGAAAAGCATAACCCTTTGCTTTTTCTCTTTTAGCATAAAGTTCAATTAATTCTTTTGCAACTTCTCTTAAGTTATTTTTTACTCTGGCTTTTGTTTTAATCCATTCTTTGTTTCCTAATTTATTGACTTTTAGTCCGCCTTCATCTCCACCAATATATTTTCTAATATTATCTAATTGATTTGTAGGAACATAAAGTATATCATCTCCATAATACTTTATTTTTATATAATCTTTTGTTGTTCCATCTGCAGTTATAGTATTTACACCTATAAAAATTCCTATACCATAATTTTTGTGTACTACATAATCACCTACTTTTAAATCAGCATATACTACTTTTTCTCCTTCTTTAAATGCTGAACTCTTGTATTTTTTTCTTTTTTCTCCTTCAATTAGTTCTTGTGAAGTGATTACTAAAAGTTTTAAATCAAAACATTCAAATCCTGATGATAGTTTTCCTACTGATACTGTTACTAAGCTTTCATTATTTTTTACTATTATTGTTTGATTTAGTTTTTCTTCATATTTATTTATAATTTCATGTTCGTCTAATAACTTACATATACTTTTGGCTTTTTCTTTTGTTTCTGCTAGTATGTATATTTTTTTCTTTTCCTCTTGGGCTTTTATTAATTCTTTAAATAAGATTTCTATTTCGCTTTTATAATAATTCTTTTCTTTATAAACCCAATTATATTTTTCAGCTTGAAATTTTATTTCATTGTCTAGTTTTTCTATATATACTAACTGTTTGTTTGTTAGTTTTTCTTCAAATTGTTCTAAACTTAATAGATTTTTTATTGCATCTGGAACTATTTTTTGTTTTTCCATTAATAGAGTTATAATATTGTTACTATCTTTATTTATATTATCTAATCTTTGAGTTATTTTATTAAATTCATCTAATACAATTACAAACTTTGAACTTAAAAAGTCAAGTATTGTTTCTTGCTGTTCATAAAAAGCATTAAAATATTTATCAACTTTACTAATATAGTCTCCATTTTTTATAATCTCTATATCTTGTTCTACCTGTTCTTGTACTTCTTCATTATATACAGTGCTTCGAATTTTTTCTATTACAGTTTCTAATGGTTTTTCTAATAAATATTCATGTGCAGGATTAATTGTTATTTCTTTTATTTCTTCTGTTGATCTTTGGCTTACAATGTTAAAATATCTAATTGAATCTATTTCATCTCCCCAAAATTCAATTCTGACTCCATTTTTTTCTGTTAAAGAAATATCTACAATTCCACCTCTAACACTGAACTGTCCTCTTCCTTCAATTAAATCACATCTTGTATATCCTAAATCTAATAATTTTCTTTTAACATCTTCAAGATTATATTCATCTTGTATTTTAAATTTTAACACATTTTTATATAGAGCTTTTTTACTCATGATTTTTTGCATTGTTGCTTCTATTGTTGTTACAATTATACCTGTTTTCATTCCTTGGATTTTATTCAATGCTTCTATTCTTTCATAAGGTAAGTCTTTACTTTCAGCTACATAATCATATGTCACAATTTCTTTTTTAGGAAAAAATACTACTTTATCTGTAAAATATTCTAAATCTTCGACTAATTTTTTGGCTTGTATTTCATTATATGTAATTATACATATTGGCTTTTTTGCAAATTCCTTTGTTGCTGAAATTATTTGAGCCATACCAACGTCTGTTAAGCCCGATATAGCTATCGGGCTTTTTTGTTCTTCTATGCTTTTTATGTATTCACAAAATTTAGGATTTTTTCCTAACTCTCCTATGATTGTATTCATTTCTAATCCTTTCTTTTATTTTCTAATCACAAGTTTATCAAACTTAGAATTTATATAATTTTCAAGCTTTGTCATAAACACATTTGATTCAATCTCTTTTTTTGCAACCATATCCAACCCTTTTTCCCAACTAGCTGTTAGTTTTGGATTTAGCATATCTGGCATTGAATAATTTACAACATCATAAATTGCTTCACCTTTTTGAGTAGGTGTAACAATTTGAGTTTTTGAATTTATATCTATATATTTTATTTTTTCTAATTTTTTTATTATTTCGCCTCTAGTTGCACTTGTTCCTATTCCAGCTCCTTTAATTTGTTCCCTTAGTTCTTCATCTTCAATTAATTTTCCCGCATTCTCCATTGCAAGAATTATTGAGCCAGAATTATATCTAGTTGGTGGTGAAGTTTCTGCATCTTTTATTTCAAAATTTTGAACTTGTACTTCTTGACCTTTTTTTAAGTTTTTTAGTACTTCTAAATTATCATCTAATTCTTCATTTTTTTGATTTTGGTTAGAGTTTTCCACTTTTTGTTGCTTTTCTGTGGATAATTTATTATCATTTTTTGGTTTTAAGACTTCTAAATATCCTTGATTAGTGCAAACCTTTCCACTTGCATTAAATGTTTCGTTTTCTATTTGCACAGTTAATGTTATTTTATTATATTCTGCTTCAGGATAAAATATTGCGATAAATCTTTTTACTATAACATCATAGATCTTTTTTTGAAGTTCTGGCAATTTTTCATAATTTTCAAACCCTTGTCCTGTAGGAATTATTGCATAGTGGTCTGTTATTTTACTATCATTTACATATTTAGTCTTACTCAAATTTGTTGAATATTTTTCATCAACCATTTTTTTCATAAGTTTTTGAACTTCTTCATCTTTATACCCTTTTATAAGCCCATTTAAGTTTTTAGAAATTTCTTTTGCTACAGCTGTTGATAAAACTCTTGCATCAGTTCTTGGATATGTTACTAATTTTTTCTCATATAAGTTTTGTATTATTTCTAGGGTTTCATCTGGCTTAATTTTAAATCTTTTTGTACATTCATTTTGTATTTCAGCTAGATTAAATAATAGTGGTGCTTTTTCTTTTTGTTTTGTCTTTTTTAATTCTGTTATTATTGCTTTTTTTCCTGCCAAGCTTGTTATAAATTCTTTTGCATCTTCTTGTTTTTTAAAACCACTTTCATTATATAGTTTTGGACTTTCAAATATTTTTGATTTTTCATTTACTTTCCATTCAGCTTTAAGTGTTCCTGTTTCATTTCCAAATTCACCAATTATTTTATAATATTTTGTTTTTACAAAGTTTCGTATTTCTCTTTCTCTTAAAACAACCATACCTAATACACATGTCATAACTCGTCCTACTGAAATAGATGCTTTTTCTTCATGTATTTGGTTTGCAACTTTTCTGCCATAAATTATTGAAAGTAAACGCGAAAAGTTTATTCCTATTAAATAATCTTCTTTTGCTCTTAAGTATGCTGAGTCTGATAAACTATCATATTCACTTTCATCTTTAGCTTCTCTTATTCCTCTTTGGATTTCTTCTTCTGTTTGTGAATCAATCCATACTCTTTTAATTTTTGCTTTTGGGTTTGGTTTTGCCATCATAAATACAAGTCTTTGTATATATTCCCCTTCTCTTCCAGAGTCACCTGCATTATAAATTTCTTCAACATCTTCTCTTTGAAGTAGTTGTTTTACAATGTTAAACTGATTTTGAACTGCTGGAATTATTTCATATTTCCATTCTTTTGGTATAAATGGCAATGTATCTAATCTCCAAAACTTAAGTTTTTCGTCATATACCTCTGGATAACTCATAGTAACTAAATGGCCAACACACCATGTAATAATCCAGTTATCTGATTCTATATATCCATTTTTTCTATTTGTATTTATTTTTAAAGCTTTTGCAAATTCCATTGCTACAGATGGTTTCTCTGTAATTAATAGTTTTTTGGACATTTAGATTACTCCTCTTCTATTTTTGCTTTTGCTAATCTGTAAATCTCATTAAATCTTCTCATTGTTTCTGCATCATTAAATGTAAATCTTTTATATAGTTTATCTATATATTGATTTTCTTTAATTATTTGTCTAGTTTCTTTAAAATTCAAATCATAAACATAATTAAAGTGGCTAACTAGTATATCTGCACTAGTTCGCCTTTCTTTATAATTTATTTCTTTGTCTTCTATAAATTCTCTATATATTTCATCAGAAATTTTATCATCTGATAAGTCTGCCTTTTCCCAGATTGCTTTTTTATCACCTGTTACCAAAACATAAAATATATCTGTTTTATCAGCATCTCTAATAATTTTAGCATGTAAGTTTTCTCTTTCTGTTAGTCCACTTTCTATTTTTGCTCTATTATGATTTAATATTGCTAATTTAATTATTTTGTCAAACTTATCTTCTTCTATAAATTTTCTTATAAGCTCATCTTCAAATAAAACTTTTACTCCATATTCTCCGTGATTTATACTATCTTTGTCAACAAAAGTATGGTAAAGTCTTACTTGCTCGAATCTTCCAATGTCATGTAATAGTCCAATTAGTTCTGCTAGCTTAATATCTTCTTCACTTAAATTTAGATTTTCTGCTATTTTTTTAGAATATTGTGACACTCTTTCAATATGAGCTATCTTCATTTTAATTTTTTCATCTTCTGGATTATATTTTTTTACATATTCTTTGAATTGTTGTTTTGCATGTAAAATATCTATTGGCACATCTATTCCTCCTAGTTCCAAAAAAATCAATCACTTTCAAGCGTCTTTTCTTTTATATAGTTGTTTGCTATTTCTCTTATTTTTTCTACTTCTTCTTTTGTTTGTTTGTCTTTAAAGTTATATCTATCTAAAATTTGGTTTATATAGTTTTCTCTTTGTATAATTTGAAAACTTGTTTTAAAATTAATATCAAATATAAATGCAATAAATGAAATAATTCTATCTGCAGGTGTCATTTGCATATTTTTAGTTCTTTTAATTTGTTCTTTACTACATATTTTCTCATAAAATGTTGGAGAAATTTGTGAGTTCTCAACTTCTATTTCTGTACCTAAATTGAAAATCTCAACAGCTTCATATAAGATATCAATTTTGTCTGCATCTCTAATTAATTTTGCAAATAATAATTCTTTTTCTGTTAATCCCTCTTCTATTGAATATTTATTGTGATTTTTAACTGCTTTAATTATTATTTCATCATATTTATCTGTTTCAATATATTTTCTAATATCTTTTTCTAGTATTTTTGCTCCCAAATCGCCATGGTCAATACTATCTTTATCTCGAAAAGTTTTATATTGTGTGTATTGTTCAAATCTAGCTATATCATGTAATAAGCCAATTAATGTAGCTATTTGTTTCTCATCATCATTTAAATTTAATCCACTTGCAATCTCTTTAGAAATCCTCATAACTCTTAAAGAATGTAATTGTTTTCTTTTTATACTTTCATTTTCTAAATCATAGTTTTCTGTATATTTCAAAAATTCTTCTTTTGATTTTTCTAGGTTTACTATCATTTATTTTCCTCTTTTCTTATTACAATTTATTCATATTCTAGGAACATTGGTTTTTCGCCTAATTCCTGTGAATTTGAGTTTTTAGTTGCAATTATAATTTCTGGATCATCTTCACTATATTCAATATCTGTTATTCCTGTAGCAATTTTGTAAAATTCTCCTGTTCCTCTATTATAAAAGTATATAGTTTCATCTTTAAGGCCTATTATATTATTTGATGAACCAGCCCAGCCTCTTGCTGTTAAAGTTTTTTCAGCTTGCTCTAATAATTCTTCTCCTGTTGTAATTTCATCTTTTACTGCAGGCTCTCCTATTACTGGGGTTTCTTCTGGATTGTTTTGTTCTACATTATCTGTATTTGTTTCATTTGTTGTATTTTCATTTTCTATATTTTCATTACTTGTATTGGTATTTATTCCATCCAAAGTATTCTGATTGTTTGTGTTATTTTGGCTTAATAATTCTACACCTATAAATACTAGTAAGCATATTACTATTATTGCAATTATATATTTAAGTTTTTTCATATTCAAAACTCCTTCCAATTTTTTGGTTTTTTACTTATAATATTATATCGGTTTTTAGTGAATATTTCAATAGATTATTTGAATTTTTTCATTGACTTTTGGGCATTTTGCTAGTATAATCGATATATTAGAAAATGAACGGAGGGAAATTTCTATGGCATATAATTTTAAAGAAATAGAAAAAAAATGGCAAGATTATTGGGAAAATAATAAAACATTTTTCACAGATGTATGGGATTTTTCAAAACCAAAATACTATGCATTAGATATGTTTCCTTATCCATCAGGTCAAGGACTACATGTAGGACATCCTGAAGGATATACAGCAACAGATATTTTATCAAGAATGAAAAGAATGCAAGGTTATAATGTATTACATCCAATGGGATTTGATTCATTTGGATTACCTGCTGAACAATATGCAATAAAAACGGGAAATCATCCTGCTGGCTTTACAGAAGCCAATATTGAAACATTTACAAAACAATTGAAAATGTTAGGTTTTTCTTTTGATTGGGATAAGCAGGTTTCTACTTGTGACCCAGACTTTTATAAATGGACACAATGGATTTTTAAGCAATTATTTAATGATGGATTAGCAAAACTAGTAGAAATGCCTGTAAATTGGTGCGAAGGACTTGGATGTGTTTTGTCTAATGATGAAGTAATTGACGGAAAAAGTGAAAGAGGCGGTTTCCCTGTTGTTAGAAAAAATATGAAACAATGGGTTTTAGATATTCCTAAATATGCTGAAACATTGTTAAAAGGTCTTGATGAAGTTGATTGGCCAGAGTCAACAAAAGAAATTCAAAGAAATTGGATTGGTCGTAGTGAAGGTGCTGAAGTTAAATTTAAAGTTGCAAATAGCGACGATATAGAATTTACTGTATTCACAACAAGACCTGATACATTATTTGGAGCAACTTATTGTGTTCTAGCTCCTGAACTTGATTTAGTTGATCAAATTACAACTGAAGACAAAAAAGAAGCAGTAATAGAATATAAGAAGTTAACAGCTTCAAAGTCTGATTTAGAAAGAACTGAACTTAGTAAAGAAAAAACAGGTGTATTTACAGGTGCATATGCTATTAATCCAGTAAATAATAAAAAAATTCCTATTTGGATTTCAGATTATGTTTTATCTACTTATGGAACTGGATGCATCATGGCAGTTCCTGCACATGACCAAAGAGATTATGAATTTGCAACTAAATTTGGAATTGATATTATTCCTGTTTTAGAAGGTGGAGATATTTCTAAAGAAGCTTTCACAGGTGATGGATTACATATTAACTCTGACTTCTTAAATGGACTTGATAAAAAATCAGCAATCGAAAAAATAATCAATTGGCTTGAAGATAACAAAATTGGTACTAAAAAAGTTAACTATAAATTACGTGAATGGATATTTGCTAGACAACGTTATTGGGGAGAGCCAATTCCTATTGTATATGTAGATGATGAAATTAAAGCATTAGATGACTCTGATTTACCATTAGTTTTACCAGAACTAGAAGATTATGCACCATCAAAAACAGGTGCTTCACCACTTGATAAAGCTACTGATTGGGTAAATACTACATTCCATGGAAAACCTGCAAAAAGAGAAACAAGTACAATGCCAGGATCAGCTGGTTCAAGTTGGTATTTCTTAAGATATATTGACCCACACAATGATAAAGAATTTGCAAATAAAAAATTACTAGAACATTGGATGCCAGTAGATTTATATATGGGTGGACCAGAACACGCTGTTGGTCACCTACTTTACTCAAGATTCTGGAATAATTATCTTTATAATAAAGGTCTTGTTCCTGTTAAAGAACCATTTGCAAAACTACGTCATCAAGGTATGATTTTGGGAACCAATGGAGAAAAAATGAGTAAATCAAAAGGTAATGTAATTAATCCTGATGATATGGTTAAACAATATGGAGCTGATAGTTTAAGAATTTATGAAATGTTTATGGGACCAATTGAAAGTAGTAAACCATGGGATCCTAATGGAATAGATGGAGCTAAGAAGTTCTTAGATAGAGTTTGGAGATTATTTGCTGAATCTGGAAAAGTTCAAGATAAAGAAAATAAAAATCTTGAAAAAATTTATCATTATACAGTTAAAAAAGTAACAAATGATTATGAAACAATGAATTTCAATACAGCAATTTCTCAAATGATGATATTTATAAATTCTGTTAGTAAAGAAGACATTCTTCCAAAAGAATATGCTGAAGGATTTTTAAAATTATTAAATCCAGTAGCTCCTCATATAACAGAAGAACTTTGGAATGTGTTTGGACATGATAATACTATTGCTTATGAAACATGGCCAACTTATGATGAAGCAAAAACTATTGATGAAGAGAAAGAAATTCCTGTTCAAGTAAATGGAAAACTTAAAGCAACTGTTATGATTGCTTTAGATGAGGATGAAGCTTCTGTTAAAGAGAAAGTTCATTCTGCTCTTGAAGGAAAACTTGATGGAAAAACTATTGTTAAAGAAATTTATGTTAAAAACAAAATTTATAATGTAGTTGTAAAATAAAAATTTGTCAACAGGACGGTAAAATGAACCGTTTCTGTTGACAATTTTTTTACTCTTGTTTTCCTAGCAAATATAAAAATGCAAATGCTGGTATTCTTACAACCTTTTTATTATTTTCTAATTTTGTAATACCATAATCCATAGGGTCTTTTGTTATAATATAAATTTTATCGTTTTGTTTAGGAATATTATATAATGGATTGTCTTTTTTTATTGCAGTCTTCTCTCTATATTTTATTTCTATATATAAGTTTGTTTTTACAGATTCTGCTACAATATCAATTTCTTTTTCTGTTTTTGAATCTCTATAATATCCTACAGTTCCATTAAATTTTTGCATATAAGTGTATACATGTCTATATACTGCTGTTTCTACAATATATCCCATTTCTGTTGGATCTGTTATAATATCATCTTTCATTAAAACTGCATTTCTAATAGCACTATCTGCTATATATACCTTAGGTTTTGATTTTAAAACTTTTCCACCAATTGGTTTACTTTCATAAATTAGATTAGCATTTTTTAAATACATAATGTAATCTTGTATTGTTGCTATTGATGTGTTATCTAGTTCTTGACTCATTTTGTTGTAATTGATTATATTAGAAGATTCAAAACATAAATATAAAAATACTTTTTCTAATATACTGATATTTCTAATTCCAAATAGACTAGGCATATCTCTTTTTAAAACTTTATCAACTATATCTTCTCTTAGAATTTTTCCAGCATAAGCATCATCTGTTGCTAAAACAAGTTCTGGAAATCCTCCTATCCTCAAATATCTATTAAAATGTTTTTGTAATCCTAATAAAGAATTTATGATATCTCCTAGTTTCTTTTCGTCTAAGTTTTCTAAATCTTCTATTTTTAAATCTGAAGGTATATTATTATCTATTACTTCTATTTCTGTATTTTTCGCTAAATCCTTTACTAATAATTTATTTACTTCCTCTACTGTCATATTATTAAAATCTTTAACAGTTATTTTCTTTTCATTAATACTTTTCAATTGACAATATTCATAAAATGATAATGTTGGAACAGTTATTGTTATCCATCTTCCAGCACCACTTTCGGCTAGCCCTTTATTTATGATAGGACTTGCACTTCCTGTTGCCATAATATGAATATTAGCATTTTTATCATATATTACTTTTAACCATTTATTCCAGTCTTCAGCATATTGTATTTCATCTAAAAATAGATATTTTTCTCCATCTCCAGTAAAGTTTATCTCATACAACTCTATCAATTTATCTAGTGTACAAAATTTTAAAATTGGATTATCAAAAGAAACATATAAAATATGTTTAGGGTCTTTTCCATTATCTATCAATTCTTTTATTTGTTGAAACA
>ERZ1643251.3286-NODE-3286-length-15124-cov-15.941137_pt1 | contig 15124 bp, 34 predicted proteins | sample MGYA00579261_ERZ1643251 | MGnify/ENA primary metagenome ERZ1643251 (study PRJEB29033, sample SAMEA4952267) | chicken gut metagenome | biome: Broiler Chicken; feature: Gastrointestinal Tract; material: Caecum | place: Ireland | collected 2018 | study: Broiler...
TTGATGCGGAAATCAACAACATTCAGCGGAAGAAACAGGCGCATGAGGAAGAAGTAGAGAAACTGTATCAGGCGTTCCGGGAGAGTTCTCAGAAAGAAGCGGATATTCAGAGGAAGAAAGACATTCTGAAAAACTTCTCTATTAAGAAGAACGAGCGGATTGCAAGCATGATAAATTCTGTTTTCGGTGAATTTCAGTTTGAATTTCTGGAATTTACGCAGGACGGCAACCCGGTTGAAACGTGCAAAATTATGTCAAACGGCATTGAATACCGAGATATGAACCACAGTAAGAAAATTCTTGTGCAGGCTGATTTGTTGCGAGGATTTCAGGAACTTTCCGGGTTAAATCTCTTTGTGTTCATAGATGATACGGAGAGTGTGAATGACGAGAACTTGCCGGATATGGATAGGCAGATGATTTTGCTGAAAGTGACGGATGATAACTTGAAAGTTGAGGAAGTGAAATGAAGCAAAACCCATGTAGATACTGTGCTTTATCCATAAAAACCAGATACGGTCACAAGCCATCGCACGACAATGAATGTGTTGACTGCGAAAATCTGAAAAAGCATGTGGCGTATCTGGACGAGCACAGGAAATTCGTTGAGGGAGAACCAATCACCGATTTGACTGAATTATTACAGCAGGAATGGGTGATGTGGTATCACCAGACGAAGCATATTGAGGTTTTCAAGTCTATGCAGATACGGATTGTTCTGCGGTGGCTTGAGATTGGAGCGTTTAGGAAAGCGATTAGAAAAGAAAGCGAGGAAAAGTAAATGGCAGAGAAAAACACACAGGTAGCAACAGCAGATAAGCAGGCGGCGGCAGTTATTAACAACGCCTTTATCGACAGCCTTACAAGGCAACTGAATGAGAAGTGCAAATATGGACTTTCATTCCCGGCTGATTATAACGTGGCAAACAGTTTAATGGGGGCATACCTCATTTTGAAGGAAACTACTGATAAGAATGGAAAGCCAATTTTAGAGACGTGCTCACAGGTAAGTATCGCAAATGCACTTATGGATATGTGCGTACTTGGATTGAATGTCCAGCGTAAACAGGGTTATTTCATCGCCTACGGCGGCAAATGCCAGTTCCAGAGGTCATACTTTGGAAACATTACGATTGCCCGGCGGTTTGGGTTGAAAGATATTCATGCGGAAGTGATTTACGAGGGCGACAACTTTGTATATCACATTGAGGACGGCAATAAGATTCTGGACAAGCACGATCAGAGTATTATGAACATCGACAATGACAAGATTATCGGTGCTTATGCTGTGGTCATCATGCAGGATGGAACGAAAATGCTTGAAGTCATGAACATGAAGCAGATCAAGCAGTCGTGGCAGCAGGGATACGGCTACAAAGAAGGTTCTGGAACGCACAGCAAGTTTGCAGATCAGATGGCAAAGAAAACGGTTATCAACCGGGCTTTGAAGCAGATTATCAATACTCATGGAGATGTGTTCGTGCAGGAAGCAGACGAGAGGACAGAGGAAGTTGACCGCATGGAGCAGGTTGAGGCTGATGTGGCTTATGAAATCGCAGAAAATTCCAACAAAGAGGAGTTCGTTGTAGAGGAACCGGTGCAGATCGAGGAAAAACCAGCTCCGAAAACCGTTGCAGATGTGACCGCCAGAGCGAAAGAGAAAGAGCCGGTTGGTAAGGACACGAATGTCCCTGCCAGAGAGAAGAAAGAACAGCCTTTGCCGGACTTCATGAAAGTTGAGTAAATATGAAGAAAAAGATACTTATAACGTCACAGATTATTATACTTGTAATCTGGGGAATAGCACTTTGCTGCGAAATGAATATTTTGCAAGCATTATGTTTTGCGGCTTTTTGGATATTGATGTTTGTGAGAACTTTTATTAAATAACATCCCCGGCGGCTGAAAGTTTTGCCAATAAGTGAACGTGCTCTAGATATGGTTCTGCCGGGATTGAAAGGAAATGATATGGAATTTAATATCGAAAGCATATGTGCAGGTTGCAGATTATCAAACAAAAACAAAGCATGTAATTTTTGCGATAGGAAATATGAAAGCAATAAAAGAAATCAAAGAAAATTCAAAACTGGAAATTCAGAAGCAGACTATTGACGGTGTTGCCGGCATTCTTCACATGACCGGATTACGGAAATGCACATTCATAGCAAGCTGGGGAGGCGGATGGGAACACGTTTCGGTCTGCCCGTCCAACAGGCTGCCAGACTGGGATGAAATGTGCGCAATCAAAGATATGTTCTGGAACGAAATTGAAAATGGAGAATTAACATACGACTGCAATAATATGCACTAAAATATGTAAAAGTAATAACGAGGGGAGAAATCCCCTCTGTAATAAAACGGGAGGAATAAATGAACTCAGTAAAACAGGATGTGGAAAAATTAGTACAGGAAGAACTTGAATCCGCAAACCAGAGATTTCCAATGTTCCGGTCAGACCATGAGGGATATGCGGTTATCAAAGAAGAAATTGAAGAATCTGAACAGGCGCTTGAGAACACAAAAGTATATTTAAGGTTATTGTGGATTGGAGTTAAAGAAAATCTGGTTCACGAAAGAAATATCAAGTATTTAAAAAGATATGCGGAAGAACTTGCTTGCGAAGCAATCCAAGTAGCAGCTATGGCGCAGAAGTTTATTGACAGCCAGAAAGAGAGGGAGAAGAGTGAGGATAATTAGCCAAGAAGGATTTTGTTATCAGGATATACCGTATGAGTATAGTGCTTTTTATATGAGCACATCTGGAACTCATATTTATGCGAATTGCAATGGGGTTGTATATTCTTTGGCTGAATACAGCACGGCGGATAAAGCCGAGAAAGCCATGCAAAAACTTCATGAAGCATATGCGCCAGAGCCATTGTTTATACATAAAGACGTATCACCTGATGAAAGAGCTGCGGCAGGAGAAATAAGCTGGGCGCAAGCGCTTGATGAAATGCATACTGGAATGTTTGTTCGTCCTATTCCTGATAGTTCCATAGAACAGGTATATACAGGAAATATTGTTTTCAGATTTCCGCAGGAGGATGAGATATGAGTTACTACAAGCCACTTACACCGCAATTCAGAAGTGACATTCTGGACGGTATCAATTCACAGGTCAGTGAGCTGAATACCTGCCAAGAAAACGCTTTTGTATTAGCGCAGAAAGTTGGACTGGACGCATTACAGAATTTAATCAAGGCATTGCCGGACGGTTATCCAATACCGCTCAAAGAGGGCGATAAGTGATGGAACTGCGGTCAACAGGAAATCCAGACACTAGCAATCCGGTAACAATGTCGATGTTAGAATATCTGAGTAGGAAAGGACGAGAAACTATGAAAATGACAAATGGAGAACGTATCAGAGTAATGAACGATGAAGATCTTGCAAAGTTTCTTTCAGAATTTAGTGCATGTAAAGTTTGCGAACATTACAACAAAGAAGCCGATAGGTGCTACGCAGATAGTGGTTTTGTTTGCGTGAAAGAGTACGCTCAAGCAATTATAGGAGATTGGCTCAAACAGCCGGTGGAGGATCGAGATGGGAAACGTAACAGTATCAGATTTAATCAAACTCTTAGATAAAGAGGGAAATAGGCGTGGTGGTGCTACTGGAAAAGAGAGGATCCTATCTATACAGGTTAATGGAGAGTTTATTGGGTATATCACATCTGCAAAGCTCGATGGATGGGGTGACGGACTTATTACAGATGTTTGCTTGGAGGTTGAGACTGAATGAAAGTATGCAAGGTTTATCCGACTAAATCACATTGCAGTATGTGTGTTGATACATGGGAGTCGTACAGTGGTGACGTTTCCCAAATGCCAGACTGCAAAGAATGTGAGTTTAATACACGAGAGTATAAAATAATTGATTTTGTGAACGGGTTATTTTGCACATATGCGCTTTTGGAACACAGCGGGAAATTGGAAAAGGTTCTGATAAGCCGATTGCATGATATACGGGAGGTGGAATAGTTGCGTGATGTTTTGATTTCAATTCCGACATTAGCATATAAGGATTGGAGAATCTTCTTTAACTTTGGCGATGAAGATGAGGAAGATAGGGCAGTGCGTAATTTGCGCAGAGAATTTCCGTATCGTGATGATGTTGAAAAGGTAAAGAGATAAATGTTTGTTGCGAAAGGCAGGTGATATAAAAATGCTCTTGAAAATCATAAGTACAGGCTCACAAGCCGGAAACTGCTATGCGCTGATTGCGGATAATGGGGAGATACTTCTGCTGGACGCAGGTACTACCTATAGAACCGCACTGAAAGCAATAGACTACCGGATTTCAGATGTGAAAGCCTTGCTATTGTCACATGAGCATTCTTAGTCTGACCACATTAAGAGCTTTCGGGATTTTATGAAAGCTGGCGTACAGTGCTATGGGTGTGACGAGTTACAAGAGAAGCTGGAAACCGTGTACGGAGAGAAAATCACCGGACTACCGGAAAAGCGATCTGCAAGGATTTCGGAATGGATAGTGACACCATTTTATCTGCCGCATGACAACACGCCGAATTTTGGCTTCTTAATTGACTTTCCAGATGATGCCGGACGGTTGCTGTATGCTACGGATTTTGAGTACCTGCCTTACACATTCAAGTCGCTGAAAATCAATTTTTTTCTGATAGAGTGCAATCATCAAGCTGACCTTGTGGACAGGTCAGAAGCAAAATATGAACATTCACTCCGAGGACACAGTGAACTTGAAACTGTTAAGGATATAATCAGGGTAAATAAAACGCCGGATATGCGGAACGTTATCCTGTGCCACTTATCGGACGGTTGGAGCGACCCGGAAACCATGCAGAAAGAGGTTCAATCGGTTGCCGGGAAGTGGGTAAGGGTTGATGTAGCGCGCGCCGGACTTGAAGTTGAGTTGAGTAAGTATCCGTTTTAGAGGGAAAGGACAGCAATATGATTTTTGACGAATATACGCACATGAAATGCAAATGCGGTGGAATTATTGGCATGAGAGACGAGGAAAATTTTTCGTGTGATAGGTGCGGGAAAATCTATTACATCGGTCATACAGGAAATGAATATGATGAATTGATGATGAACGATAAGACAGGGTGGGTTTTTCCGATGGTTAAAAAGAAATGAGTGAATATCCGTTTTAGGAGGGAATATGAGGCAGAAAACAATTTTAGTAAGCGAAAGAACTTTATTATTTGCTATCGCCGGACAGTTATTCGACCAAGCGCCGAACAGACAGCCAAGAAAAGCGGAAATCATCATGCAGAAAGTCCGTGACGCTTTTCGTACAGATAAACGGTGTTGCAACGATAACGAATGGTATTCTATGAGATTACCAGGGAAAGAAGTGTACCAGTTTATCAAGGATTTATTGTTTGCAATACCAGAGTTCCGGGAACTGAATTTGTCACAGATTGAATATGAGAACGGTGTGTCTGTTGATGATGAAAGCAGGGGGAAATATAGTTTTGTTACCAGATATGACAAGTACAATTCTGAGTCATGGAAGTCTGACTTCATTGATTTAGATGCATTCGTTAGGAATGCAGAGCGTATGTTTTGGGGTATTTATGACAACGAGCAGGACTGTTTTGGATGTGTAAATCAGCCGATAAATACAGATAGTACACTCGCTTGTGGGGATTCAGAAAAATGCAAATCATGTTCAATAAATCCGAATCATACCAACAATTATGAAAGCCGTAGATTACCGAAAGGGAAATATACATTCGCTTGCAAATACGACTGTCCAAAAAGCAGATATATCTGTTGTGAAGAATGTGACGATAAAGATAATTGTGCGAATAGGTGTGAATCTAAATCTGATGAATGCGGACTTGCAATGCACAGGAGGGGAATATGAACTTAGAAGAAAGAATTACAAATGCGGTCATGGAAAAGTTAAATGACGGCACAGTTGAGCAGATCGTAAAAGACAGCGTAGAAAACGCAATCAAGAAGTCTCTGGAAGATACCTTTTCATGGAGCGGTGCAGGAAAGAAAATGATTGATGAAAAGGTAAAAGAAGTGATTGTTCCAGTAATCGAGCGACATGACTTTAACCAGTACATAGTGAAACTGGACAGCATTTTGACGGAGATTATCAATCAGACGTCACTTGCAGACAACAAGGAGATTTTAGAGAACTTTAAGGCACTTATGGTAGAGCCAGGAGAAAAGGTTATTGAGCTGTCCACTATCTTCCAGAAATATTGTGAGTATGTGGCACATGATATTGACACAACTGGACTCGAAGCGTGTTGTGACGATAGCGAACCGTATTATGAACACGTCACCGCAGAAATGGAGGTCGAGCATGAGGAAAGGTGGTTTTCTTCATCGGAATGGTGCAGAGTGAAATTCTGGTGCGACGCAGATGAAAATTTGAACAAGGAACTGCGGCTGTATCGTGATAAAACCGATAGAAACTGGAATATCTCTTATGAAATAAATACTTTCTGTGACATCAATTCTTTGAGGAATTTGAGCCAGTTCGATATCTTCCTTATGACTTTGAAACGTGGATTTGTGGATATCGAGATTGATACAGAAAGTGAATATGAGGACGATATTGAGCCGGAAGAAATGCCGGAATGGAGTTTGGATTAAGGAGTGGCTTATGAAAGTCTGGATTACAAAATATGCGCTGACGGATGGGATTATTGAAGCGCAACAAATTCCTAACGTTCCATGCGACGGTAAAGAATATGCATTTTTTGTAGATGAAAATGGTCAGTATGTCACAGGCTTTTATATTCCTTATAGGGAATTGTTTTGGGACAAAAATTCCGCAATCAAAAAAGCCGAAGAAATGCGCCAGAAGAAAATCGCCAGTCTGAAAAAGCAAATTGAGAAGTTGGAAGGGATGAGGTTTGAGTGATGGAAAATAAATTTTATACCGCAGAACCGAAAGAAAAACAAGTTTCAAAAGCGGAGTTTATAGAGTTTTTGAAGAATTATCCGAGGAAGCTTGACCGTGATGTATGCGGAATTTGCGACCCGCCGTCAATTACATACAACGATTTTGTGTTGGCGAATAGATGGCCATACAGTGTAGTTGCAAGCACGTTTGCTTATGATGATAACCCGGACGGATATTACTATGAGCCGGATGAAGAGCGGATATACAGGGTTGTGGAAAATTTTGAGGAACTGTTTGAAAGCAAAACAGGATATGTGGAGGAATGACATGGGAACAAATTATTATCTCGTCAAAAACAGACCATCCATTGATAGCGGTTTGCATATCGGTAAATCATCTGGAGGCTGGAGATTTCTTTTCAACAAGCCGTCAATATGGGAAACGGATGTTCCGCTGAATACATTTGAAGCGTGGAGAGATTATCTCAAAGAACAGACGGAGAACGGTTCACACGTTATTATGAACGAATATGATGAGGTTGTGGATTATGAATGGCTCATGAGGTTGATCGAGTCGAAGCAGAGCGAGAACAGACCCGGTATGTTTGAGTATTGCGAAAATGTGAACGGTTATCGGTTCGCAAGCGGTGAGTTTAGTTAGGAGGTGGAGCGAGTGACAGAACGGTTGACTGAAGATTATTTCGATGATATGCAGAAAATCACCAGACATTATGCGAAGTCAAATAATATAGATTTGAACACTGGTGGAAATGATTTTCAAGACATTATTGACAAACTGGCAGAATACGAAACCGCCGAGGAAGAGGGAAGATTGGTGGTGCTTCCGTGTAAGGTTGGACAAGATTTATTTGGAATTTACAACAGAACTATAATTGACGGATATGCAGATGGATACCTGTTAGAAAAAACTAGCGTGCATTCGGATGCAGACCATTGGATTTGGTTACAAGACAAAAATTCAAAAAATTATTGGAAAATAGCATTTGCTGAAATCGGAAAAACAGTATTTCTCACTAGAGAAGAAGCTGAGAAAGCATTGAAAGAAGTCAACTACCCATCATCTACGCCGATGGATTAGATGAGAGCTTATAGTAAGCTTGGTTGATTAGACTAAGTGTTTTGTTCACTACGTTATCCAGGAATACATAGGCACCGGCGGATGTTCTACCTAGTCTGCCGCACTGCGGATGGTGATTAAACAGCCCTGATGGGTAGGGGCAGTGTTACTATTGCAAAACCCTGTTTAACATTGTCGAAGGTAGCACAACTCTAACATACAGGAGGTATTAGATACATGGTGTATGTGCTAAATGTTGATGGAAAGCCTCTCATGCCATGCAAATCAGCAAAAGCAAGGCATTTACTAAGAGATGGTAAAGCAAAGGTTGTCAAAAGAGAGCCTTTTACAATTAAATTATTATTTGAATGTGATAATATCACACAACCTATAACACTTGGCGTAGACGCCGGTAGTAAGCATATCGGAGTATCCGCTAGCACAGAAAAGAAAGAGGTTTATTCAGCTGACGTAGAATTGAGAAACGATATTGTTGAGCTTATATCAACTCGAAAGCAGAACCGCAGGACACGGCGAAGCAGGCTTCGTTACCGCAAACCACGCTTTAATAATCGAAAGAAAGATGATAAATGGTTAGCTCCATCGGTAGAGCAAAAAATCCAGTGTCATCTGAAAGTGGTTGAAGACTTGCATAAGATACTGCCAATCACAAAGATAGTGGTTGAACTTGCAAACTTTGACATACAGAAGATACTAAATCCAAATATAGAGGGTGAAGAATATCAGAAAGGCGCACAGTCAGGATTCTGGAATGCCAGGGAGTTTGTGATATGGAGAGATAATCATACATGTCAGCATTGCAAAGGCAAATCGAAAGATAATGTTTTGGAAGTTCATCACATAGAAAGTAGAAAGACAGGTGGTAATGCACCCAATAATCTAGTGACGTTGTGCAAAACTTGTCATCAGAAACACCATAGAGAAGGCATGCAATTAAACATCCATAGAGGTAATTCAATGAGACACGAAGCATTTATGGGCGTAATGAGGAGAGAATTTTACAACAGACTTAAAGATATATATCAAGATGTTAAGATTACATATGGATATATTACAAAGAGTAATCGGATAGCAAACGGGTTGCCAAAAGCGCATCATATTGACGCATTTTGTATAGCTGGAAATCTTGAGGCAGAATTATTGGGCTATTATTACTACCAGAAAAAAGTGAGATGCCACAATAGGCAAATCCATAAAGCTAATTATTTAAAAGGAGGAAGGAAGAAACTCAATCAATCCCCATACATTGTCTTAGGATTTAGGCTTTTCGATAAGGTCAAGTTAGAAAATGAAGAATGCTTTGTGTTTGGAAGGCGAGTTCGAGGATATTTCAAAGTGTGCAAGCTGGATGGAACGGTAATTCACACAGATATAAATTATAAAAAACTAAAATTTGTAAATACAAGAAAAAGATATTTGACAGAAAGAAGAGAAATGGAGGGAAAGGCATGAATGAATTTGCGATTGAATGGATTAAGGGGAATGACTACGCTGGGGTCACTGTTCCTTCTGGCACTGCATTGAAAAGCAAGCTGATGCGATATGCGCGGGAAAGGCCGGAAGAAGTGAAACTGATGGTTGAGAACAAGGATGGTTCAGCATTTTTCCATGTTCCGGTCAGTTATATAAAAGTCAGTCCGCCACGGAAGGTGTCTGAAGAACAGGCCAAAGCAGCCGGTGAGCGGTTCAGGAAAATGCGGGAAGAGAAGAAGGGGGAAAATTGCGATGAATAAAGTAATCTTGATGGGACGCATAGTGCGAGACCCGGACGTGAGATATAGCAGTGGAGAAAAACCAACGGCAGTTGCTAGATACACACTGGCAGTGGATCGAAAGTTTAAAAGAGACGGGGAACAGATAGCAGATTTTATCTCATGCGTGGCGTTCGGAAAGCAAGCACAGTTTGCTGAAAACTATCTGCACCAGGGAATGAAAATGGTCATTTCCGGACATATTCAGACCGGCAGCTATACAAACAGAGATGGGCAAAAAGTTTACACAACGGATGTTGTCGTAGAGGAACATGAATTTGCGGAAAGCAAGAGCGCAAATGAGAATCCAGGGGCATTGTATGATACGCCGAGGAGAGAATCGAACGTAGATTCGGATGGGTTTATGGACATCCCGGCGGGTATCGAAGACCAGTTGCCATTTTCATAATGAGGTGTAATATGAGAAAATTTAATGTTGGAGACAAAGTTCTTTGTTTGAAATACGAGTTATCTGAGCAAGCGGTTTTTGGAAAAGGATACTTTGGGATGCATAAATATGTCAATGATGAGTTTTTCGGAAGAGAAGCTGTGATATCTGATACATATAAAAATGTTATGGATAAGCGATTGGGATATGAACACGAAGACAAGGATGAATATGAGATAACATTTTTAAATACTGGAGAAAAACTTTCCTGGATTTCCGGTGATGAACTTGTACCGCTTGTGTCTATGTGTATCAATTTTAAAGAAAATGAATAGGAGGGAATTGAAAATGAATGTAATACTAGATGATGGGGCGTATATGCCTGAGTTTGCACACAAAACGGACGCTGGAGCGGATTTGAGAAGCCCTATATGCGCTACGGTTCCAGCAAGAAACAGCGTTGTGATTGACACAGGAGTACACGTTGAAATACCGGAGGGATATGTGGGTATGCTGAAATCAAAATCCGGGTTGAATGTAAAGCACAATTTGACCGGAACAGGCACAATAGATTGCGGCTATTCAGGAAGTATAAGAGTGAAGTTATATAATCATGGCGATACCGATTATCAGATTTTGCGTGGCGACAAAATCATCCAGATGGTCATTCTTCCGTGTGCATACTGTGAATTCACACAGGTTGATAAATTTGCAGAGACAGAACGTGGAGATGGCGGATTTGGAAGTACGGGGAGGTAGATATGGCGAAAGGGATTATTGTTGTGGATGATATTCCTCAAACGTGTATTGAGTGTCCTATGCACTTTCATGCAACAGATATGAGTATCGGCGATTTCCGATTTGAACGGCTTTTTAGATGCGAATTAGAGCCGGAGGATGCGGAGCAAGTATATTTGGAAGATATATGCCATACAAAGCCAGATTGGTGTCCAATAAAGATTGCACCGCAAAGAGCAAATCACGAAAATTATTGCGACGGTGGAAGATATGACAAAGGCTTCAATGACTGTTTAGATGAGATATTCGGGAGGGAAAAATGAAAGAAAATCCAGCGAACATCATAAAAGATACCATGTGGAAATTTCTCATGGATAAAGGGCAGAAGTCCAATATTCCAGCATTGAAGGAATATGTACACGACTTAATCCAGATGACAACACAGAAAACAGCGGGGCAGAGAAAAGCAAAAGACCATATAAGCTGGGGCGAACTTGATATGACAATTATGAGCATTGTGATTGAAGCAACAGCACTTGTACTATCGGGCGATTTAGACGAAATAGAAGGGAAGATGTGATATGGAGCAGTGTTGTGGAACGTGCAAATGGCACAAATATAATAAAAGCGGAGAAGATTGGGAGTGCAGTAATATTTTTGCGGATGATTGCGGAGATTATACGCCTTATGTGCATTACTGTGAAGAATATGAGGAAAGAGAATGATGGAGCAGTTGAGCATATTTGACTATATACAGTCTATACAGCCGAAAGAAGCGAAAAACCATATTCTTTCTGTCGGAGATAAGATCGGGCGCGTCGTTCTTGGCGAGTGCAGAATAGCCACGGTTGAAAAGGTAGAAGGACTGCCAGATTATCCGTTCTATCGAACTGATAAGTGCTGTTATACATACGAAGAAGGGTTTCAAGATATACAAGAATTGTGCCGTATAGCGAGAGAAAATCGCAAGAATTACAAAACGATTATTCCGCAAAATCTTTCTGAACGGCTGACCGTTGAATATGCTCCAAGAGAATGCGATGGGCGTGTCTTGTGGGCGCAGATTGGCATTTTGGACAATATGCTTTTCTGGAAAGAAGATGTCACTTATCAATTTTTAGAGCTGTATGATAGTGAAAAGAAACTGATGAAAGAATATGAAAAGCACAAGAAAAATATGCTTGAGAGTTTCGGCAATAAAAGAAATTACCACATTGTTGAACAGGAACATCCTATGCGCCGCCTATATTGGTCTGAACATGGATTTTATGTGGATGCGGAATATGTGCAACACAATGGGTAGGTGATGAACGTGGCACGAAATAACCAATACCCCATAATCCTAGGCATGAACCCGAAGAACAAGCAAGGAATCGGAATCAAGAGCAAGCTTGGTAGCGGATATGATGTCTACATATTGCAGGACGATTTGTCCGTTCAGTACGCATGGATTCATTTCTGCAATGTGGAGGCGATTGACGATATGATTCGGCTTTTGCAGAGGACGAAGGAGATTTGGGAGAAGGAGGAAAATGAAAACAGTGAATGATTGGAAAACGATTGAAAAAGACGGACTGCCTCCGGTTGGTTCGTGTCTGATAGTGACAATTAAAAATCACGGTTATGGAGGGCGGCGAGAACTGCGTTATCCAGTGCATTATCTGGAAAAGAACTATGCTCCGGGATATGCGTTCTATATGAACGGAACAGACATTCTTCTACCAGAATACAGCGAAGTTGTGGCATGGATGCACGTTCCAACGCCTTATGAGGGAGAATGAAATATGCGAGTAATAGAAGCATTGCGCTACATACACGCTGAATGGATCATATTTTGCGATTTAGACCAGAAAGACCATGCAAAAGTGTTCTCTAAGCGTATGAAGAAAAACAATATCCCGTGGGAGAAACTGAAAAGAATCGAATGGAAATGGGTATCAGTCATAGCTTTTGACAAAGAGGATGGAACATTAATAATTCGGTATTCTGCAAAACGACCAGTATATGAGAGAGGATATGAGAAATGAAAAATATCGAATATTATGACCGTATGGCAAAAGATTTATACAACACAGCCTATTCAGATGGGTATAAAGACGGTGTAAATCATGGAAAAGAACAATACGGTCAACACTCAAGAGGAACGGCACATTGTACAAGAGCCACAAAGGAACAGGTAGAGTCATGGGGCAGGGAATTGTGGGGATGGTGTGATTGTGGAAAAGCTATTGAGGGCAGGTGGGCAGGGCTTGCGAACTTCTGTCCTTGGTGCGGAAGAGTGATGGAGTGGAAAAAGGATGGTGATACCAATTAACAACACCGGAAAGAACATAGCAAGGGCGAAAGCCATAGAGCAGGAGAACCGGAAACGGCTTCTCAAACTCAATCCAGAATTAAACGACCACGGCGGTATCTATTTCCTCACTCGTGAGGAGGATGGTTTCAAATACGCCTATATCGGGCAGTCAAAAGAAAGCGCTGGAATACTCACACGGCTATGCCAACACTTAGTTGGATACAGTCAGCACATAGATTTGAGCTTGAAAAAGCATAAGCTATATAGCGAGAAAAATCCTACCGGATGGAAAGTGGGATACAAGAATTATCCAGACAGTAAACTTGATGAAATGGAGCAATATTACATAAAACTGTATGCCAGTAAAGGGTATCAGCTTCGCAATGTAAGCCTAGGAGGCCAAGGCGAAGGGCGAAACATGATTAATGATACAAAGCCTTCCCGTGGATACAGAGATGGATTAAGACAGGGATATAAAAATGCATCGAAAGAAATTTCGCATTTATTTGAGTTGCACCTAGAATTTAAAACTAAATCTGATAAGCCAAACAAAAATCAAAAGATGGCGGCCGAAAAATTTAAAAGTTTTTTAGAATTTTACAAGGAGGAATGATAATTGAATGAAATATGGAAAGATATATCTGGCTATGAAGGATACTATCAGGTTTCAAGCACAGGTCGTGTAAGGAGTTTAGATAGGATTGCTGTTGTGTCATACGGCAATAGAAAGAGTTCCAATACAAGATACAAAGGAAAGATATTATGTCAAAGCGAAACTAATGGATATGCACAAGTTGTTCTCCACAAAAATAGTATTGGAGAAACACGTAGAGTAAACAGGCTTGTTGCAGAGGCTTTTATTCCAAATCCACAAAATTTACCAATCGTTAATCATAAAGACGAAAACCCAAAGAACAACAATATAGATAATCTTGAATGGTGTGACCATAAATATAATGCCAATTATGGAAATTGTAGTAAAAAGAGATCTGTTTCGCACATAAATAAAATGTACAACAGAAAACCGGTTGTTTGCATAAATACAAACGAATATTTTGAAAGCAGTTGCGATGCTGAGAGAAAAACTGGAATAAAATCAAGATCTATAAGAACAGCTTGTTGCAATCCAAATAAAACCTCGGGAGGATACAAGTGGAGATATGCTACAGAAGATGAAATAGTATCTCAGCGGGCGTTTGAGAAGTTTAAGGGATTACTGGACGAAAATAATTATTAAGGTGGTGGTTATTTGCTAACAAGAGAAGAAATAAAAATGCTACAGGCGCTTCCGCTGGATATTAAAATCCGCAAGACGCAGCAGCGCATCCGTGAATGGGTGGAGTATTACGGAGAGGATGGCGTGTATGTAAGCTTTTCCGGAGGAAAGGATAGCGCGGTGCTACTGGATATTGTACGGAAGATGTATCCGGGAATTGAGGCAGTTTTTGTGAATACTGGTTTGGAATATCCAGAGATTGTGGATTTCGTAAAACAGCACGAGAATGTCACGATATTGCGACCGAAAAAGAATTTTAGGCAGGTGCTTACGGAATATGGATATCCAGTGATAAGCAAGGAAGTCTCAAATGTTTTAAATGAAGCAAGAAAATTGAAACCCGGAAAGACAAAAACAATTCGTATGCAAAGGCTTGAAGGAACCTTGTTAGACCATGACGAAAATTTGAGCAGATATAATATCCCGCAATACAAGTTCTTGTTAAATGCCCCGTTCAGAATATCTGACTTATGTTGCGATGTCATGAAGAAAAATCCGTCAAAGAATTTTGAACATAAGCATGGAAAACACGGAATTCTTGGTCAAATGGCAGACGAAAGCAGATTGAGGGAACAAAAATGGTTAAAGGTTGGATGTAATGGTTTTCAACTGAAGTCTCCGCAGAGCAATCCGCTTTCTTTCTGGACAAACAATGACATCCTCACATACATACATACATACATACGAGTTGCCGATTGCGAGCGTGTATGGCGATGTGGTAC
>ERZ1643251.3288-NODE-3288-length-15114-cov-11.002391_pt1 | contig 15114 bp, 9 predicted proteins | sample MGYA00579261_ERZ1643251 | MGnify/ENA primary metagenome ERZ1643251 (study PRJEB29033, sample SAMEA4952267) | chicken gut metagenome | biome: Broiler Chicken; feature: Gastrointestinal Tract; material: Caecum | place: Ireland | collected 2018 | study: Broiler...
GGCGAAGCGAGTGGTTCATTAAAGTTCGAATCCCTTGCGGCGCACCAGACCGAAAGGGATTAGAACCCCTGGCCTTCTACGAGGCGAAGCGAGTGGTTTATTAAAGTTCGAATCCCTTGCGGCGCACCAGACCGAAAGGGATTAGAACCCTGGCCTTCTACGAGGCGAAGCGAGTGGTTCATTAAAGTTCGAATCCCTTGCGGCGCACCAGACCGAAAATAAACAAAAAGGCTTCAAGATTGAAGCCTTTTTTTTCGCAACTTGCTTATATTTTTGTCAAGTTCTGTGGTATAATACTTGTGAGGTGAACAGATGAATTACAACGGTTGGTTTAAAAGAAACACAAAATCACTGGCAGGTAAAAAAGTGGTGATCACTGGCGCGGCTGGTGGGCTTGGCACGCAGTGCTGTTTTCATTTGGCAAGGCTTGGCGCGGATTTGGTGGTGATTGACCGAAACATCGATGGCCTTCAAAAACTTAAAGAAAGTTTGTTGCAAAAATATCCAGCGCTCAATGTGGATGTGATTTCCACCGACCTGTCTAATCTGGAAGATGTAAAAAAATGTGTGCAAAACCTTAAACAACTGCCAAAAATTGATGTTTTAATTCACAATGCGGGCGTGTTTAGGCTGCCTGTGAGGCATGAGAAAGGTGATTACAACATCATTTTTAAGGTGAATTTCATCGCGCCGTATTACATAACTAAGCAGTTGCTTCCACTGCTGGAAAAGGGTGGTAAGGCAAAGGTTATTGTTGTTTCCAGCCTAGCCCACAAGTTTGCGCAATATGATGAAAACGATGTGGACTATTCTGGAAATACTGACGACCAAAAAATCTATGGCAATTCAAAAAGATTTGTAATGTTCTCACTGATGAGGCTGTTCAAAGATAACGACAAGGTGGATTTATCCATAGTGCATCCTGGAATAAGTTACACCAATTTGATGAAAAATTTTCCTAAATTCATCTCAAAAATCATTGAATTGCCGATGAAACTTATTTTCAATTCTCCCAAAAAATCCAGTTTGTCGATTATCAAAGGAATTTTTGGGGAGCACGGCTATTGCGAATGGTTTGGGCCAAAAATATTCAGCATTTGGGGAATGCCAAAGCGTAAGAGGCTTAAATCATGCTCGCCAGAAGAGATTGAAAAGATATTTGTTAAGGCGGAGGAAATTTATCAAGAAATTAACAAAAAAATGGCTGATTAGCCATTTTTTAATTTTGCTTTTCAAGATTTAACAGATATTGCTTAAAATCAAGCCCGCCCGCATAGCCCGTGAGTAAGCCATTTGAGCCAATTACTCTGTGGCAGGGCACAATGATTGCGATGGGGTTGTTATGATTGGCCATGCCGACAGCACGGCAAGCTTTTGGACTGCCAACCGCTTCGGCGATTTGCTTGTATGTTCTGGTTTGCCCGTATGGAATTTTTTGCAGTTGTTGCCAAACGCGCATTTGAAAAGGTGTGCCGCACAGTTTTATTGGCAGGTCAAAGGTTTTGCGAACACCTGCAAAATATTCTTTAAGTTGCTCAGCCGCCACATCTGCTAGGGCGCAGGGCTGATTTTGCGAGCCAGGGATATTGCATTTTTGCAACGACAAAATTTTGCCGTCCGCGTATCCAATTTTTATGTATCCAAAATCAAATTTATAGAAAGCAAATTTCATACTTTGATTATATCACAAAACAAAAAAAACAGCCAATAGTTGGCTGATTTTTTTATCCAATAACAAGTGGAACGATGATGCCGGCAATCACGATAAGCAGGCACACAAAGTAAAGCACTTTCCAAACAACTTGTTTAGGCTTTACATATCTCCAAGCGAGAATTGAAACAATGATAATCATCATAGCCGCTGCAACGCCTTGAAGAGCAGAAACTGCAACAGAAGTAACTCCGCAAGCAGCCAAAATAAGAGCCACTGCATAGAGAACTGTTACTGCAACAATCGTCCAAAATGAAATCTTGTTCAGTCCCCACATTCCGCTTTTTGAAGATGAAGTGGATTTTGATTTAGATGATTTTGATGAATTTGCCATATTTTCCTCCTTATGCTTAAATTATACTATCCTAAATTTATTATGTCAAATAATTAGGAAATGATAATTTATTTTTTAGATGTTTTTGTTTCGAGTTTTTTCTTGCTTTGCGCGATTTCTTTAACGATGTTTGAAATAACTCGGTTTTTGTTCAGCCACCAATCTCTGCTCCAAACCCTCATTATTTTCCAGCCGCGAGAGGAGAGGAATTTGTTTCTGTAAACATCTCTCTCCAAGATTGAGTCGCTGCTTTTAAATGCCGCATAGTCGCACTCAATGCCCAAAAGATATCTGTCCAATTTTTTGTCATACACGGCAAGCGAAATTTTATAGTTGGTGTTGCCCAAGTTGGTTTCAACCTCATAGCCAAGTTTAACAAGTTCGGCTTTAATGTCGTTTTCAAGTTGGTTGAGCACAATTTCCTCGCCCGTCTGTGGCAGGTTTGGCTTGAAACTGTTTAAAATGATTTCCGCCTCTTTGTTTTTCTTGTTTGAAACAGCGCGAACATATTTTAAATAACTTTTAAATATTTTTGGTCCGGCATTTTTTGTGCCCTCAACGGCAAGTTCTTCCGGCTCAATTGAAGTGATTACATATATTTTTTGCTTTGCACGGGTGATTGCCACGTTCAATCTGTTTTCGCCACCTTCCACGGAAAGAGGGCCGAAATGCGCCACAACTTTGCCATATTCGTTTTTAGCATAGCCTATGCTGAAAATGATTATGTCACGTTCATCACCTTGCACATTTTCAAGGTTTTTGATAAACAGTGAAATGTCCTCACCATTTTCTTTGCGGTTGCGCTCTCGAACCACGGCATCTCTAAACGCCTCATCCTTTTGGCACTCTCTGTCAAGGGCGTCTTCAATGGCGTTTTCCTGTTCTGTATTGAAGGTTATTATGCCTATTGAAGAGGTGTTGCGCTTATTTTTGATAAGTTTTTTAAGAAGATTAACAACCGCGGTTGCTTCCTCTTCATTTCGCCTGTTAAGCCATCTGCCGTTAACCTTGATGCGCTCGATTGGTTTTTCGCCGATGTTTTTGGAAATGTTTGGCGCAACTTGAAGTTTGCCGTCATAGAAGGCGTGGTTTGAGAAGTTGATGAGTTCCTCATTTTTGCTTCGGTAGTGATAGGTGAGGTTTGCGGCGTTGTATCTTGAAGTTGCAAGGTCAAGCAAACTTTCCACTTCCAGGGCGGCGATGGTGGCAAGGTCAAGTTCGTCCTCGCTGTCATTGCCCATGTATCTTTTCATAAATGTTGCCGTTGGGCGCAACTGCTTTGAGTCACCCGCGACAACGATATACCTGCCTCTGTAAATTGTTGGCAGAGTGTTTTCAATAAACACCTGGCTGGCTTCATCGAAAAGAATAATGTCAAACATATTTTTCTTTAACGGGAAGATTGTTGAAACGCTTTCTGGTGAAAGCAGCCAGCATGGAAACAATTTAAGCAGATAGTCGCCGTAAAGTTCCATCATCTTTCTTATTGGCAGCAAGCCTTGTTGTTTTGTGATTTGATATAGGTAATTTTTGTTGTCAGGGTCGCTGTTAAAGTGGCTAATATATTCATCCTTAAATTTATCCGCACAAATTTGAATTGAAATTTGCTGCTCTTCTTCTTTAAGCGAAAGGATGCGATTGCGTATGTTTTCAAAGTCCATGATTTTGGAAAGTTTTTCTTTGTATTTTTCTTCGTATGTGATGGCCTCGTGGTAGACCCTGATTTCCAAAATTTTGTCGATGATTTCACGATATTGCTTTGCGTTTGAGGAGTTTTGGTAGGCAAAGTTTAACAACTCTTTTTCATCATCGCTTAAACTTTGCAGCGCCACATTCATGTCTCTAATTTCCACATAGTCGTTAAGCGCGCTAAGCAAAAGTTTTAAGAAGGTTGGGTTGCCGTTGATGATGTTGTCAACGGTCATCAAATATCCCTTTTTATCCAACACTTTTTCAAGCAGCGCGTAACTTTGAACATATTGCCTCATCTCTTGCAAAGTTTCCGTGAACTGCGCTTTTAACTGTGCCTGCTTTTTGTTCATGTTATAGCGCATGAACGGGTAGAGCGGGAAGAATACTTTTGACCAGCTCAGCGCGGCACTGAGTTTTGGATTTTCAATTTTTGCAATCATTTGAACAAGCGGACCAAGTTTGTTTTCATCCTCAATGTTGTTTTCAAGCATGTAAACCATAAGTTGTCTTGCATGCGGCTTTTTAGCGGTGTCAAACGGAATGATGTTTCTTTGCAGCATGGAGTTTAAATAGGTTTTCATTTGGTTGATTACATGAATGTCAACATTTGCCTTGATGTGGTCTATCAGCTGATTGTTCTTTTTTAGCATGATGTATCTGTAATAAAGCCCGCTTTTGTTTTTCTCTTTGATTACACGAACTGTGGAGTAGATGCGTTTGTAGTTCATCTTCATGATGTAAGAGTTTTTAAGCATCTGTTTGTATAGGGCGTAGTCAAAACTGTTTTTTCCAATCTTTGCAGAGTTGGTGTACATCTCTTGCAGCGACAGCCCAAACGGAGTTTTCGTGAACAGGGTGTTGGAGATGGTTTGCAACTGTTCAAGTTCCTTATTCAAATTTTTTTCAACCTGTTCAAAATCATTGGTCTCTTCTGTTTTGCGGTAGTTTTCCATCAAAATGTTGTGCATTTTGTTGCAGCGCTCATAAAACTCAACCTTGTTTTTTTCGGCGTCAGTTATAAACATACATTTAGAGTTTAGTGCTTTAAGCCTGTTAAAAACAACATCCAGTGCGGCTTTTTTCTGTGAAACAACCAGCACTTTTTTATCTTTACACAGCGCGTCTGCAATGATGTTTACTATGGTTTGCGATTTTCCCGTTCCGGGTGGGCCGTAAATTACCAAGTTGCCAGACTGGTTAAGTTTTTCAATGGCGCTCTCTTGCGCATAGTCAAGGTCGTTTATTGTGAAGGTGCGCTCATCAAACTTTCTAATTTTTTTGGAAGGCTTTGCCAAAAGCAGTTCGTCAATAGCCTCTGTGGAAAGCCTTTTCTTTTCCAAAAGAGAATAGTCGTTGTAAATTGAGTTGGCAAGAGGAAACCTTCCAATCACGCATGCGTTGTGAATTTTAAGAGCGTCGTCATGTGAAGAAGGCTCGCCCATGCTTTCAAACTTAATCATTTTGTCGCCAAAGTTTTTTGGCATATTAAACTTAAAGCCATAGGCAGAAAGATATTCCATCACATCTTTCACGCTTTTTAGTTTGTAGTCTAAAAGGTTGTCAAACTCGGTCAGCATGCCATCGCAGTTTAGGCGGTGCTCTTTGGCGTATGCCAGCATAAGCACTTTGTTAAACTGCACAAGTTCGTCATGCTTTGCCTCGATTGAAACAACGCTGTCGCTTTCCACATTGATTACAACGGGGAAGAGGATGAGAGGCGCTTTAATTTGCAAATCTTTGTTTATGTAGCCAGTTACGAAAGGATAGCCGATGAACATCTCATATCTGCCTGTTTCTTTTGCAAACTCTTCAACCTCGCGTTTCAGCGATTTAAGTTTGGTTACTTGCCCAGTTAATGCCTTTTTAATTTCTTCACGCTTAACCCTTTCACGGCGCAAATTTTCATTGCGCTTTTCCTCGGTTGAAAGATTGGTTGTGTCTAAAAAAGATGCCGTAACCTTTTCTTCCAGGTTAAAGTTTTTGTAAATTCTGTCTTTAATTTCCTTTCTAATTAAAGGAAAGGATGTGCGCTTGCCTTTCCATAAAAAAGTGAAGAATTCTTCAAATTCTTTGCCGTCATCGCCAATTATTGCGCCAATGTCGTAGGCATATTTTTTGCTTAGATTTTTGGAATAAAGGCTTCTGTTTTTTCCGCTTATCTCAATCAAGCGCTCTTTGTAATATTTGTAAATGGATTTCATATGTATTCCTCAAATATATTTTAACAAAAGTCTAAAAATTTTTCAACGAAAAAAGCAACTTATTTTAGTTGCCTTTTGTAAAATCCAAAGGTTTCTCAAATGTTTTAAAATTATTTGTTTCAAAATAGTCATGAACTTTATCTATAATTCGAAACCATCTTACATTGGCGTTGTGGCGGTTGATGTTCACCGTTTCAATGTCCATAAAGGCAATAGGGTGATTGGATAGGGCAACAACATCTAAAAGATGGCGCTCATTTTTTGTAAGCGTTTGGAAAAATTTGCTTTGAAAGAAATATGTGTCATTAAAATATGCGTCTCGCAAAAATAGTTTAGAATATGAGCGTTTGCCCTTCTCTCGTCGTTTTAGCGAACGAATTAAGTCGTCATAAAACAAAAAATAACTTCCAGCCGGCAGGTTGCAGGCTTGTTCTATTTTTTCAATTGAAAGGCTGCCGCCGAACGCCAAAGCCAAAAACCTTTTTTCACTTTCGGGCAGGTTTTGTGTCATGTTCTCCAAGTCGCTTGTGTCATGGCGCTGCAAATGCTCATAAGGGGGCTCGTCGCCCACAAAAGTTTCAACAAGTTCAATCTCGTTTTCGTCATCAATAAAAGAGTTGAGCACACATGCGTCATTGTGCTTAGAGAGTTCTTTGTTTGCCAGCAAAATTTCATTTCTTATGCAAAAGGAGGCGTAGGTGCTGAAAGTTGTGCCTTTTTTCGAGGAATAGCCGTTTATCGCTTTCATAAGCCCAATGCTTCCAATTTGATAAAGGTCGTCTAAATCAATGACGGTGTATTTATTTGCAAGGTTAACCATTTTATTGGCAAATTTATAAACCAGTTTTAAATTTAAAGCAAATATTTGAGATTTTGCCGACTCGTCGCCATTTTCAAGGCGTTGAAACAATTCTTTATTCTTTTGAGTGATGTCTTGATTTGTCATGCCCCTATTATATGTCATCATCAAAAAATTGTAAATATCTTTGCGGCAAATTTTATTGCTTTGAAAGCGCGGTTAAAAGTGAATTTTTAAGGCATACTAAACCTATGAAATTTTTTAAAAACCTGCTTTTGTATATTTCGGCGTTTATGCCAATGTATGTGCTTGTGCTGATTAAACTTGTGGTTGAATTTATCAACCAGAATTTGTCGTTCAATGTTTTAAACACAATAAATTTAATCACGCTGTTGCTGCTTATTCTTGCAAGTGTGGCGGGACTGGTTTGGAACATTAAGTATAACAAAGAAAAATCCAAAGAGGTGCGCATTTTAACCAAGCACAACATAACCGACCAGCACTTTTTGGGGTATTTTTCATTGTTTGTATTTTTCGCCATTCCACTGGATTTATCATATGTCAGCGTCTACTGCGTGTTTGTGGCGATTTTGATTATGATTGGAGTGGTTTACATACACAACTCGCTTTATTATATCAACCCATTTTTAAACCTGCTGGGGTTTAGTTTTTATGACATAACCTATGTGGAGGTGGGCTCGCAAGAGGAGCGGCACGCCAAAATTTTTTACAAAGGCGACTTGGTTATTGAAAACAAAACCTATTTTGTTAAACTCAAAAACGAAAATTTCAGTTTTGTAGATAAAAATCGCGCCAATAATTGAAAAAGGGGAAGAGAATGCAATCTGCTTTTTTAGGAAGTAAAAAAGATTACTATGTTTATGACCTTTCCAAGTGGCTGGTGTCAATTGCTTCGCTTTTGCTCTTGACGCCGTTTGTGGTTTATAATTTTGAAAAATGGCGCACCACAAACTCACAAATAAGTGGCAAGATGCTTGTTTTTAAAGGCAAATTGTGGCATGCATACGGCATATTTTTAATTTGGTTTTGTTTGTTCGGCGCATTTTTGGCGATTTCAAACTATGTGCTGTATGTGCTGGATTTATTGCTGCCACACAATCTTTCGTTTTGGGTTGTAAACGGCATTGTCATTTTGTTTAATGCATATCTGCTTAGAACGTTTTATCGCATGTGGGTTAAAAGATGCTTGGCTTTTGAGGGTTCTGTTGTTCCCACAATAGTCAAAACTCGGCTGTGGCCGACCATAAGGTTTGCGGTTCTTGCGTGGCTTATAAGCGTTTTTTCGTTAAATTTAGCAGCGCCTTCTGCCCATCAACTTAAAATGGTGGATTTTGCCCAAGGGCTGCAAATAAGCGGGCAAAACTTGCAATTTTTGGAGAGCGAAAAAACAATTTACATGTTTTGGTGGAAGGATGTGCTGCTGTGTCTTGCCACCTTGGGCTTTTATATTCCAATTTTGCACTATAAAATATTTTGCTGGCGAGCGCGAGGGCTTGCTCTCGCGGCGTAGAAGGGGGCAAAAAGCGCCGACATGCCTTTTAAACGCTCAATCACCTTAAACAAGCGAAAAGTTTGCCAAATCGCTTGTTTTTTATTATAAGATATTATATAATATATTATATATATTAGGCATACTGTCAATAATTGCGATAAGGGGTAGGTATGGAAGATTACACAGTGGAAGCGCAAGAACTTTCAAAATCAACAAAATATGATGCCAGCGACATTCAGGTGCTGGAAGGGTTGGAGCCTGTTCGTAAAAGGCCGGGCATGTATATCGGCTCGACAGACGAGCACGGCTTGCATCACTTGGTTACCGAGGTTGTGGATAACTCTATCGACGAGGCGCTTGCCGGCTACTGCACACGCATAGAGGTTACAATCAACGAGGACGGCTCTTGTTCTGTTGCCGACAACGGGCGTGGCATTCCAACGGGAATGATTGAAAAAGAGGGCAAAAGCGCTGTTGAAGTTGTGCTTACAAAATTGCACGCAGGCGGAAAGTTTGGTGGCGAGGGCTACAAGATTTCTGGCGGATTGCACGGTGTGGGCGTTTCTTGCGTGAATGCACTTTCTTCTCGTCTGGTGGCGGAGGTTTATCAAAACGGCCTCTATCACATCATAGAGTTTTCGCGCGGCAAAACCATAACTCCACTTAAAATTGTTGGCAAAACAGAAAAGCGTGGCACAATCATAACCTTCTGGCCAGACGATGAAATTTTTGAAACCACAGTGTTTAACTATGACACCATGAAAAACAGGTTTAGAGAAATTGCCTTTTTGAACAAAGGACTTGTGATTTCTCTTGAAGATAAAAGGCCGGGCAAGGAAAGAAAAGAGGTTTTTGAATTTAAAGGCGGCATAATTGAGTTTGTTGACTTTTTAAACAAAAACCGTGAAACGCTGCTTGCAAACCCTGTTTACTTTAATAAATTTAACCGCAATGAAAGTGGAGAAATTGAAAACGAAATTGAGGTTTGCTTTCAATTTAACGATGGCTACAACGAAATCATAAACGCCTATGCCAACAACATCAACACCGAAGAGGGTGGCACGCACTTAGAGGGCTTTAAAAACGGCCTCACCAAGGTGATAAACGACTATGCGGTTAAAAACAAAATCATCAAAGAAAACGAAAAACTTTCAGGTGAGGATTGCCGCGAGGGCATAACCGCAGTAATCAGCGTTAAATTAAGAAACCCGCAGTTTGAAGGCCAAACCAAAACCAAACTTGGCAACAGTGAAATGCGAACCATTGTTTACAAAGCCATGGTTGACAACTTTGGAGACTATTTGGAAGAGCATCCAGTTGAAGCCAAAAACTTGATTATGAAATCGGTCAACGCTCAGCGCGCAAGGGATGCCGCAAGAAACGCAAGGGAACTGACAAGAAGAAAAAGCGTGCTTGAAAACACAACCTTGCCAGGCAAACTTGCAGACTGCACCGAGAAAAACGCCGAGCATTGCGAGATTTACCTTGTGGAAGGTGATTCCGCAGGCGGTACAGCAAAACAGGGCAGAGACAGGCGTTTTCAAGCGATTTTACCTCTTAGGGGCAAAATCTTAAACGTTGAAAAGGCGCGTCTTCACAAAATTTTGGAAAATAATGAAATCAAAAACATGGTAACTGCTTTTGGCGCAGGCATTGGCAGCGAGTTTGATGCAAGCAAACTTCGCTATCACAAAATCATATCCATGACCGATGCCGACGTGGACGGAGCGCATATTAGAATTTTGCTGCTCACATTCTTCTTCCGCTATATGAAACCATTGATTGAAAACGGATATGTTTATTCGGCAAAACCGCCTCTTTACAAGGTTGCTAGGGGCAAGGATGAAAAATATTTCTACTCGGATGCCGAATTGAATGAAGAACTTGAAACCAACGGCAGAAAGGGCGTTACAATTCAAAGATATAAAGGTCTTGGTGAAATGAACGCAGAGCAACTTTGGGAAACCACCATGAACCCTGAAAAGCGAACACTTATTCAAATTACAATGGAAGACGCCATTGAAGCCGACAAACTTTTCAACCAACTTATGGGTGAAGACCCAGAACTTAGAAGAAGTTTTATCGAAGAAAATGCAACTCTTGTAACTGATTTGGATGTTTAAAATTTAATAAAGGAAAGTAAAAATGAAAGAAGAAAAGAAAAGTTTGGAAGAACTTTTGCAAAACACCAAAATTGAAAAAGTCGATGCTGTGGGTGAACTTAAAAAGTCGTTCATCTCTTATGCCATGGCGGTGAATGTTTCGCGTGCGATACCAGATGTAAGGGACGGGCTTAAACCTGTTCACCGCAGAATTTTGTATGCAATGGGCGAACTTGGCAATTTTTATGACAAGCCGTTTAAAAAATGCGCAAGAATTGTGGGTGAAGTTATGGGTAAATATCACCCTCACGGCGACAGTTCTGTTTACGACGCTATGGTGCGCCTGGCACAGGATTTCTCAATAAGATGTCCGCTTATTGACGGGCATGGAAACTTTGGCTCGGTGGACGGCGACCCACCAGCAGCTATGCGTTACACCGAGGCAAGGCTTTCAAAAATCGCCTCGCTCATGCTTGAAGACATCGACAAAGAAACGGTGGCATTTTATCCAAACTTTGACGAAACACTTATGCAGCCAACCGTGCTTCCAGCCAAATTTCCAAACCTTTTGGTGAACGGCTCGGACGGCATTGCTGTGGGCATGGCAACCAATATTCCACCTCACAACCTCACCGAGGTGATTAACGGCGTGCAGGCGCTGATTGACAACCCAGACATCGACATAGACGAACTTATCAAAATCATTCCTGCACCAGATTATCCAACGGGCGGAATAATCATGGGCAGAAGCGCCATAAAACACGCATACAGAACAGGCCGCGGTGGAATTGTTTTAAGGGGCCGCGCCGAAATTGAAGAAACCTCAACTGGCAGACAAAGAATTGTTATCACCGAACTTCCTTATCAAGTCAACAAAGCAAAATTCATCATGCAGGTGGCGGACCTGGTTAAAAACAAACGAATTGAAGGCATTGCAGACATCAAGGAAGAATCCGACCGTCAGGGCATGAGAATTGTAATCGACATCAAAAAAGACGCCAATGCACAAGTTGTTTTAAACCTGCTCTACAAACATTCTCAACTTCAACAGGGTGCGGGAATAATCATGCTGGCGCTCGTTGACGGCGTGCCAAAAATCTTAAACCTCAAACAGGTGCTTGAATGCTATCTTGCTCACCAAATTGACGTGCTTGAAAGAAAAACACGCTTTGACCTTGGCAAAGCAAAAGAGCGCGAGCATATTGTTAAAGGCCTTGTTATTGCGCTTGCAAACATTGACGAGGTTATCGCAATCATCAAGGGCTCGGAAGACAAGCAAGACGCGATGGCAAAACTCATTCAAAACTTTGAACTTGACGAAATTCAAGCAAATGCCATTTTAGAGATGAAACTCTCTCGCCTCACAAGTTTGGAAGTTGAAAAACTCAATGAGGAACTTAAAGAATTGGAGGCACGAATTGCCGACCTTGAAGACATCCTTGCCAAACCTGAAAGGGTGAAGAAAATCATCCGTGACAACTTGGACGGCATCAAGGCAGAATTTGGCGAGCCAAGAAAAACAGAAATCAGCATGGATGTTGGTGGAATTGAAATCGCCGACTTGATTGAAAAGGAAGACGTTGTAATTTCCATGACACATCTTGGCTATGTTAAGCGCATGTCAACCAGTGAATATCACGCTCAAAAGCGTGGCGGGGTGGGCATAACCGCGCACAAAACCAAGGATGAAGACTATGTTGACAAAATGTTCATAACCTCCTCGCATGATGACCTATTGTTCTTCACAACCAAAGGCAAGGTTTATGCAATCAAAGCCTATGAAGTGCCAGAGGCACAGCGCACGGCGAAGGGCAGAAGCGTGGTGAACCTGATTGCTCTTGACGCTGACGAAAAGGTTACAACAATCATTCCTCGTGGCGAAGATGCCAAAGGCAATTTGATTATGGCAACCAAAAACGGGCTTATCAAAAAGACGGATTTAAGCGAATTTGAACGCATTAACAAAAATGGCAAGATTGCGATTTCGCTGCTAGATGGCGATGAACTCATCGAAACGCAAATGTCCAGCGGGGAAGATGAAATTTTGATTGCATCACATGAAGGCAAGTGCATCCGCTTTGCTGAAACAGATGTTCGAAAAACTGGCAGAGGCAGCCAAGGCGTTAAATCTATGGCGCTCAGCCAAGGTGACACAATAATTGACATGACAATCATCAAAAAAGGCTCGCAAATTGTAACAATCACCGAAAATGGCTATGGCAAGCGTTCTAACGAAAGTGAATATCGTTTGCAAGGCCGTGGCGGCATGGGTGTTAAAGCGGGTGTGTTCAACGAAAAAACAGGCAAACTTGTTGCCCTTAAACAGATAAGCGGCGATGAAGATATTCTTATGATTGCTGACAGTGGTGTGATTATAAGAACACCGATTGAAGACATCAGTATGTTCTCGCGTGTAAGCCAGGGCGTTAAAGTTATGCGTCTTAAAGACGGCGCAAAAATCGTAAGCGTGGCGCTTACCGAAAAACAAGAAGCCACGGACGGCAACCAAGAAACTGACGCGGACACGCCTAACGGCTAACCGCGATTTCTTGGTTTCCCCCGTGAGCCCCCTTCCGCCTCGCTGGGCTCGCCTCTGGACTCGCCTAGCGCTGGCATGGTGTTCGCAAATTTGTGTTGGTCGGGCAAAGCCCTTCTTCCAACAAAATTTGCTCCGTGGATGTAAAAATCGTGGCGGCAACCAAGAAACCGACGCGGAGACAGAATAAAAATACGTAATAAAAAGAAAGCATATCGCTTTCTTTTTTGTTGTTTATAATGTTTTATTTGACTTTTTTGGGTGTTATGACTAAAATAATTAAATCAAGGAGATTTTTATGCCAGAGTTTGTAAGACCAAGACCAGTTTTTCCAAAGCGCGCTGTTGTTACCGGCGGCATGCCATATGGCAATAAACATTTGCATTTTGGCCACGTTGCAATGATGCTTAGGGCGGACACGCTCGCTCGTTTTTTGCGCGATAGAATTGGAAGCGAAAATGTTGTGTTTGTTTCGGGCACAGATTGCTATGGCTCAACCATCACCGAAACTTACAGAAAATTAAAGGAAGAAGGCAAACTTGCTGGTCAAAGCCTTTATGACTTTGTTTATTCCAACTATTTAGACCAAAAAAAGACTTTTGAAGATTTTGAAATTCAGCATAACTTTTATGGTGGCTCGGCATTGGAGCCAATGAAATCGCAACACGAAAATATGAGCGATTACTTTTTTACAACACTCTATTCCACGGGTTTGGTTTCCAAGCATAAATCTTTGCAGTTCTATGACGAAAAACTGGGCGTGCTGCTAAACGGCAGGCAGGTGGTTGGCAAGTGCCCAATAGAGGGCTGCCAAAGCGAAAAGGGCTATGCGGACGAGTGCGACCTTGGCCATCAATATCTGCCAATGGATTTGATTGACCCTGTCAGTGCGCTTTCAGGTGAAAAACCAAAATTGATTGAAGTGGAAAATTGGTTTTTTGATTTGGATAAGTGCACCGATGAGGTTAGGCAGTGGATTGAAAGCATTGAAAAACGCAGCGACACGCCAAACTTTATGGTTAAAGAGATAAAAGAGTTTCTTAAAAAGCCGGAAACATATGTGAAAAAAGAATATGTTCCAAAACTTAAAACTCTTCCGCTTCCGCCATACGAATTTGTGGATAAAAACGCGCCAAGCGTTACGCTTATTTTTAACAAACTCAGCGACAGAGAAGATGCGTGCAAAATTCTTGCGCAAAACTTTATTCATTACCGCAACGGCAAAACGCTTGTGCCATTCCGCCTTACTGGCAACACAGAATGGGGAGTGCCTTGCAGAGAGGTTGATGGGCTGAAAGGCCAAACCTTCTATTGCTGGCCGGAAAGTCTGTGGGCGCCAATTTCGCTTACCAAGGCATACTTAATCAGCAAGGGCAAGGGCGAGGACGAGTGGAAGAAGTACTGGAAAAGCACCGATGCCCAAGTTTATCAAGTGCTCGGCGAAGACAACCTTTCTTTCTATGGCCCAGCGCAACAGGGCATATGGATGCACATGCAGGGCAAGAGGGCCTCTTTTCCACCAAAGGATGGAGATTTTCAACTTACAAACCTCGTGCCAATTAAACACCTTTTGTTCTTGAACAAAAAGGCATCATCCTCTGGCGCGGTGAAACCACCAATGGCAAAAGAATTTTTAAATTATTACACGCCAGAGCAACTTAGAATGCATTTCTTAGGCATGAACCTTACAAACAATAATGTAAATTTTATGCCAAAACCATTTAACCCAGATGCAAAACCTGATGAACTTGACCCGGTTTTAAAAGAGGGCAATTTGCTTACAAATGTTTACAACCGCATTTTGCGAACGGTTTTCTATTCCACTCAAAAATATTTTGACGGCAAAATTCCTGAGGCACCAATTTCGCCAGAGGTTAAAGAAACTTGCAAAAAGGCCATATTAGATTACGAGCGCTTTATGTATGATAAAAAATTTCATCAAGTGATTAACTGTGTGGATGTGTTTGTAAGAAACATCAACAAAAATTGGGTGGCAAAAGTTTCCTCTTGCGATGAAGAGGGCTTAAAAGCGCTTACTGTAAACACGATTGAACTCATCAGGGTGGCAAACATTTTGCTGCATCCACTTGCGCCAGTGGGCACAGAAAAGGTGAGGGAATATTTAGGCTTTGACGAGCGTTCATTCAGTTGGGATTATATATTTGAAGATTTCACTTTCTTCAAATCCTCGCCAAGTATAAAAACTTTGCAAGAAAAAGAAGACTT
>ERZ1643251.3292-NODE-3292-length-15090-cov-9.451812_pt1 | contig 15090 bp, 18 predicted proteins | sample MGYA00579261_ERZ1643251 | MGnify/ENA primary metagenome ERZ1643251 (study PRJEB29033, sample SAMEA4952267) | chicken gut metagenome | biome: Broiler Chicken; feature: Gastrointestinal Tract; material: Caecum | place: Ireland | collected 2018 | study: Broiler...
TGAATGCGGACCACCCGTCCTTTTTGCAACCCGAATCGTTGCAAGGAATGAACCTGTTTGTGTACTGCGGGAATAATCCTGTGATGCATCGGGATCAGAACGGAAACGATTGGAATAGTTTTTGGACCGGGGTAGGCAATTTCTTTACTAAAACGATACCAGAATGGTGGAAGAATGATGTTGAACCATTTTTCACTCGGAATATACCTGATTTCTTTACCAAAACGATACCGAATTGGTGGAATGGTTCTGTAGTTCCTTGGTGGAATAATGATATTGCACCATTTTTCACTCGAGATATACCAAATTTCTTTACCAAAACAATACCTGATTTTTTTGTAAATACGTTTTGGAAAGATTGGATTGTAGATAAGGTTTGGAATCAATTCATCGTAGGAACTATTTGGAACAAGGGCTTGTTGCCTGCGTGGAATTGGCTATCAAACACTAAAGAAGGTGGTATTGTATGGAACATCTTATGGGTAAGATGTTCACTGGCCAGTTTGATCATTAGTATTGTTGCATTAGTTCCTACTGTAACACCAATAGGTGTAGCTGGGGTGGTTTTAAGCATTGCGTCATTAATTGGCAGTATTATCTCTCTATTAATGTCTATATTTTCGTAATTAAAGGAGGATTTATGAGGTTTGGCTTGTTAATCGCATCAATTATTTTATTAATTATTGCGATTGTTTTACTAGTATTACATTTTGTAATTGGAATTGATATATTCTGGTATACTTTACCTTTGGCATGCGCAATAATAACCAATTTAATTTTAGGAATATACAATTTGAAAAGAAAAAAATAAAAGATCCAAATCATATTTAACATAAATAATTACCTACTGAACTGAGAGGTGTGCACATTCTTCACACCTCTTTATTAACAAACAAATGCACCAACTTATAAAATGTCAAATATATAGTAATTGAATATACACAAAAACAAAATGATTATTGCCAACAGTATCGCAACGCTGTAAAATATTCATATAAATAGAACTGTTTAAATACACACACAACGGTTCTGCATTGGTACAGGAAAAGACAGTAACTTCAAGCGGAACGAAATACATCACATTCCTGTACAACGGCGAAGGACTGACGGGACGAGCGGCATCAGGCATAAAAGCATTAACAACAACAATAAACCGCTATGGAATTGATAGTTCCGCATACAGAAACGTAATGAACTTATACGGAAAAGCAATTTCCGAATCTACTAAGAATACTATCAATAAGGTGTTTACTGAAAGTGCTCACATCATATGGAAAAGCACAATAGTCGCATCCGGAATTCAATGTTTGATAGGAATACTCTTTTAACTGACTGGTATTAATGGGAGATATTAAATGGCATACTTACTCTTGATATTTGTAGCAATAGTATTTATCGCTGCTTGTAATTGTCAGTTTAAGTGGAAATTTGGTGCGCGATTTTGTAAAAGAAAAATACCGAAAAATTCAGTGTGGAGAAAAATATATCCTTTTAAAGAAGACGAAAGAAATCCATTACTGTATGTAAAATGGATTCCCGTTGTGATAACATTCATTATTCTAATCGCGTGTTTAATACTTTACATCGTGTATTGGATATATCCTTCGTTACTGTCAGACTTTTTGGAATCCAAATTGTGTTTTTGGATTTGTATAGCTTATACTAACATCAATACTATTTATTTCATTGTGATGATTAATTAAGCAATAAGGATCATGAAAAGCGTGCACAAAATTGCGGCGGCTACACAGCAAAAGTGTAGCCGCTTTTTTACAAAAGACATTGCGACAAATGGAACGAGAGCTAAAGAGAACATCTTAAATTGTAAATTACTGTTTTCAACACACTCAAGCAAAAGTAAATGCGCATTGACACAACAGGTAAATTGTCGTATAGTAATATTGTAGCAACGTTCTACCCGCCCTTCCGCTACCGCAGTTACTACTTCGACATTGAAAGCGGAATGTACTACTGCCACACCCGCTACTACGTCCCCGAATGGTGCCGTTGGCTGAATGCGGACCACCCGTCCTTTTTGCAACCCGACTCGTTGCAAGAAATGAACCTGTTTGTGTACTGCGGGAATAATCCTATAACGAATATTGATCCAATAGGGTGTTTCTCTTTGAGCATTTTAGTTGTGATTGGATTTGTAATTGGAATTTTAGTTCCCGAAATTGGCACTGCTGTATATTCCCAAAAAAACTCAAATGTTATTTATTATGATAGTCCCGACCAACTGGCACAAGATTGGGCTCAGTCGTATTATAATACTAGTTACGAAAGATGTTCCATAATAATGACAAAGGTAATTGATGGTAAAACAAAGTATTATTTCGAAAGAGTATATGATGGGACATCAGATAGCGTAGCATTCCAGTTTTATTTTGGATATATGCACCAGCAGATGAAATCATTGATTTATAATGAAGAAATATACGGATTTATACATTCGCATGCATCTGGCATTACCTATCCATCTGAAGCAGACGAGTTTTTAAAATTGATACCAGGAATAAACGTCTCTTATATAGCCTCTTCTCCAGTCAATGCTCAACCATATCAAACTAATAAAACTTTTTGGCAGGCATTATGGGATATGATAAAAAAAATCCCTGCATATTTATAAATGAGGTGCAAAATGAAAAGCAAATCCTTGTTGATTGTTTTACTGCTGATATTAATAATATTGTCCTTTACCGCCTGCGAACACAGCACGGATTTTGAGGAAGACGGAATAAAATACCGAGAATTTGACGGGGCAACGAGCGTTTTGGGCTTTGTGGACGAAGAAAACTCCACCAAAGATTTGGTAATCAAGGGCAAAACAAATCAATTTCCACAGTATTATGTCTGGGCGATTAGTTTTTACGCTTTTGAAAACTCCGATGTGGAAACAGTTACCATAGAATACTACAAAGCGCCGTACAATGTTTTCCATACTGACAGCTCCGAAATGTTGTGCACTTTCGAAAAAATACTTGATAAGGCATTTAAAAATTGCAAACAGTTGCGTGAAATAACCTTTCCAAAGGAAATGACCACTATTTGTGTAGAATCGTTTTGGGGATGTGAAAGTTTGAAAGAAGTTACCTTTCCATGGGGACTGCAAAAAATAGAACAAAGTGCATTTGCGCAATGCAGCAATTTGAGCGTTGTGCATTTTGACGAAAACTTCAATTTTTTAGGGGCAAATGCATTTGTAAACTGTGCACAACAAATGACGTTATATATGAAATGTCCTCCGCCCACCGTTGACGGTGAAGCATTTTCGTGGGGGACGCAAATTACCGTGGTTGTACCGCAACAATTATTTGAAGTTTACAGCAATCATGAATACTGGGGAAAATTTAATATTGTTGTTGAATAAATGTTGACAAAATTTGCTTTCCAAACACCAAAACCTAAGCCGAGGGCGATTGCCTTCGGCTTGTTTTTTGCCACATTGTTTCAATAAAATCAACTTTGCTTTGGGCTTGTTCATTGAGAATATTCACAAAAAATTCACCGTCGATTGTTTTCAGGTCGAACAGCATAACTTGAAACTTTGAATATTGACGGCGACAACATATTGCCGTATAATATAATTACAAACATATACCAACAAAATTGCACAAAGGGTTGTTACTTCCATCACTTTTTGTGTGCGTGGGGCAAGCCAGCACGGAAGTGAAAATCATGCGGCAAAGCAAATGGTTGTTAAGTTTTTGCACAAAAGTGAAAAGAAGAAACTTTACAGAGGTGCATTTTTGAAAAACTTTGAATTTTAATATACATACCGTTAACATTACGTTTGAGGGCAAAAGGGTTTTAAATGAACAACTCGGTTGAAGATTTCCATAAGCCTACGTCATTGTTTTAGCGATAAATTACAACGGACAAACGTCAGTACAAACAAGATTTGCAGCAAAAAATATACAGTAAAAAGCAGTTATGAAAAACAAAGATGAAACTTACAAACTAATAGACGCATCGCTTTTCCACGGACGTGTGCCACACGCCGACACTTGGACTTTTTGCTGTTTTATTTTGGTAACTTGCGGATTAATGCTATTGTGGCAGGCGATTTGGGGCGTTCTTGTGCTGATAGGCAATGTGAAATTTACCGAGGAAGATTCTTGGCGAATCGTATTGGGAATTTGCATGCTGGCAAGCGTAATCGGCACGGCAATTTTTCTTGCAAAACAACTAAAATTGAAAAAAGACATTTACCTTTGGCTTGACGACGCCATAAAAGTTGTGGCAACCACCTACACCGTTGACACAACGCCCAGGAATGCAACCAAATTAAAAGTGAAATTACGGTATAAAAAACATATCTACAACTTGTACAGCGGAGACCCGTACAAATATGCCGTGTTTACAAACGTAGGCTTTTCGAGAAGTTTCACGAAGTTTGCAGACAAGCAAGTGGAAGTTTTGTATTCGCCGAAATACCAACAAGTGTTGTTTTTGTATGACACGCAAGGTCTGTAACAAAAAATCATTAAGCAAACGTTAAATGTGTTGCAACAGTACGTGTATTGTAAAATCATCCCAAATAACACCTGCTTTACGACTATTGCTACTGCATTGGTAATTGAGGGGGAGGAAATTTTGAAAAAATCTTGGAAAATCTTGATTGTCTTACTTTTGGTACTTGTGATAGGCGGAAGTGTGTTGGATTTCGTGCTTTCGGCAACTGACGACAAAACCACCGTTAACTGGGAAGCCTACGCAATTTTTATTGCCGTGGTGATTGCCGTTGCATTGGCAAGAATTTTGACAGTGCGAAGCAAAATAACAAAATTATTTTCAGCCTATCAAAACAAAAACTACGACAAGGTAATAGAAATGCAAAGCACGGCAAACATAATAGGTTTGCGCCAAGTGCAACAAGAGACAATTTGGCTTGTTGTGGCGGTGTCTTACTTGGAACTTGGCAACACGCAAGAGTTTTATAAAATTATCGGCAAAGTTAACAGCGATATTCTTCAAAACAGAAAAATTCTTTGGCAGGCGATTTGCTGTTTTTCGCAAAACGACTCGGAGGGCTTTTTCCTCTGGCAACAAGCGTTGCAAAACAACCCAAACGAAACGGACAAACAAAAAGCGTTGGGTGTTTTGGATGTGTTGGTTAAGGCGAAAAATCGGCAACCGTTGAACGAAGAAGAAAAAAATTTGATCAACGCTTTACATTCTGCCCTGATAACAACCCTTGTGGAAAGGGCAAGTAACGGCGATTTTAATGTGTAAAATGACGAAAAAAACTTTCGTATATGTAAAACTCTACTTGAAAAGAGCATCAGGTAATCAAAAAACATTACAACTAAGTATTGTGTTTGTCACAAGTTGGTTTTTACTTTTATTTCAAATCAAATGCAGCATCGTATCGAACTGCTTACAATACTGCTAACACAAAATCTAAAGAGGCGCAAAATGAAAATTAAAATTGCCACTTTCCGTTCGGCATTGAAGTACTCGGAAAACTTCCTTCAACAACAAAAAGATTTTTTGCAGACGATACAAAAAGCCGTGGGCGTACCCATAGAAACGGCGGCACTTGATGACTACGACTGTGATTTGAAACTCATTTTTGTGCAGACGGGCGGTTCGGAAGGTTTGTTTTTGCAAAATTTTGCACAACTGCAACCTCCCTACTACCTGCTGACAAACGGCGCAAACAACAGCCTTGCCGCTTCTTTGGAAATTTTGACCTATCTGAAAAACAGGCAGTTGGAAGGCGAAGTACTGCACGGCGACACAGACCACATTGCTCGCAGAATAACGCAACTGTGCAAATTGGGCGAAGCACGCAAAAAACTTGCCGACATGCGTCTCGGAATGATAGGAAAACCTTCCGATTGGCTGATTGCCTCGGTGCCCGACTACGCCACAGTAAGAAAACTGTTCGGCACGGAAATAGAGGACATAGACCTTGCGGAATTGGAAAATATGTCCAAGACCATGCATCCGTCGCAAAAGCAACTTCCCGACGGCGCCTTTGACAAATCGGAATTGGAAAGTTCGCTTAATATTTACGAATGCGTGAAACAGATTGTGGAAAAACACCGTCTTGACGGGTTTGCATTGCGCTGTTTCGACCTGCTTTCCGACGTGAAGATGACGGGATGCATGGCGTTGGCTTTCTTAAACAGCGAAAATACCGTTGCCACCTGCGAAGGCGACCTTATGGCAATGCTTTCCATGTGCGTACTGCGTGCCGTGTGCGGAAAACCATCTTTTCAGGCAAATCCTTCTCGCATAGAAACGGCGGAAAACAGCGTTGTTTTTGCCCACTGTACGTTGCCCCTTTCCATGACGGAAAGTTTCAAACTGGACACGCATTTTGAAAGCGGCATAGGCGTTGCCGTGCGTGGCAAAATGCATGTCGGCGACGTTACCGTGTTGCGTCTTTCCTCCGACCTGAAACACTACTTCTTGAGTAGCGGACAAATTACAGGCAACTTGGAAGAGGATAATTTGTGCAGGACGCAAGTACGTGTGCATCTTGACGAGGACGTGAAACTGCTGTTGCAACGCCCCTGCGGAAACCACCACGTCATTTGTTACGGAAACTGTTGCGACAGCGTGGAAATGCTGCTTGACAGTTACGGATTGGTGCGTGTACGGTAGAAGCCGCATTTCCCTTTGTTTGAGGTTTTGCAGAGTCAATCAAATTGCAGTTTACCAGACGTCACAGGCAAAGTGAGTTGTTTTACCCGCTTTCCCGTGGCGTTTTTTGTATTTTTTTTGCAAAATTTGTAACAATTTGTTGTAAAATTGTTTACAAACAGTTGCAATGACATTAAAATGTAATAAAGTATACTTCAAAGAGCGAAACTTATGACAAGGGAAAAATTCAACGAATTACTGAAAAACATCAAGGACGAAGACAACTTCCGCCTTTTTCACGACGAATTTTGTCCGTTGGCAACAAAGTTTTGTTTGTATCAGTACGGAAACAAAGAAGTTGCAAAAGCCATGTCGGAAGATTTTTTTCAGTACATACGCACAACGGACCTGCCTTACATACAAAACCCCGAAGGATGGTTGTACTCCATGTGCAAACAGTTGGGCAAAAGAAATTCGGAAAACAACCCCACTGTAAACGAACAGGCAAAGTTGTTTTCCGACTTCAACGACGAAATGTCGGTGGAAATCTGGCATGCCATGGGACAATTGACGGAAAGCGAACGTGACGTGGTGATTTTGAAATGGTTTTGCGGATACACCCTCAAAGAGGCGGCAAACATCATGGACAAACCCTACGATACGGTAATTAAAATGCACAACCGCCTTAAAGGAAAACTCAAAAACATTTTGTCGTCAAACTAGTTTTTCGGAAAATTTCTGCAAAAAATACCAACACCGCTTGCGCAACGCAAGCGGTGTTTTTGCTGTAAAAACACCTCTGCCGTGTACCTGCGCCACGGCAAAGGGCAACGTTCTTTTGCAGGACTTGTTTCAAAAAGGTGTGCCGCCCGAATCATAAACCTCGGACGGCACACTATTTAAGGAAGGGACTGTAGTGGAAAGTTATTGAGCGGACGCTTGGCTTTGCCTTTGTTCTTTCAGGGATTCAAGGTAGGCACGTGCTTCCGCTTCCGCAGTTGCAAGGGCATTTTCCAACGTTTCTTTTGCAGAAGCAAGCGTCGCTTCGGCAGATGCCCTGATTTCTTCCACTTCGGCAAGTTGCTCTTCGGTGAGGTCGGCTTTGATGTTTTCCAACATTGCGTTTGCCCGCTCCGTAAGCAACGCTTCCGCCTCATACAGGGGTGCCGCCGAAAAACCTTCGTTGCGGTACTTATCGGCAAGGTCTTTGAGTTGCCGTGCCGTTTCTTTCATTTCGTTGATGAAACCTTTGGCATTTTCCGTTACGACGGGGGGAAGCAATGACTCGGCAAGTGTGGCAAATTGTTGAGCAGAAGTTGCCACAAGTTGAATTTCATCGGCGTACTCTTCGGCAAAGGCTGCCACTTCCACCGTCAGTTGGGCTTCTATGTCGTGCAGAGCCTGCGTCAAAGCCTCTTTGTGTTGTGCCACCAACTCGCCCGCTTCGCTGTTTTCAAACAGTTTGTTGGCGTACGCTTCGATACTTCTTACCGTTACTTCGCCGTCAGCATTGCGTATGTTTTCAACTTCCTCTTCGGAAAGGTTCAACGCTTGGACGACAACGGCAATTTGTTCCTCCGTCAGCGGTGTTTCGGAAACGGTCTGCATGTATTTTACAACGTCGGCAATGGCTCCGATACCGTGCGCACTCCACGAGTACATTTCGTACATCACGCCGTAGTACACTGTTGTGGGATGTTCCAAAGCGTGCAATGTGTAATAGGCTGCGTAGATGCTGTCCAACGTTTTGGCTGCAAGTTGGTCGTACACCTGGCTTGCTGCGGCTTTTGCCTGCTCGTAGGTTCTGGTGGCAAATTCCGCAATGTTTTCGCTTGCCGCAGTCAGCATTGCCATCAGTTGCTTTGTGTCAAGTTTGACGGCTGCTTCCAACGTTACCTGTCCTGTTTCCGATGCCGACACCGCCAAACGGAATTGCGCAAAACCGAGGTTCTGAATTACTTCGTCGTCGGGATACTTTGCCTTGAATTCTTCCAGACGGCGTTGCAACGAATAGGGAAGTTCGCCGTCGGTAACAACTGTGATGCCCGCCTCTGCCGCCTGTTCCGATACTGCCGTTTCAATTTTTCCCGTCAGTTTGTCGGCGACAAATTCGCCACGCCCCGACGATACGCTTACATGTACGGCTTTGCCGTCAAACAGATAGTTGAGTTCCGCCGCCTCACGGGTGATTTGTGCAACGACGTACTCCACGTCTTTGCCCACCAAGTCTTCCACCATGCCGTACAGCAAAACCTGTCCGTCTTCGTTGGAACCGTAGACGCTGACAACCTTGTCGTTGTTGTCCACTACCATTTCTACCGAGGGATTTATGTCCAATGCCACAAAGGAATTGACTTCGTCCCCCTTGGGTGCGCACCCTGCAAAACACACAATCAAAAGGGAAACGCACAAAACCACGGATAATATCCACGCTACTTTTTTCATAACGAAACCTCCTTTTCGTTTTTGTCTTTTCGCACATTAAACGAAATCAAAGTGCCGTTTGTTGCACACAAATTGATTTTTTTGAAATTTTCAGTTGTTGGCGTTTTGCCAATAGTCGTTGGCAGAGCCGTACTGCGCTACTATGTTTTGAACAAAGGCGTCAAAATCCGCATCGGAAATGGCTTCCCTTACCGTTTGATACATTTCGCCGTAAAATTGCAACCGCATTTGCACCTGCACGTTGAGGAAATCCGTTACCTTTTGGGCAAATTCCTGCAAACTTTGCGGAATATGCACCAAATCCTGCAATGCGGAGGCGTCCGGCCACACCAAAGAAATAAGTTGCACCAACGTTTCGCCTACCCTGTCGAAAACTTCATCGGAAATGTAGTTGGCAAGTTCTTCGAGGTGTGCTATCGCCGAAGAGGCAATATCTCCCAACTCATCCAAAAAGTGCGAAACAAGCAACCGCACGGTGTTTTTCACTTCGCCGTAGAGATAATGACTTTGGTAGTAACTTTGCAACTGTTGCTCGGAAAGCCCTTCCGCCTGTCTTTGAGAAATAAAGGGAGATTGGCGGGCAGTGTCGTTGAAAAAGTTTTTGAGGCTTTCTCCCAAAATGGACGCAAGCCCGTCGGCATCCGTTACGTTTTCCGCTACAACGGCGTACACACCCTTCTTTTGGAAGTAGTCGTTTAGGCTGTTTGCAACGGTAGCAAGGCTTTCGCCGTCCCCTCCGCTGACACGCAGCGTCGCAACGTCGTCCATATCCACAAACCCTAAACGTGCCGAATAATCCACAAAAAGCGTTACCGCTTCGTCTATCGGCAACCCCAAAAGTTTTTCATACAGTCTGTCGTAGTTGAGGACAATGTCGGCGTCTTCGTTGAGGGCGACGCTGTCGGAAACGACGCCTTTTTCCGTTACAAAGGCTACTTTCGGATTGAGTTCCACAGTCACGCATGCCGATGCAGTTTGTCCTACGGGGAGAACAAAGGGAAGCACTACGGCAAGTACCAGCACGGCAGCCACCGCCGAAATCCACAAGGCAGGACGGCGGGAAAACGTGTTTGCGGATGAGGACTTCGCCCTGTCGCAACGCACGTTTGCAGGTTGCGCAGGTACTATTGCATCCAATTCGCTTTTCAATCTTTTTTTCCACGATTTCATTGTCAGTTCTCCTTCAATTCTCTTTTCAACTTTTCCACGGCACGTTTGTACTTGGACGTTACCGTACCCACGGGACAATTAAGCATGGCGGCAATTTCTCTGTGACGGTACCCCCACAAAACGTGCAACACCACGATGGTGTTTTCTTCAACATCCAGCACTCGCTGCATGGCGTCAAACACAAACGTCTGTGGCATTTCCCTGCCTTTTTCCGGCAAGTCATCCACGTTTACGGTGGATTTTTCTCGGCGCAAGGCGTCCAAAGCGGTGTTTTTGGCTATCTGGAAAATCCACGCCCTTCCGTTTGTGTGCGGTTGGTAGCAGGACGCACTGTTGCAGATTTTCAGAAACGTAGTTTGCAAACAGTCCTCGGTGTCGGCACGGTTGTTAAAGTAGGGGTACAAGAAAGCATACACGCCGTTTTTTATGCTTGCAAAAAGTTCTGCAACCGCATCGCTGTTGTTTTTTGCAATTTCCGTTATTAAAAAATCGATTCTTTGTTCTCGCATATGCTTTCCGTGGTTGTGTTTTCAGTAATTAAACGTTGCAAAGGGGGTTTTTGTTGCAAATTTTCGCTTTTATGCCACAAAAATTGTAACACAAGCGAAGTTTTTTTACAAGCACATCCAAATGTGTACAAAAGCCGTCAAAAAAGGCAAAACTTTGCACACAATGCAGGGAAAGACGAAACTGAAAAGGTAAAAATTTTCACAGACGAAAATGACAATGCAAAACAGTTTGCACCCAGGCTCGGCGTGTGGTACAATGTGTGTACAAATCAGGAGGAATGTTATGTCTCAGGTTAAACGTATGCTGGAAGGCAAACTGTACTGTTGCCTTGTGCCGGATGAAAAAAGAGAACAAATGCAAAAAAACAAAGAGGAATTTTTGGACAAATTCAACGCCACCTCTTTCGGCGACTTTGAAACAAGGCGTTCGCTTGCAAAACAACTTTTTGCACACCTTGGCGAAAACAGTTTTATCAACAAACCGTTTTTTTGCGATTACGGTTGCAACATCAGTATCGGCGACAACTTTTACGCAAACTACGACTGCATAATGCTGGACGTAAACAAAATTACCATAGGCGACAATGTTTTCATGGCTCCACGTGTGTGCGTGTACACTGCTGGACACCCCATCGACAAGGACGTGCGCAACGCACAACTCGAATACGGGTACAGCGTTACGATAGGAAACGACGTGTGGATTGGCGGCAACACCGTGATAAACCCCGGCGTTACAATCGGCAACAACGTGGTGATAGGTTCCAACTCCGTTGTTACGCACGATATTCCCGACGGCGTGGTTGCGTGTGGCAACCCGTGCAGGGTAATTCGCAAAATAACGGATGACGACGCCATGTTCTGGAAAAAACAGGCGGACGATTTTTACGCAGACCTGCAAAGGGAAAAGCAAAACAAGGAGTAGATTGCGTGATTGTACGCAATTTGCCCTACCGTACTTGAAAAAATTGCACAATAAGCAGATTTCAGGCATTTGCACAAAGTGGCAACTACATTGAAAGTTGGAAAATGTTTTTTGAAACAGAGCGATTGCCACTGCGCAAAACAAAGGGAAAATACCTTTGGAAATTGTTGCTCGGGCAACTTGCAGACACCAAAAACTACACGGAATCAACTGTGCATGCAGATTCCCCGACAGTGGCTTTGCAACAAAAGCCTGCTTGCGTTACAATGCCGTGTCGAGTACTTGAAAAGGCTTTTGGACGTTACCCTGCGCACCGTTGGCGTGTTTTTACACGTTTGGTTACCTTAAAACAGTTGCCGTGCAAATTCTTTTGTGTTAGAATACTTTCATCGTAAGGGAGTAGTTCGCTAGTTTTAGTTGTCGTGCCTACACAATGGACAATATCCAGGTTCGACATTGAAGAACGAGACTTATGCTGACATTTTGTCGGTGTAAGGCTCGTTATTTTTTTGCTTCAACAAACAACCGTGCGCAAATGTTTGTGCCGTGGCGGATTTTTGATGGCGCTGCTGCAAAGTTGTTTGAGTAGCGGTTGCGTGTTTTTGTGCTTTTCGTCGAAAATACAGCAGTGTTTTCGTTGAAAACGCCTGACGGCGACAAAATGCCCAAAATGCAAGAGTTGACAAGCATGAACGTCCGACCACACCAAAGAAAACAGTTGCACAAATGTTTCCATGCCCTGCCAAAAACTTTGTCGGAAACGTAGTCGGCAAGTTCTTCGATGTGCGCTATCGCCCAACGGCAAGTTGCAAAATAGCAAATTGCCCGAACAACCTTCGGGGGAAGTATCCCGATGCTTACTCGGCAAACAACATCCGACAAAAGACCATTTTCACACGTCGGACGGCAAAGAATGATTGAAACAATGCGGCGGTTGTCATTTTGTACGGCAATTTTTGTCAGGTACTGCAACGGTTTTTGCACTACTGTCGGTTTGAAAGGAATTACCCGAATTGCGAAGGAATAAAATATGTGGTGGAAACTTATTTTGAACAGTATTCTTTTGGGAGTGGGACTTGCAATGGACGCATGCGCCGTTTCTATGGCAAACGGACTCAACGACCCAAACATGAAAGTGCGCAAGGTGGTGCTTGTTGCGTTGATATTTGCATTTTTTCAGGCGCTTATGCCCATGATTGGTTGGATTTGCGTGCGCACTGTGGCGCAACAGTTTGACAAATTCACCGTGGCAATCCCCTACATTGCATTGGCGTTGTTGGGGTTTATTGGCGGAAAAATGATTTACGAAGGTGTAACGCACAAGGAAAACTCCTCCGAACAGCAGTCGCACAAAAATCTTACCGCAGTTGTATTGCTTACGCAGGCTGTGGCAACAAGTATCGACGCTCTTTCGGTGGGTTTCACCGTTTCCTCCTACGACGTGTGGCAGGCATTGACCAGCGTTGCAATAATTGCATTGGTAACGTTTGCAATTTGTGTCGGAGGGGTGTACGTCGGCAAAAAATTCGGCACAAAATTGGGCAACAAAGCGGAAATTTTCGGCGGAATAATACTTATCGGTATTGGACTGGAAATTTTTATTACAGGCGTATTTTTCCCCGCAGCATAAAACAGACAAGTAAAAACAAAAAATTTGCTTTACGGCGACTTTTTGCAAATACGTGAAAGGGAAAAACGGAAATTGTCCCCCCCTTTTACAATTTTGTTAAAAAGACAAATTGCAAAGGGCAAGTTTACGCAATACGGCATAAAAGATACTCGCAAAAGTCCGAAACGCCAAACAAGAAAAGTTCAAAATTTAACAGAAACTTTTACCTTTTTTGTAGGATTCTCGTATACAACAACGCTCTTCTATGGTAAGATGATTGTAGTTCACATATTTCTCCTTGGTGTGTGTTTTTTTTGCTTAACCTATTGTACCAGAGATTTATATGAACTTTTTCTTTTTTCTTCAGGTGTTGCACTTGAAAGTATAATTCACCTTTTCAATAAAGCAATAGTTTACTTACAAATTAACTCTGCAAAAAAAAGACGGCAAAAGCCGTCTTTTTTGGTACAAAACTGTTTTGAAACAAGTAAACACGCATAGGAAGTAAACAATCTTGCAACGTTTTCCTCGTCAGGTTTTGCTTTCACAAATTTTTGGGCGGTTTGGGACCGCAAAACGTGTAGAAACTGCACTTTATTCCCGCATTGAAAATGTAGCGTTTTTTGTCGGCACGGCGTCCGAAATCCCTTTCGAAATCCTGGCTGGGCGACAAAAGATAGAAGTTCCACTTGTCCAACGTGCGGTACAGTTTGCCCATATCACGGGCAATTTGTCGAGCCTCCTGCACGTCTCCCAACCTTTCGCCGTAGGGGGGATTGCTTATGTGGACGCCGTAACTTTGACGTGTAACAAATTCCTGTGCGCTGCGCAAATTGAACTTTACACTGTTTTCCACGCCTGCCTGCTTGGCGTGATACCACGCAATGTCCACCGCCTTGGCGTTGACGTCTCCTCCCACAATGTTGAGTTGACGGTTTTGTCTGATGTCGTCCGCTTCCTGAAACGCAAAAGAAAGAGCGTTTTTGTCCACACAGTTCCACTGCTGAAATGCAAAGGTGCGGTTTCTGCCGGGGGCTATTTTCAACGCTTTTATTGCCGCTTCTATCGGCAATGTGCCGCTTCCGCAAAACAAATCGCAAAACATTTTGTCGGGATTCCACACCGAAAGGTCAATCAGGGCGGCGGCTGTTGTTTCCTTCAAGGGGGCGGAATACGCCAAAGTGCGATACCCTCTCTTGTGCAAACCCACGCCGGAGGTGTCCAGATTGACGGATACGGTGTTTTTTGTTATGTCCAATTCCACCTTGTATTCCGCACCGCTTTCCTCAACGCTGCCGTACTTGCGTTGAAGAACGGAAACGACGGCTTTTTTGCCTACCGCCTGAATGGAATGGTGGGCAAAAAGCAGGCTGTCCACCGCTTTTGTTACCACGGTAACTTTGCCCTGTGCGTCAATCCAATCTCCCCAGGCAACGGACGCCACTCCGTCGAATAATTGGTCGAAAGTGGTTGCCTGAAAACTTGCCAACTGCACAAGCACCCTTTCGCCGCTACGCAAAAAAACGTTGAGACGTGCCACGTCCGACCAGGAACAGTTTTCCACCGCTATTCTGCCGTTTACGGCACGTGTTTCGCCGTAACCCAACAATAGAAGTTGTCTTTTTACCACCGCTTCAAGCCCTGTGGCACAAGGTATCAGAAGTTTCATGATACAATTGTAACACACAAAAAAATCGGTGACAACACAACGGCGGAAAAAGGTCGAACGTTTTTGACAAAACTTTGTGCCCGTGTCGTGTGCAACAAAAAAAAGGGCACGGCAATGTGGGGTGTACCCCAAAAGTTGGACAAATATTTAATAATTAAATTGTTACTTGCGA
>ERZ1643251.3293-NODE-3293-length-15089-cov-5.964547_pt1 | contig 15089 bp, 11 predicted proteins | sample MGYA00579261_ERZ1643251 | MGnify/ENA primary metagenome ERZ1643251 (study PRJEB29033, sample SAMEA4952267) | chicken gut metagenome | biome: Broiler Chicken; feature: Gastrointestinal Tract; material: Caecum | place: Ireland | collected 2018 | study: Broiler...
TGGTGCAGATGCGGGAGGGCAAGCGGGCCGGGAAGGAGCTCATCTCCATCTACGGTATTGACGCCCTGCGGGGGATCACCCTGGATGAGGCGGAGAACATCCGCATTGGCTCCCTCACCAGCTTCAGCCACATTACAAAAGACCCTATCATTCAGAAATATATCAATGTCCTGGGAGAGGCAGTGGATCAGGTGGGCGGTCCCCAGATCCGCAACGCCGGCACCATCGGCGGCAACACCTGCAACGGCGTTACCAGTGCCGACAGTGCTTCCACCCTCTTTGCCTGGGATGCCATTATTGAACTTACCGGCAAGGACGGTATCCGCCGCCTGCCCATCCAGGAATTTTACCTGGGGGCCGGGAAGGTGGACATCCATCCCGATGAGATTCAGACTGCTATCCTGATTCCCAAGGCCAGCTATGCAAATTGCTTTGGCCACTACATCAAGTACGCCATGCGCAACGCCATGGATATTGTCACCACCGGCTGCAGCGTCAACGTGGTCCTCAGCGAAGACAAGCAGACCATTGCCCGGGCCCGGATTGCCTACGGCGTGGCAGGCCCCATCCCCACCAGGGTGCCCACCGCTGAGGCTGTGGCCGCCGGGAAGCCCCTGACGAAGGAGACGGCGGATGCCTTTGCCGCCGCGGTGCTGTCGGATATCCATCCCCGTAACAGCTGGCGGGCCAGCAAGGACTTCCGGGAGCATATCGCCGTGGAGATGGCCCGCCGGTGTCTGATGGAATCTGTGAAACTGGCAGGAGGTGTGATGGCATGAGCAAGCAGTACAAAGTGATCCACTGCACCATCAACGGCAAGGAAGTGGAGCAGCCGGTGGATGTCCGGGCCAGTCTTACCGATATGCTGCGCAACGACTTTCGCCTAACCAGCGTAAAGAAGGGCTGCGAGGTGGGGGAGTGCGGCGCCTGCAACGTTATTATCGACGGGGAGTGCTATAACTCCTGCCTGTACCTGGCGGTCTGGGCTGACGGGAAGAACATCCGCACCCTGGAGGGCCTTATGGGGCCCGATGGGGAGCTCAGTGACATTCAGCAGGCCTTTATTGACGAGGCGGCGATTCAGTGCGGCTTCTGCACCCCGGGCTTCATCATGACTGCCGTGGAGATCCTGGAGAGCGGGAAGGAGTACACCGACGATGAACTCAGAAAGCTCCTCTCCGGCCACCTTTGCCGCTGCACCGGCTATGAGAACATCCTCCGGGCGGTGAAAAAGACCATGCTTCGTCGCCTGGGTAAGGCGTGACAGGGGTAAGCCTGGACAGATATAACGGAATATAAGAAAGAGGAGCCCTCGGCTGCGCTGCCGCGGGCTCCTTGTTTCTCTATGGTTCCTCCTGTCAGCGGGAGGTTTATTCGCTCATGTACTCCCGGTAATCGCTCTCGCTGGCGAAGAGGACCCAGTGGCCGTCCACATATCCCATATACCCGCTGTTGTTGTAGTAACCTTTCATTGTAATGTCCTCCTTCCGGTTGTTCTGTATACAGGATACCTTATTTACTATCCTAAAAAACGGACAGTAAATCAAAAAGAGGACGGCAGCCAGGGAGTTGCCCGGCAGGCACGGCTGTGGTATACTGAAAAAAACAGGAAAGTGGAGGAGCAGGCAATGGCAGAGACAAAACTGCATCCGGTAATTACCGTGCGGCTGTATACCGATGAAAAATGTTTTGGGCCTGGAGTAGCCATGCTGCTGGAGCGGGTAGATCGGCTCCATTCTCTGCGCTCGGCGGCCATGGACATGGATATGGCCTACTCCAAGGCCTGGACCATTCTGCGTAACGCAGAAAAGTGTCTGGGGTTCAAGCTCATTTCCTCCACTACCGGGGGCCGCCATGGCGGCGGTGCGGTACTGACACCGGAGGGGGAGCGGATGCTTTCTGCTTACCAGGCCTTTGCCCGGGAGATACGCATGGAGGGTGAGGCTTTATTTCAGAAGTATTTCAGCGAGCTGCCTTTTGATGGGGAGCAGCAGTAATTGTTTATTGTAGCGTCCGACCCAGGTTGAAAAACAGAGCAGGGCTGTCCTTCCGGACAGCCCTGCTCTGTTTGGGAAAAGCCCATTACAAGCGGACAATATGTTCATTTCAGACATAAGGAAACCCCGCGATGGCCGTGTGGACCCTGTTATAACCTGCACATATTAGGCAGGTGGGTCGCCTGCAGCGTCCTTTACTGCTTCCAACTTCCAACCGCAGGTGGCAGCCGGGAGGCCTGCAAACCAGACGCTGAACCAGCATCCCGTATAACAGAATGTGGGTTAAAAAAAGATCCATCACGCACCCCGCAGGGTCCGCAGCGTAATCAGGTTCCCTATCGGAACATTTTCTCCTGGAATACGTCCAATTAAAGTGGAGAGAGGTTACTCGTTCTCCTCGTCCTCAAACAGCCGCTCCATGAACAGGTCGTACACGGTGTTGAGTTCCTCGTCGCTGTCCAGAGTAGAGAGCAGCTCCTCGCCGTTCTCCTCAATGGTTTTGAGGATCACCAGGCCATAGTCCTCGCTGTCCTCGTCCGCGCCTTCTTCTACGGCAGGGCAGAAGGCCATGTAGGTCTGACCGTTGTACTCCAGGGCGTCCAGCATTTCCAGCTCGATGTCGTTGCCGTCCTCATCCGTGACGGTGATAAAATCAGGGCCGAATTCCTCGCTCATGGCGGGTACCTCCTTGTGGTTGCGGGCCGGGGAAATCCCTGCCCCTTTGCTGTGAGTATAGTGTACCTGTTTTTTCAGAAAAAAGCAAGGGCACTCACCTGAGATATTTTGACGATTTCCTCCGGCTTTTTTTGTATTTTGTGGAGAAATCGGTCTCCATAGTCAGGAAAATGCTGGATCTTGCGATTTTTTCCCGGTTTCCAAGGTTGACAAGCCATGGTATACTATATTTTGGGACATAGTATAAGATATGTTCCTGTAATATACCGTGTGAAAATGAGGTGGGAGAAATCCCCTTTTCGGCAGGCTTTGCCGTGTATGCCGCCCGGAGCCGGGCGGTGGGATTCCCAGTCTGAAAAAGGAGGTTATCCGGCATGGATACGACAAACAACGGCAGTCGGAACAGCCAGACGCCTGCGGGCGGCGGCGCCGGCAGTCCGCGGAAGAAGAAAAAGAAGGTCAGTGCCAGCAATATCGTGGGGCGGGTCATCCTGGTGCTTTTCACCCTGTGTGCCATCGGGGTGCTGACCATCGCCATCTTCTTCAAAATCTTTATGACGTATGTGAATACCACGTTGCTTCCCTCTTTGGAGACAGAGAGCCAGGAGCTGACCCTGGGGTTGTCCTCCACGGTCTATTATCAGGACAGAGACACAGGGGAGTGGCTGGAGATGGAGACGCTGTATAAGTCCGGCACCAACCGGGAGCTGGTGACCTTTGACCAGATCCCGGAGCATCTGATCAACGCCCTGGTGTCCATCGAGGACCACCGCTTCAGGGAGCACCACGGCGTGGACTGGGAGGGCACCGCGGCAGCCATCGTCCAGACCGTCACCGGCGGCAACACCCGGGGCGGCTCCACCATCACCCAGCAGGTAGTGCGGGACATCTATGATGAGAAGGAAGTAACGGTGAAGCGGAAGTTCCGGGAGATCTTCCGGGCCCTGGAGTACGAGAAGACCCACAGCAAGGAGGACATCCTTACGGAGTACCTCAACCGGGTGTATTTCGGCCACGGCTGTGACGGTATCCAGACCGCCGCCAAGACCTACTTCGGCAAGAATGTCTGGGAGCTGGATCTGGCGGAGAGCGCCTGCATCGTGGGCATCACCAATAACCCGTCGCTGTATGACCCGTTAAGGGACGCCGAGTTCGTCCAGAAGGACGGCTCCATCAAGACCCCCCGGGATTTCAATAAACAGCGCCAGGAGCTGATCCTGGATAAGATGGTGGAGTACGGCTACATCTCCCAGGAGGAGTGCGACGCCGCCAAGGCGGAGAAGCTGATCTTTACGGATACGCCGGAATATGAGGAACTCCACGGGGATGAGGATGGCCAGACGTCTGCCAATGACGGCGAGGTGTTTTCCTGGTTCATGGACGCGGTGTATGAGGACGCCATCGACCTGATTTGCGAGGCCAGAGGCTGCACCCGGGAGATGGCGCAGAACCTGCTGTACTCCGCTGGCTACCAGATCTACACTACCCTGGATATGGACATCCAGAACATCGTGGACAGCGTGTACGAGGACACGTCCAACTTTGACTATCCCTCCAAGAACGGCACGCCCCTGAGCAGCGCCATGACCATCGTGGACCCCTACACCGGGGACGTGCTGGCCATGGCCGGCGGCGTGGGGGAGAAGGAGGGGAGCCTGTCCCTGAACCTGGCCACCTCCCGCCGGACCTGCGGCAGCGCCATCAAGCCCCTGTCCGTCTACGCTCCCGCCATCGACGCGGATCTCATCACCCCGGGCAGCGTCTTTGATGATTACCCCGTGCGTCTCAATGATTCCGGCACCGGTGGTTACCCCAAGAACTCCCCCAACAACTATTCTGGTTATATTACCGTTTCTTATGCCATTCAGAAATCCATGAACACGGTGGCGGTGCGGGTCCTTAACGAGCTGGGCTATGCAACCTCCTTCGAGTTTATGGAGAACAAGCTGGGTTTCGATCTGGATGAGCGGGATATTGCCGAGGCGCCTCTGTCCATGGGTGGCCTGACCTACGGTGTGACTACCGAGGAGATGGCGGCAGCCTTTGGTGCTTTTGCCAACTCTGGTATTTACACCAAGCCCCGCACAATCACCAAGATTCTCTCCAACGACGGCACCGAGGTAATCGTTGATAACCCCAGCCAGTCCAATATAGCCATGAAGGAGACCACCGCCTATCTCATGAACAAGATGCTGCGCAACGTGGTTTCCAGCGGCGGCACCGGCAGCGCCGCCAGCTTCTCCGGCATGACCATCGCCGGCAAGACCGGTACCACCACCAATAACTTCGACCGCTACTTCGTGGGCTATACGCCCTACTACTCTGCGGCGGTATGGGTGGGCTACAAGGACGGCGGCGAGAAGATCACCGCCAGTGGTAACCTGGCGGCCAGGGTCTGGAAGCTGGTCATGGAGCAGGTCCACGAGGGCCTGGAGAACAAGTCCTTCCCGGATAAGCCGGCGGGCATCGTCACTGTCCAGGTTTGTGCCGACTGCGGTCTCAAGCCCTCTGCCCTTTGTTCCCAGGATTACCGGGGTAGCCGGGTGATCAGTGTGGAGATGCAGGAGAGCGCCGTACCCACGGAGACCTGTACCTGCCATGTGGAAGCGGTGTTCTGCACAGAGAGCGGAAAGCTGGCCAATGAGTTCTGTCCTGAGGAGTGCCGGGAGACGCGGGTGCTGGTTCAGGGACGTGAGTTCCTGGATACCGTTTATGGTGGTGCACCCCAGCTCAACGAGGACGGAACCTATACCGTAGGCAATCTGATTTCTGCCGCTGACGATGCTGCCCATCTGACCTATAATCAGATCCAGGGGACTTGTACTACCCATACAGAGGAGACAGTGCCGCCCGATGTACTGGTTCCTGGCGACGATGGCTTTGAGTGGCCTGAATGGTGGCCCTGGAACCCCGGGGATACCACGGATCCTGGTACGAATCCTGGTACCAATCCCGGCACGGATCCCGGCGGCAATACAGGTGACAACACCGGCGATCCCTCCGGCGGCACAGATACGCCTGCGGAGCCTGTGATCCCGCCGGTCACAGAACCCACAGAACCGCAAACACCCTAGCGGCTTAGTCCCCGGGGCGCCCCGGCATGTTCCGGCGCCCCGGGGCATTTCCTATTCTGACAGGAATAATCCTAAAAATTTGTGTTGATCTCAAACAAATTTTCAGTTATAATAACGAAAGAGCAAACAGTGTGCACAGGCGTATCTTGGAGATAGAAGGAGACGTGCTATGGCGACATTTGTGGTAAACGGCAAGACCGTTACAACGGAGAAGAATCAGAAGCTGCTGCGTTTTCTGCGGGATGAGCTGCGCCTCACCTCTGTGAAAGACGGCTGCAGCGAGGGCGCCTGCGGCACCTGTACCGTCCTGGTGGACGGCAAGGCCACCCGAGCCTGTATTTTTACTACCGATAAGCTGGACGGGAAAACTGTTCTTACAGCAGAAGGCCTCAGCGACTTTGAGAAGGCGGCCTATACCTATGGCTTTGGCGAGGCAGGGGCGGTGCAGTGCGGCTTCTGTATTCCCGGCATGGTGATGGCGGCCAAGGGGCTGCTGGACGTAAATCCGGATCCTACTGAGGAGGAAATCCGTTTTGCCCTGCGCAACAATATTTGCCGGTGTACTGGCTATGTGAAGATCGTGGAAGGCGTGAAGATCACCGCACGGATCCTCCGGGAGGGGCATTTGCCGGACGATGCGGAAAAGCGGGAGTGGAAGCTGGGCGCCCATGTCCACCGGGTAGATGTGGCGGAAAAGGTCCAGGGCTACGGTCAGTACCCCGACGACGTATATATGGATGGCATGATTTACGCCTCTGCCGTCCGCAGCGCTCATCCCCGGGCTATTGTCAAGGCCATCCACAAGGAGGAGGCTCTGACCCTGCCGGGCGTGGTGGGTGTGTTTACCGCTGAGGATATCCCCGGCCAGAACAAGGTGGGCCACATCGTCAAGGACTGGGATACTATGATCCCAGTGGGCGGCACCACACACTACCTGGGCGACGCAATCTGTATTGTGGCCGCAGAAACCCAGGAGATTTTGGAGAAGGCCAAGCGGATGGTCCAAGTGGAGTATGAGGTGCTGACACCAGTGCGTTCTCCCCAGGAGGCCATGGCGTATGACGCACCTTTGGTCCACCGCAGCGGTAACCTGCTGGCCCACAAGCACATCCAGCGAGGCAATGCTGCTCTGGCGATTGCCCGCAGCAAGCATGTGATCACCCGGCGGTTTTATACGCCTTATACAGAGCATGCCTTCCTGGAGCCGGAGTGTGCGGTAGCTTTTCCTGACGGCGACGGGGTAATGATCCTGTCTACCGACCAGGGAGCCTACGATACCCAGCATGAGACAGCGCCTATGCTGGGCCTGCCGCCGGAAAAGGTGAAGGTCAAAAATATGTTGGTGGGCGGCGGCTTTGGCGGCAAGGAGGACGTTACCGTCCAGCACCTGGCGGCTCTGGTGGCCTATCTGACCAAACGGCCGGTAAAGTGCAAGCTCAGCCGGGCGGAGAGCATTCTGATCCACCCCAAGCGCCATCCCATGGAGATGGAGTTTGCCATCGGCTGCGATGAAAACGGCATCATCCAGGGCGTGGCGGCTAACGTCATTGCCGATACCGGAGCTTACGCCTCCCTGGGCGGGCCGGTGTTGGAGCGTGCGTGTACTCACGCCTCGGGTCCCTATCATTATGAAAATTTCCAGATTGACGGTTATGCCTATTATACCAACAATCCTCCTGCCGGGGCCTTCCGGGGCTTCGGTGTGACCCAGACCTGCTTTGCCATTGAAACGCTGCTCAATGAGATGGCGGATCTGGTGGGCATCACCCCCTGGGAGATCCGCTACCGCAATGCCATTCGTCCCGGAGAGGTGCTGCCCAACGGCCAGATTGTGGGGCCGGAGACAGGCCTGGTGGAGACCCTGGAGGCGGTAAAGCCCTACTACGATGCTGCCAAGTATGTGGGCATCGGCTGCGCCATGAAGAATGCCGGCGTAGGCGTGGGCCTGCCGGACTGGGGCCGCTGCCGCCTGGTGGTGGAGGGAGGCAAGGTTCATATCCAGGCTGGCGCCTCCTGCATCGGCCAGGGCCTGGGCACAGTGCTGGTGCAGATGTGCTGCGACCAGCTGGCGCTGCCACGGGACGCCGTTGTCTATGAGCGATCCAATACCTTTGAGGCACCGGATTCCGGTACTACCTCCGGTTCTCGCCAGACCCTCATTACCGGCGAGGCGTGCCGCCGGGCCTGCGTGGAGCTGAAAAAGGCCCTGGAGGGCAAGACCCTTGCAGACCTCAACGGCACGGAGTATAAGGGAGAATATCTGGCAAAGACTGACCCTCTGGGGGCGGATGTTCCCAACCCTGTCAGCCATGTGGCCTATGGCTACGCCACCCAGATCTGCATTCTGGGGGAGGACGGAAAGATCGAGAAAATGGTGGCGGCCCACGACGTGGGCAAGGCAGTGAACCCCATTTCCTGTGAAGGCCAGATCGAAGGCGGCGTGGTGATGTCCATGGGCTTTGCCCTGACGGAGGAGTATCCTCTGGTAGACTGCAAGCCTACTGCCAAGTTTGGTACCTTGGGACTGTTCAAAGCCAACCAAGTGCCGGAGATCAAGGCTATCGTGGTGGAGAAGCCAGGGCTGGACGTGGCCTGCGGGGCCATCGGCATCGGGGAGATTACCTCCATTCCCACCGCCCCTGCCATTGCCGACGCCTACTATCGCTATGATGGTAAGCGGCGCTATACACTGCCTCTGGAGGGCACACCGTACAGCCGCAAAAAGAAGTAAATACGATCCAATGCCCCGGAGGATTCTCCGGGGCATTGCTATCCTCTTGTCCGCCTGGAAAAAGTGTGCTAGAATATAAAAAGCAACTGTGATTTACTGACGGAAAAATGGAAATGTGGACCGGAAAGGCAAAAAATATCTTATTTATAAACAATAATAAAGTAAAATAGCTTTACAGATAAATTGGGAACAGGAGGAATTAAGAAATGTATAAGCTGGGCTTTGGCATGATGCGTCTGCCGTTGACAGACCCTAAGGAGCAGACCCAGGTGGACCGGGAGCAGGCCCGGGCGATGATGGATGCGTATTTGGAGCAGGGGTTCACCTATGTGGATACGGCCTACTTCTACCACGGCGGGGAAAGCGAGCGGGTGGTAAAGGATATTCTGACCAGCCGGTATCCCCGGGAGAAGTACGTTCTGGCGGATAAAATGCCTCTGGCCAATTTCAAGAACAAGGGCACGGCGGAGGACCAGGCCAAGGTATTTGACGAGCAGCTGGAAAAGTGCGGTGTAGCCTATTTTGACCGCTACCTCCTCCATTGCCTGAATACGGAAAACTATGAGACTGCCAAGCGGCTGGATACCTTTGCGTTCCTCAGCGGCAAGAAGGCGGAGGGCAAGCTCCGCCATCTGGGATTTTCTTTCCATGATAAGGCGGAGGTGCTGGATCGGATCCTGACCGAACACCCGGAGACGGAGTTTGTGCAGCTGCAGATCAACTATCTGGACTGGGAGGATGAGCGGATCCAGTCCCGTAAGTGCTATGAAACAGCGGTGCGCCATGGAAAAAAAGTGGTGGTTATGGAGCCCGTGAAGGGCGGGCGGCTTGCCAAGCTGCCGGCGGAGGCGGAGAAGCTGCTGCGGGATATCCATCCCGACTGGTCCCCGGCCTCCTGGGCCATCCGCTTTGCAGCCAGCCTCCCGGAGGTGGAGGTGGTCCTCAGCGGTATGTCCGATATGGCCCAGGTGATGGACAACACCGGTTATATGAAGGATTTTACCCCCCTGACAGAGGCGGAAAAGGAAGCTTTGGCCCAGGTGGCGGAGATCCTCAGTGCCTTGCCGGCGGTGGAGTGTACTGCCTGCCGCTACTGCGTGGACGGCTGCCCCCGGCAGATTCCCATTCCCGACTATTTTGCCCTCTTTAACAGCGACCAGATGGCCCTGCGTCAGGGACTTCCGGTAAAGACGGAGGAGTATCAGCGCCTGGCTGCCGGTGGCGGGAAAGCATCCGCCTGTGTCAGCTGCCGCCAGTGTGAGCAGGCTTGTCCGCAACACTTGAAGGTAGTGGATTGGCTGAGTCGGGTGGCCAAAACTTACGAGGGATAACATATTCCTGGATTTTATAGCCATACACTTGTCCGCCGCGGAGTTTATGCTCCGCGGCGGCTTTGCATGCCGGAGCTATGATATGGCATGGGTGCGAGACCCGGGAGGTGATCCATAAAAGAGGTTAACCGATTCACAAATAATTTACAGCCTGGAAGTAAGTTTTGCTTGCGAAATATGGTACAATCGAGTATAATGCTGTTTGTTGAGCAGCCGTAGGGCGCTTGGCGAACAAAACGGCTTACGCGGTTCCCTTTTGTGGGAACGGCAGAAAATTTCGGAAGGAATGAACACGAATGAGCGCATCCAGAGAGAAGAAAAAGCGGCAGGAATTTGTCGCCGGCGGCGGTATTGATCCCAAGGCTGCCCGGGCGGCGGAGCAGAAGGCTGCGGAAAAGAAGGCAAAGATCCTGTATTCCACCCTGGCTATCGTTTTCGTAGTGGTAGCGGTTTTCCTGGTGGTTTACAACTCCGGCATTATTCAGCGCAATCAGACCGCGCTGACTATTGACGGCGAGAAGTATACTGTGGCTGATGTGAGCTACTATTACCATGACGCTTATCAGAGCTTCCTGAACACTTACGGCAGCTATGCTTCCTTGTTCGGACTGGATACTTCCAAGTCTCTTAAGAGCCAGAATTACAGCGAGGATATGACTTGGGACGAGTATTTCAAGGACCAGGCCGTGAGCAACATGAAGTTTATCCATGCTGTTCTGGCCAAGGCCGAGGAAGAGAACATGACCCTTGACGACGAGGATATGAAGACCTTCAACAGTGCCGTGGAGAACCTGAAGAGCCAGGCCACTGAGTATGGTTACAGCTATAAGTCCTATCTGAATGTGGTCTATGGCTCCACTATGACGGCCTCTGTCTTTGAGGAGCATCTGAAGGATCAGATCCTGGCCAATAAGTACGCCACTACTTACCAGGATAGCCTGAGCTTCACTGATGAGGAAATTCAGACCTACTACGAGGAAAATAAGAACAGCTACGATCTGGTGGACGGTGAGTATGTGTCCATCTCCGGCAGCGTTGAGAGTACTACCGACGAGGAAGGCAACACGGTTGAGCCTACCGAGGAGGAGAAGACTGCTGCTATGGAGGCTGCCAAGGAGACTGCTGAGAAGATCATGGCCGCTTATGAGGACGGCGGAGATCTGGAGGCTCTGGCAGAGGAGTACGGTGCTACCTACACCAGCAGTGATGAGATGACGTACAGCTCCACCTATGTCTATGGCGACTGGTTCTTTGATGGGTCCCGGACTGCCGGCGACGCTGAGGTGCTGGAGGATACAGATTACAGCCGTTACTTTGTGGCTGTGTTCCATGACCGTAAGCAGGATACTGCTTTGGATTACAATGTCCGGCACATTCTGGTCACTGAGGACAATCTGGAGCTGGCTGAAGGTGAGGAAGCCACCGATGAGATGGTCCTGGCCAAGGCTGAGGAGATTCTGGACAGCTGGGATGGCACCGAGGAAGGCTTTGCAGAGCTGGCCAAGGAGTATTCCCAGGGTGGCAATGCTGCGGAAGGCGGCCTCTATGAGAATGTGGCCAAGGGCGCCATGGTGTCTGAGTTTGAGGACTGGTGCTACGAGGCAGGCCGTAAGAGCGGCGATACCGGTATCGTGAAGACCCCCTACGGCCAGCACATCATGTACTTTGTGGGCTATGGTGATACTCCCTACTGGTATTATGCCAGCAACAACGCGCTGATCAGCAACGCGTATACCGAGTGGCAGACGGCGATAACTGACAGCGTCACCGCAGAAATGAACGAGGCCGGCATGGCTATGATCGGCTGATTTTAAGGAACCCCAGAATGAAAGGGGCCGGCCTTGCCGCAGGCAAGGCCGGCCCCTTTTACCATGGCGGGGAAAATAACGGTTCTGTATGTTTTTTAGGATACAGATAGGAAAGGATCCGGCGGACAGACCGCCTGGTGGAAAAATGAGTGAACGTTTTTTACGCAATGAGATGTTGCTGGGCAGGGAGGCGGTGGAGCGTCTGGCTGCCTCCCATGTGTGCGTAGTAGGCCTGGGTGGCGTAGGGAGTTATGCTGTGGAAGCTTTGGCCCGTTCCGGCGTGGGAGAACTGACGCTGATCGATCAGGATGCGTATGGAGAGAGCAATATCAACCGCCAGCTGGGAGCTCTGGAGTCCACCTTGGGCCTCCCCAAGGCAGAGGTGCTGGCCCGGCGCGTCCTGGATATTAATCCGGATTGCTGCGTCCATCCCATTGTGGGCCGCTATACCCGGGAGGAGCGGGAACAGTATTTCGGAGACTATGATTATATTGCGGATGCCATTGACCTGGTGTCCTGCAAGGTGGATCTGATCTGCCAGGCCATAGAACGGAATATTCCCATTTTGTCTGCCTTGGGTACCGGCAATAAATTGGATCCTTCCCGGATTCAGGTGACAGATCTCAGCAAGACCCAGGGCTGCCCCCTGGCGCGGGTAATGCGCCGGGAGCTGGGACGACTGGGAATCCGCCATGTCAAAGTAGTGTACAGTCCGGAGGAGGCGGCGCCCTGCGCTCAGCTGGAAGCACCCCCTCCGGGGCGGCGGAGCGTGCCTGCCAGCGTGTCCTGGGTGCCGTCGGTAGCAGGCTTGATGATGGGCGGCGCCATTGTGATGGACCTGATTGCAGGGCTTTTGCCGGGAGAGGAGGGAGAAAGGTGATTCTTACCGGAACGCTGGTCAATGTGGCCGGCATCCTCCTTGGCGGCGGTGTTGGTATGCTGGTGCACCGGCTGCTGCGCCAGGGGGTGCCGGAGCGGTTCAGCGACATGGTGATGAAAGGGATCGGGCTGTGTACCATCTATATTGCCGCTACTGGCCTTCTGGATGGCAGTAAGTCCCTGGTGACTATTTTGTCGGTGGTACTGGGAGCGATATTGGGGGAGTGGCTGGACCTGGATGGGAAAATCCGTTCTCTCAGTCAGGCTCTGGAGAGGCGTTTCTCCCGGGCGGGAGAAAACGGAGGATTTGCCCAGGGGTTCATGGCCGCTACCCTTTTGTTCTGCGTCGGAACGATGGCCATCAAGGGTTCTCTGGATGGCGGCCTCCGGGGAGATCATGCCACGCTGTATGCCAAGTCTGTGATGGATACCATCAGTGCCTGTATTTTCTCCTCTACCATGGGACTGGGCGTGCTGTTTTCGGCGGTGCCGGTACTGCTCTATCAGGGGGCCATTACCCTTCTTGCCTCGGTGGCAGGGCCGTATCTGGGTGACGCGGTAATTGCGGAGATGAATACAGTGGGGTCTTTGCTGCTGCTGGGATTGTCCTTGGATTTGCTGGGCATTGTGCACTTGAAGCTGATGAATTATATTCCCGCCATGTTCCTGCCGATTCTGCTGTGCCTTTTACTGTAAAGTGATTTTACATGCCACTTATATCTGACCTGTCAGATAGGAAAAAGTCGGTGGACAGCGCTGGTTTTGTCTGAGAGAGTAAAAATCAGTTGTCATCGGGCGTTTTTTATGGTACAGTGGAGCATAGACCAGAAGTAAGGTGGTACAGACATGGATAATCATATTTTTCGCAGTGCCCTGGGGGGATTTAACCGCCAGGATGTGACAGAATATATCGAACGTACCCGCAAGGAAGCGGAAGAGGCGGCCGCTCAGCTGGAGGCCCAGGTCAAGAGTCTGCAGGACAGCGAGGCGGAAGCACGGCAGTCTCTGGACAGTTGTACCCAGGAGAAAGAGGACCTGGAGAAGCAGCTGGAAGAGATGACCCTGCAGTATACCCAAACGAAAAATGACTGTGATGCTGTCACTGAGGCTAAGGAAACTCTGGAAGCGGAAGGGGCCCGGAAGGATGACATGATCCGGACTCTTACCGGAGAGAAGGAGAAGCTTTCCCGCCGGGTGCAGGAGCTGGAAGAGCAGGCCGAAGCCCTGCGCCGGGAGAAAGAGCGGCTCACCCAGCTGGAGCTGGATGCCCACCGCCGCTCTGAGGAGACGGAGGCTAGAGCGGGCGAAGAGGCTCGAGGCGTTATCGCGGCTGCTCACCGGGAAGCGGAAGAGACGGTAGGAAAGGCAAACGCCCAGGCAGAGGAGATTGTTACGAAGGCAAATGCCCGTGCGGAGGCTATTGTAGCAGAGGCCCAGGCCCAGGCGGAGGTTCTCCTGCGGGAGACGGAGGAGCAGGTAGAGGGAACGGTCAATCAGTTCGGTACCTTGTTTACCTCCTTTGAAACCATTACCGGACATCTCACCAATGAGCTGCGGAAGATGGATGTGACGGTTTCCCAGCTTCCCATCAGCTTCAATCACCTGCGGGACAGCCTGCAGGCGCTGCTGGAGCGGGCGAAAAAGAGATAATATTACATAATGCAGGCGGCGGTGCCCGGAGAGGGGCACCGCCGCTTTTTAAAACAGATATTTCCTGCTGTTCTACTGAAAATCTTAAGAAAAAAAGACAAAAAATGCAATCTTCCTTTCGTTTACTTTTCCGGGGGAGTATGCTATGCTGAACCCAAGGGGCCATACGCCCCGGAGAATGATGATGGAGGAGAACATCATGAAGAAACCTGTCCTGGTTGTGCTGGCTGCTGGTATGGGCAGCCGCTACGGCGGACTGAAACAAATGGATCCCGTAGGCGGCCATGGCCAGAGCATCATTGACTATTCCATATATGATGCCCGGCGGGCCGGCTTTGAGACGGTGATTTTTGTGATCAAAAGAGAAATTGAGGCGGACTTCAAGGAGCTGGTGGGCAGCCGGATTGCTAAAGGGATCCAGGTGCAGTACGCTTATCAGGCTCTGGATGACCTGCCGGAAGGCTATTGTGTCCCTGCCGGTCGGAAAAAGCCCTGGGGCACGACCCATGCGGTGCTGGCAGCCCGTGACCTGGTGGAAGGGCCCTTTGCAGTGATCAATGCGGATGACTATTATGGCCCTGAGGCGTTCCGTTCCATTTACAGCTATCTCTCGGAGCATCCGGATACCCCGGAGGAGCATCACTATGCTATGGCGGGATATTTGCTGGGCAACACGGTGACGGAGCATGGCAGCGTGGCCCGGGGCGTATGCCAGGTAGGCACTGACGGTGTGCTGGAGGATGTCATTGAACGTACCCAGATTGAAAAGGATGGCAAGGATGCACGCTTTACACTGGATGGTGGCCAGACCTGGACCAGTTTGCCGGGGGAAACGCTGGTATCCATGAATTTCTGGGGTTTCCAGCGCAGCTTTATGGAGGAGGCTCAGGCCCGGTTCCCCTATTTCCTGGATCAGATTTTGGCGAACAACCCGGAGCAGGGGG
>ERZ1643251.3295-NODE-3295-length-15083-cov-4.223849_pt1 | contig 15083 bp, 19 predicted proteins | sample MGYA00579261_ERZ1643251 | MGnify/ENA primary metagenome ERZ1643251 (study PRJEB29033, sample SAMEA4952267) | chicken gut metagenome | biome: Broiler Chicken; feature: Gastrointestinal Tract; material: Caecum | place: Ireland | collected 2018 | study: Broiler...
TCTTATCTTTTGGACGACTTTGAAAATACTTTAATAATTTCTCCCCCGGGGGCGGGGAAGACGACTCTTTTAAGGGAAGCCGCGAGGCTTCTTTCAATGCGTTACGACGTACTTATAGTAGATGAAAGAGAGGAAATTTGCGGCAAAGGCAAAACGCTCAGGACGGGACAAAGGGCCGACGTTATGCAAGGCGTGCCGAAAAGATTGGTTTACGAAAGGGCAATACGCACGATGGCGCCGCAGATTGTGGTTTGCGACGAATTGTTCGGGGAAGAAGACTTTTCAGCCGTAAGACGGATTGCGTTATCGGGGGTAAAGGTTCTTGCGTCTTATCATTCCGACAAAGACGTGTCAGAACCTTTGAAAAGTATATTCCGTAACAGAATAATTCTTTCGTCTAATCCGCACCCGGGAAGCATAGTATCTATTGTACAAAGTCCGCACGGAGAAAAATTATGAACTTGTTGTCGGGTATCCTGATAGTAGTGGCTTCCTTTATACTCGGTGCTTCTCTGTCGGGAATATATGCTCGTAAAGTCAGATTTTTAACCGATTTTTTGGATTTTATAGCCTATACGGAAGGACAAATCGGATTTTATAAAACCGAAATAATGCCGCTTATCGAAGGTTATTCCTATTCTTGCGACAACGAAATAAGTAAGTTCCTGAAGAAAAAATACATAGAGAAAGTTACGGACAGATATTTTCCTGCAGAGTGTAAGGAAGTGGAGGAGTTTATCGAAGGTATCTCGGCAATGGACACCTATTCGCAGAAAGGATATCTTAGTTTGGTCAGGACAAAAACCGAAAAGGCTCTTTCCGCCGCAGAAAAAAATTATTCCGTAAAAGGCGGCTTGGTGCGGAAACTGATTCCTATGTTGGGAGTTGTTGTTTTTATTATTTTACTTTAACGTGAGGTGAAAATGGGTATAGATATTATTTTCAAAATTGCCGGCATAGGAATTATTACCGCCGTTATCAATAATATCCTGGAAAAAAGCGACAAAAAAGAAATAGCTACTCTGGTGACGCTTACAGGTCTGGTCCTGGTACTTATGATGGTTATAGATTTACTGGGGAATTTATTCGATACGCTTAAACAGATATTTTATTTATACTGAAGAATGTTTCTGAAAATACTCGGCTTATGTTTCGTCGCATTGGTATGCTTCAACGTGATAAAAAACGTAAAGCCGGAATTCGGAATTTTTGTTATAGTCTGCGCGGGTGCGGCTGTGGTTATTCTGCTCTCCGACGGAATTATAGAAGCCGTCAACGCTTTTTCTACTCTTGCAGAGAAAAGCGGTATAAATAACGACGTTTTTTCTTCCGTATTGAAAATAATCGGAATAGGTTACGTTACCGAATATTCGGCAGGAGTATGCGAGGACGGCGGCAGTAAATCGTTGGCGCAAAAAATTCAATTTGCCGGTAAAATAACTATTTTTATAATGGCAATGCCGATAATTACGGGAATTATCGAAGTCATAGGAGGAATATTATGAAAAAGAGAGTGATGTTTGCCATACTTTTACTCTCTTTTTTGGCGGTTTTACTTTTTATACCTTCGGGAACAACTGTTTTTGCCGAGGGAAACGAAGAAGAAACCGAAAAAAATCTTGACGATACGGTAAACGATACCCTGAACGGACTGGATTTAACGGGTTTCGACGAGTTGTTGAACCTTTTAAGAGAATATAACGACGTTTCGGTGGCTAACAGCGTAAGAACACTTGTCAACGATATTCTTGCGGGAAAATCCGAGCTGGATTTTTCATATTTTCTTAAGTTTTGTTCGGAAATTCTTTTAGGCGAAACGGTAAATATTCTTCCGCAGCTTATTTTGATTGCGGTTTTTGCAATACTTTACGCAGTTTTACAGAATCTGAATGCGGATTTTTCTTCTTCGTCCACCCAAAAAATACTTTATCTTGCCTGTTTCGGATTGGTGGTTACGGTGATAGGCGTCATGACTGCAAAAAATATTTCTTCAGCCGTAAGAACTTTTGAATTTATGGGGAAATTTTCCGAAGTGTCTTTTCCTGTGCTTATAACTTTGGTTACGGCACTCGGCGGAAGCGCTTCCGCCGCCGTATATCAGCCGATGATCCTTATTTTCGGAAACGTGCTTATCGTTATGATAAAAACGGTGATTATGCCTCTTTTTTACGTAACTTTCGTGTTTTCTTTAGTGGGGCATCTGTCGGATAACGTCAAACTCGATAAATTTTCCAAAACCGTAAAAAGTGCGGCGGAATGGATACTCGGAATAGCTTTCGGGACATTCGTAACGCTGCTGACGTCGCAGGGGATAACGGGCGCAGGGCTGGATAATCTCGCCATAAGAGGAGCAAAATTCGCTTTGTCGAGTTATGTTCCGATAATAGGGAATTATCTAAAAGACGGCTTCGATATCGTGCTTGCAGGATGTATAGTGGTAAAAAACGCTTTAGGCTTGTGCGCGGTAATCATTTTGCTTTTTGCCGTTCTCGTTCCGCTTTTGAAAACGGTTATACTTATGCTCGGATTAAAGTTTACCGCCGCGCTTCTGCAACCTGTTTCCGATGAAAAGTTTTCCTCTTTGTTGTATGCTGTTTCCGACAGTTTCAAAATTCTGATCGTTGCCGTACTTTGCGCAGGGTTTGCGGCGCTCCTTATCGTTATGATGATAATTTATACCTGTAATTTCGGCGTATTATGAAAGAATGGCTTTTGAGCGTTACGGCAGTTGTTTTGCTGTCGGTACTGTTAGAACTTCTTTTGACGGAAGGTAAAATAAAAAAATACGTTTCCGGCGTAATAAGGCTGGTGGTTATCGTAGTTGTATTTGTTCCCGTTATAAAATTCGTAAAAAGCGATTTCGACTGGACGGATATTTTCCCGCAAACCGAAGTTTCTCAAACCGTCGTTGACGAAAATACTCTTGCTTTTATAGACGGAATGAAGCGTGAAGAAGCGGAAAAAGAGGTGGAAAATAAACTTTCGTCGGTGGGAATAAAAGACGCAGACGTGAATATCTATACTTACGATGACGGAGAAAAAATAACTATAAGCTATATATCGGTGGACTTGTATGCGGCAGTCATAACCGGGTATGAAGAGAATATAATACTTACCGAGAAGATAAAGGAAACGGTCGGCGAAATTCTTACCGTATCGGAGGATAAAATAATTATTTATGGCGGAGTATAAGACTAAAAACAAGATAAAAGACCTTATCGAAAAAATTAAATCGATAAAGCATATAGAAATAATCATCGGCGTTATAGCCGTCGCGCTTATGATAGTCATATTTGCCGGTGTGGGGAACAAGCAAACTTCTTCAGGTGAAAAAAATAGCGAAACGTTATCCGAAGAAGAAGTAACGAGCATTTCGGTGTCTGAGCTGGAAGAAAAACTCGCGGCAGTTCTTTCCGATATAAACGGAGTAGGAAAATCTTCGGTACTGATTACGGCAAAATCCACAGGGGAAAAGATAACGGCGAATACCGTTACCACAAACACCAGTACTTCGCAAAGCGGATCCGGAAACGTTACGAGTACGACGAGCTCTACCGAGTCGCCGATAATAGTGAACAACAGCGGAAAAAGCGAACCATACGTTATAAAGGAACTCATGCCGGAAATTCTCGGGGTCATCGTTGTGGCGGAAGGAGCGGACAGCGCGGTAACCCGACTTGCGATAATGCGAGCGGTTCAAGCGGTGCTGCAGGTCAGCGCGTCAAGCGTGGAAATCTATCCAATGAAATAAAAAAACAATAAAACATACATGGAGGCAGTTTTATGAAAGGTATCAAAAATATTAAAGTTAACAAGAAAAAAATCATTATTCTTGTTTCTCTCGTCGTGTTGCTTGTAGCGACAGGTTGTCTGAACTATTTTCTGACGGTCAGACAAAATGAGTCGACGCAAGAACCCGTCGATGCCGGGCTTCCCACCTTCTTTGAAACTTACAGAAGCGATAGAGAAGCTACAAGGGCGCAGGAGATACTTTATCTCGAAGACATAATTTCCAGCGCAAATTCCGACGAAGAAACCATTGCCAGCGCTCAGAACAAGAAACTCGAACTTGTAGGCTGTATGGAAACCGAACTTGCCCTCGAAGGACTTATTAAGGCAAAGGGATTCACCGATTGCGTAGTGACCATAAGCAGCGAGAACGTAAACGTAGTAGTTGCCGACAGTGAACTCACTATGGAAGAAACGGCACAAATTATGGATATTATTGCGTCCGAAACGGATTACGGTTGCGAAAACGTCATAGTTATCCCTTACGTATAAAACATATTGCTTGCTTTTGACGGGTCTCTTATGATATACTTTTACAGAGGTATATTATGAGAGACTCGATTAAGCAGGAAGACCTGTCCCGTTATAAAAATATGATAATTTCCTTCGTAAATACGGCTATTGCCCAAACGGAAGGCGTAGCGAGGGAATATAACGTCATTAAATCAAAATTCGGGATGACGACGATGAATACCAAAAACATCCACGTTTATATTTACGACAACGAAGTAACCGTAGACGTATATATCAACGTCCGTTACGGATATGCGGTACCGCAGGTTGTCTGTAAACTTCAGGAAAACATTATCGGCTTAATCAAAGAAAGTACTCCGTTCAAAATAAAAAATATTAACGTAAACGTTTCCAACGTGATCTTTGCCTGAAGTGAGGAGATATGTCCAGAAAAATAGCCAGAGAAAATACATATAAACTGATTTTTGAATTTTTGTTTAACAAAACGCCGAATAGCAGGACTTATTCGGTATTTTCTTTGGGGGAAATGGATGATAGCGACGTCGCTTATATGGAAAAAGTTTATTACGGAGTTATCAACCGTTACGAGGAACTTTCCGAAATTATTTCCGAATATTCGCAAGGGTTTTCATTGGACAGAATTTATAAGCCCGATTTAAGCGCCCTGCTTTTGGCAGTTTACGAATTAAAATATATGGACGATATTCCGCCCGCTGTCACGATAAACGAAGCGGTGGACCTGGTAAAAAAATATTCCACCGACAAAAGTAACGTATTTGTTAACGGAATACTTTCAGCGGTTAATAAAAATCTTTCGGAGAAAAAATGATACTTATAGACGGAAAAAAAGTCGCTTCAGATCTGAAACAACAACTAAAAAAACAACTTGAACCGCATATAGCCGCAGGTAAAACCTGCGGTCTTGCCGTTATTATAGCAGGAGAAGACCCCGCAAGCAAAGTTTACGTCAGAAATAAAATCAATTCCTGCGCCGAAGTAGGGATTAAAAGTTTTCATTACGAATTACCTTCCGACGTATCGGAAAAAGAAATAACGGATATTATAGAAGAGTTGAATGCAAACAAAGACGTTTACGGCATTCTGGTACAGCTTCCTTTGCCCAAAGGGATAGACGAAAGGAAAATTCTTTCCAAAATCGATCCTCAAAAAGACGTGGACGGATTCAGTCCGTTTCAGATGGGAAAACTCGTGCTTGGCGAAAAATGCTTTCCCAGTTGCACGCCCGGCGGAGTAATGGAGTTGCTTAAATATTATTCAATATCCGTAGCGGGTAAAAAAGCGGTGGTTATCGGCAGAAGCAATACCGTAGGAAAACCTATGGCTCTTATGTTGCTGAAACAGAACGCAACGGTTACCGTATGTCATTCCAAAACCGAAAATATCGGTAAAATCGCCGCAGAAGCCGATATTTTAGTGGTGGCAATAGGTAAACCGCATTTTGTGACTGCAGATATGGTGAAAGACGGAGCCGTTGTTATAGACGTGGGAATAAACCGCGTAGACGGTAAACTTTGCGGAGACGTGGATTATGAGAACGTCAAGGATAAATGTTCCTACATTACTCCTGTTCCGGGAGGAGTCGGACCTATGACGGTAGCCATGCTGATGAAAAACACGGTCGACGCTTTTTTGGAGAATGTCTGAAAGAAATTATATAACCGTAGAAGAACTTAATTTTTATATCAATAACGTTTTCCTTAACGAAGAATTGCTTCGCAACGTACCGGTAGTCGGAGAAGTAAGCGGTTGTTCGGTGGTTAACGGGCATTGCTATTTTACGCTTAAAGATTCCAAAAGTCAGATAAAAATCACATACTTTAACGTAAAAGGGAAATTTGTACCTGTAAACGGCGACAAAGTTTTAGTAAGGGGCAGCGTCGATTTTTATTCAAAGAACGGACAGGTGAACCTTAGGGCTTACGAGGTAAGTTATTTTGGCGCGGGGCTTATCAACAGGCAACTGGCAGAGCTGAAAGACAGATTGGAAAAAGAAGGACTTTTTTCCGAGCTTCACAAGAAAGAATTGCCGGAGTTCCCGAAAAGAGTAGCGGTCATAACAAGCATCAAAGGCGCTGCGGTGCAGGACTTTATAACTACAGTTCGAAAATACAATTCCGTAACGGATATAACGGTTATAGACGTAAGAGTTCAGGGCGAAAGCTGCGTGACCGACGTTCTGCAGGCTTTGAATAATGCGGATGAGTACGGTTTCGACGTTATCGTAATAGCGAGAGGGGGCGGGTCGACCGAAGACCTTTTTTATTTCAACGACGAACGCCTCGTTCGCGCAATATATAACATGAACACCCCCGTTATCAGTGCGATAGGGCATGAGACGGATTACACGTTGTGTGATTTCGTAGCCGATTATCGTGCAATAACGCCGACTGCCGCAGCGGAAAAAATAGGTTATAGCGTTCAGAATCTTAAAAAAGATTTTTTTGAAAAAATAAATTTTATTTCCAAACATATAAATTATTTTTTGCAAAATACAATAGATGAATTTATTGATAATTGCGAGGAAATGCAGGAAGCAACAGAAGATATTATTTCAAAAGAAACCCTTTCTGTGTTAAAAAATATTGAAAAGATAAAAATTTATCAAAACTTAAGTTTAGAGCGAGAAGAAAGCACATTATTACAAAAATTATCATATATTGAAAGTCTTAATCCCTTAAAATTACTAAATAAAGGCTATTTTAGAATAATATCCAACGATAGATATATCTATAAAACCAAAGAACTTAAAGAAAACGATAAAGTAAGTATTATCGGTATCGACGGAAAAATCAATGCTATAATCGTGAAGGAGTAATTATATGAATTACGAAAAAAATGCAAAAGAACTTGAACAAATAATCAAGAAACTTTCCGAGGAAAAGATAGGAGTTGAAGAAGGGCTGAATTTATACGAACAAGGTCTTAAGCTCGCCAAGGAAAGCATCAAGGAACTTAACGAAGCAAAAGGCAAAATGGAAATTCTCAACAAGGAACTTGAAAAGCTTCAGGTCGAAACCGAGGTGGACGATGATTGATTCTTATCTTAAAAAAACCGAAGATGCACTAAGAAAGCTTTTTGACGAGAAGCGACGTCTTTATCCGGAAAGGTTATTTTCGGCTATGGAATACTCGGTCTTTTCTTCGGGTAAAAGAGTCAGACCTTATCTTATGTTGCTTTCCGCCGATTTTGTCGATGTGTCCTCGGAAAAAATTTTACCGCTTGCCGTTTCTTTGGAGCTTATCCATAATTATAGTTTGATTCACGACGATTTACCGTGCATGGACGACGACGATTTTCGCAGGGGAAAAACGTCCTGTCATAAAGCCTTCGGGGAAGCCATAGCGCTTCTTGCCGGAGACGCGTTGCTTAATCTTGCTTATGAAAATCTTTTCGAAGCGGTTAAAACCGACCCGGATCTTATTACGGCGGCTTCTTATTTAGCAAAATGCGCCGGAGCGGAAGGTATGATAGGCGGTCAGGCGATGGAATTTTCTATAGATGCATTTGACGAAACGTTGATTACCGAATTATGTATGAAAAAAACGGGTGCATTGATTTGCGCTGCGGCTCTTTGTCCGGCTTTCGTTTGCGCCGACAGAGAAAAATTTAACGCTCTCGGAACTTTCGCTTCCGCAATAGGGTTGTGTTTTCAATTAAAAGACGACCTTTTGGACGAGAATAAATCCGAACCTAAATCTTACCTCGGCGTAACGGGAAAGGAACATACCGCCGATATGGTTGCAAAACTCGGGAAAATAGCGTTTAAGGCTTTAGAGCCGTTTGAAAATGCCGATAATTTACGCAATCTGACGGAGTTCTTATTGAATAGAACCAAATAGCTGAATAAAATGTTTTTTCTCAATTTTTTGAATTTGCAAGTAAACTTGAAATAATTTGATTATTTTAAGAATATATGATAATATAATTAATAGAAGGTGGCACAGTATTCTAGTCAGGTGCGAAACAGTCGAAGACGGGGTTAAAATACCGTTAAAGAGCATATCGATGAAGTTTCTTGTGCTGGCTTTGGTTGCCCAAACCAGGGCTGGTGCTGGGAGTTAAGATTTTTGGGCGTTCCGTAACGGCATACGGAAGCCGACCCAATTATCGCGGAGACCCATATCGGCAGAAGTATCCACTCTTTTGCTGAATGGGATTAAACCTGTAATGCGGTAACAAATAGCTGTGTGCAGTGTAGCTTGCCTTGAGTGAAGGCGGCGGATTCGGAATCACGAAAGGATTTGTTGGCCGATAAATCCGATCTATTGTCCGATGAAACCCTCTTTGCAAAAGAGGATAAACTGTTTCAAATCTGTAAAGGAAATCTTCTAGACTGACATAGGCTAAGGATTATAGTGTGTTCTGAGTGGCAATTCGGTCTGACTCGGAGTAATCCGGTCACGTAGACTATAATAGGAAACTGCTTGTACGGCGACGGCAAGTGGTCTGCGGGGAAATCCTACCGAACCTATGACGCAAGGTTTACTTAGCTTATGCCACCTGTATTTTTTTTGGGAGCAATATGAAACAATCCGCATCGGGAGAATGGAAATCGAAGGAAGACAATTCCCTTTCTGATACCGTCGAATGTAGTGACGAGAGTTGTAATCCGGAGTCCAACGTTAAAAAAGAAGAAGTTCAGACAAAAGACGGCGTTAAGGACGCGAAAGCCAAAAATGAAGACAAAAAAAAGGACAAACCCCGCAGGAAACTTTCCAAGGGTACTGTCTGGACTATAAAAATCACCATAATCACTTTATTTTTATCCTTTTTCGTTAGCTTTATAACGGAAATTACGTCTTCTAAATCCAACGTTATAATTTCCGTATTGTTGCTTTGTCTGTTGATAGTAATCGCTATCGTTTTCGACGCGATAGGAGTGGCCGTTACCAGCTGCGATCCCGCGCCCTTGCTGTCAATGGCTGCAAGAAAGGTCGCAGGGGCTTCCGTTGCCGTAAAACTGGTAAAAAACGCCGAAAAGGTTGCAAACATCTGCAACGACGTAGTCGGCGATATGGCAGGTATTATCAGCGGTACTTGCGCCGCCGCAATAGTTCTTAAATTTGCCGCAGACAATCCCAATATGTATATTTTCAATATTGTAATGAGTTCCGTTGTTTCGGCGGTAACTGTCGGAGGCAAGGCTTTTTTCAAAAGCATAGCGATAAAAAATTCAAAGGATATGGTTATGTTTGCGGGAAGGGTTCTCGGAGTCTTTTATCGTCCGAGGAATAAAAAATGAGATTGGATAAATATCTCTTCGACAACGGACTTGCCGAAAGTCGCACAAGGGCGGCAAACCTCATAGCGTTGGGAAGAGTTTCCGTAAACGGAAAAACCGTGTCTAAATGTTCCTTTGACGTAGAAACGAAAGATGAAGTAATCGTTACCGAAAATTACGAAGCATCCCTCGGCGGTATAAAGCTCATAAAAGCGTTGGAAAGTTTCGCTATAGAGCCTAAGGGAAAAGTTTGTCTGGACGTAGGCGCATCCAACGGGGGATTTACCGACGTACTGTTAAAAAACGGCGCTCGGAAAGTGTATTGTCTGGACGTAGGCGAATGTGCTTTACCGGAAAGATTGAAAAAAGACTCTCGCGTAGAGATTATGGATAAAACCAATGCTCGATTTATAAAAAAGGAGCAATTTACCGTTATTCCGCAAATTGCCGTAGTCGACGTAAGTTTCATCTCGCTTAAACTTGTTCTCGGTCCGATAAGCGAAGTACTTACGCAAGACGGAATAATTATAGCCCTTATCAAACCGCAATTCGAATGTTCGGCAAAAGATTTGACTAAAAAAGGTATCGTTAAAAACGAAAAACACAGATTGTCGGCGGTAAAAAGCGTGGAGCAATTTTGTAAGGAGTTGGGGCTTGCGGAAGAGGGATTGACGGAAGCTCCGCATCCTTTTGAAGAAAAAAATCAGGAATATTTAATTTTATTGAAAAAGAAGTCCGGTTTTATTGCATAAAAATTCTATTTATTTTATAATAATTGCATAAAAATACTTACGAGGTTTTTCTATGCCAAGATCGTCGCGTCAGGAAGCAATAATCAGAATTATTACCGAAAAAGAAATAAACACACAAAACGAACTGGTAAGCGAGTTGACAAAAGCCGGATATAGCGTTACGCAAGCGACGGTAAGCAGAGATATAAACGAACTCGGATTGATAAAGGTATCGGGAAAAGAAAAGAAATTCAGATACGCTCTCCATAATACCGAACATAAAATGGGAAAATTATCCACTTTGTTTAAGGAAAGCGTGATCAAAATGGATACCGCGATGAATCTGATAGTTATTAAAACTTACGACGGCAGCGCTAACGCGGCCTGTCTTCTTCTCGACAAATTGGATTTACCCAATATAGTCGGCACTTTAGCCGGAGACGATACCATTCTCGTTATCGCAAAAACGCTTGAAGACGTACCCCAAATATATGCGCAGCTTAAGGAGTATATCTGATGATTTCCTGTCTGAATATTAAAAATATAGCCTTAATAGGTGAATTGACTCTCAATCTTAAGCCCGGATTGAATATTCTTAGCGGCGAAACCGGAGCGGGAAAATCCATAATTATCGATTCCATCAATTTTGTTCTCGGAGATAAAGCAGACAGAAGTCTTATCAGATACGGGGAAACGACGGCGCGAGTGGAAGTCGTTTTTGAAAATATCGTCAATTTCGAAGAAATAAAAGCCATGCTTTCCGATTACGGGATAGATTGCGAGGACGATACGGTTATCGTGACCAGGACAATGACCAACGAAAGGAGCGATTGCCGTATAAACGGCAGGGTGGTTAATCTTTCTTTTTTGCGCGCGTTGGTTGCGAATCTCGTAGATATACATTCTCAGAACGAACATCAATCCCTGATGAAACCGTCCAACCATATACTGTTATTGGACGCGTTCTGCGATAAATCGGAGGACTTAAAAAAAGAGTTCAGAGAATTGATGGCTAAATACCGTAAAATTCAGGAGCGTATAGATGGTTTTGCTTCGGAAGAAGAAAGAGAAAGGGCTATGGACGTCCTTTCTTATAAGATAAACGAGATTGATCGAGTTAACTGGACCGATAAAAACGAAGAAACCGAACTTGTAAACGCCAGGAACCGATTTAACAATTCGCAAAAGATTGCCGAAGGGCTTGACGGTGCGGCTCAAAGTCTCGGCGACGATTTTTCCGGAGCGTTGAACGGACTGAAAAACTCTATGCGATGCTTGCGGTCTATTGCCAAATATGACGAAGCTTATGAAAAGCTTTACGACAGATTGGACAGTCTTGCAATCGAAGCCGACGACGTGTACGAAGAGTTAAAAGAAAATCTTGAAAATCTCGGCTTGGATATCGATATCGAAAGCGTGGAGAAGCGATTGGACGCGATCAGGCTTTTGAAGAAAAAATACGGCTCCGATCCGGAAGAAATCAGAGAATATTACGATAAATGTGTGTCCGAATACGAATTGCTTGCAGACGCCGAAGCGCAGTTGGATAAGTTAAACAAAGAAAAAACCACAACCGAAAAGCAAATTGTATCGGTAGCGGAAAAATTGCATAAAGAAAGAACGCGTACCGCCGAAAAATTCAGCGAGGCTATAAGAAAGAATTTATCCGAACTCGGAATGAAGAATTCGCGTTTCGAGGTAAAAATCGATTATGCCGAAAGCGTTGCGGAAATGAATGCCAACGGCGGAGACTCCGTGGAATTTTTGCTGTCGCCAAACCCGGGAGAACCTCTTAAGCCGCTTATAAAGATAGCGAGCGGAGGAGAGGCGAGCAGATTTATGCTGGCTCTGAAAAATATTATAGCCGAAGTCGATAAAATAGGAACTCTTATTTTTGACGAAATCGACACGGGGATTTCAGGAGTTATAGCTAAAGTTGTTGCTTGCAAACTGTACGATATAGCTAAATCGAGACAGGTTATTGCCATTACGCATTTGCCGCAATTAGCGTCGATGGGAGACGTTAACTACCTTATCGAAAAAAGAGTATCAGACAACAAAACCAACACCTATATAAAAGAATTAAAAGGCGATGAAATCTATAAAGAAATAATGAGACTCACCGGAGCCGTGGAGAATAGCGAAATCGGTTTGTCGGGCGCCAAGGAATTAAAAACCTGGGCAAATAATTACAAATTAAAATAAATTTTGGAATTATCTTTATTTTATGGCTTAATTTAGAACTCTTATTCCCTCTTTTCCAGTTACTGGAATAATCTGAGAGTATATTTGTCCGTCAAAAACACATTACTAAAAAGGACGGATAAAGGGGTTAAAATTATGCATTTTAAGATTGGTAAAAGAATTACTTTATGCTTGTTGTTAACGTTATTTTTAATAATTGTTTCAGCAAGTTTTTTTAAGATTTCAAATTTTTCTGCGATTGCCGCAGAAGAAGGAAACATAGTTTATCTCGGTGGTTTTCCGGTAGGGATAGCCTCATACAGCGATAACTTTATCGTAAGTGAAATAATTAACGTCACAACAACCGAAGGCAGTTTTTCTCCTGCGCTTAAAGCTGGACTGTCCAAAGGCGATATTATCCTGTTTGTTAACGGAGAAAAAATTACAGATATAAATACTTTTAACGATATAGTATCTTCTTCGGAAAAAGTTGTCGTTACGGTACGAAGAGGCGACACCGTATCCGATTATACGATCGTTCCCGTTTTGGACGTTACACAGAACAGAAAAAAACTCGGATTACAAATTAAAAACGTATTAAGCGGAATCGGAACGATGACTTTCATAGGTAAAAACGGTCGTTACGCAGCTCTCGGGCATATGATAAGCGATGAGTTCGGGAATAATTCAATTTATAACAAAGGTAATATTTTTTCCTGCGAAATAATCGGATTTAAGGTGGCCGACGAAGAAGGTCCCGGTGCTTTAAGGGGGAATGTGGATTTCAAAAGCGTTATAGGTGAAATCGATGTAAACTCCTTTAAGGGATTATACGGAAAATATCTCGGCAATACCGAAGGACTGGAGGAAATCGAGGTCGGTAAAGCTACCGACGTTAAGCCCGGGAAAGCATATATTTATACCACAATTTCGGGAAAAACTCCGAAGTACTATGAGATCGATATCGTCAAAACTTTCAAACAAGACGTTCCTGCGGAAAAAAGTATGGTAATACGCGTAGTAGATAAGGAGTTGAAGCAGGAGACAGGCGGTATTTTACAGGGCATGAGCGGCTCTCCCATCGTACAGGACGGCAAACTTGTAGGGGCGGTTACTCACGTTTTCAATTCCGATTCCACCAAAGGGTACGGCATTTATGCCGAATGGATGACTTATTGACAAAATAAATTCTTATAGACGAATATTCGACCGAATATGGCATATTTTATACTATGTTCGGTCGTCTTTCTTTTTGGGTTAAAAACCGTTTGCTTTCTTTCAGAAGACTTTTTCTGAAAAATAAACTTTTTTCCGTAATTTTTACCGTAGCCGTTTTTGCCGGATTGCTTTCGGCCGTGGCTTCGGTGGACGAGTTTGGAGAAACGCCTTCCTTGGCTTCAAAAATTTCCGACGGAAGTTTCAATTATTTCTTTTTCTTTCTTAAAGTAATGATTTTTCCGGGGATTTTTTTATGTCTTGCGGCTTTGCTTACCTTTAATTCGCTGGTATTTTTATTGAATTATCCTTTAATTTATATAATTTCAATGTTTTTCTGGAAAACCGTTTTCAGGGCATTGTGTTTCGATCTGGGAGGAATAATAGGGCTTATATTCCTTTATATTCCGCTTTTTATAATAAATGCCGTTATATATCTGATTTATTTTCTTACTCTTTTGGATAACACCGTGAACTTTTGTTCCTGGAAATATGTCACTCCTTTGAAATGTAACGGCGCATTTCTTTTGAATAATCTCAAAAAATATTACTTGCGGTGTCTTTGCTGGAATTTGGCTTTTACGATTGCGACGATTATAATTTTTGTTCTGATTTTTTAGTATAAAAGGAATAATTTTTCAAAAACTAACGACAAAGGAGACAGTTAGTATGAAGAAAATTATTCTGATATTAAGTATAATTGCCGTAGTGGCTTTGCTTTCCGTACCGATAAGCACATCGGTTTTTGCCGCGCAAGGTAAGGACGAATCTTTTAATCTCGACGCTTATACTTCCCAATCGGCCTTATTGCTCGATTACGATACCGGGACCGTTATCGTCGATAAAAATTCCGATGAAAAACGTCCCATAGCGAGTATGGTAAAAATTATGACCTTACTCATAACTTTTGACGAAATCGACGCCGGAAGGCTTAGTTTCGAGGAGAAAATTACCGTCAGCGAATACGCAGCAGGAATGGGCGGTTCGCAAATGTTTCTGGATGAAGGCGAAAGTTATACCGTCAGCGACCTTATTAAAGGCGTAACCGTTTGCAGTGCTAACGACGCGGCAACGGCTCTCGCTGAAAGAATTTCGGGGGATATTCACAGTTTTGTCGATAAGATGAACGAATATGCGAAAAACTTGGGTATGAATAATACCGTTTTTTGCAACGCTACGGGTCTGCCGAATTCGGGCGAACAATATTCCACGGCGAGAGACGTTTCGATAATGTTTTCGAAATTGCTTTCCAAAAGTCATTATTACGATTACTCTAAAATCTGGATGGAAGAATATAAACATCCCGACGGAAGAGTTACCGAACTCGTAAACACCAACAAACTTATCCGTTTCTATAAGAATTGCGACGCAGGGAAAACCGGTTATACCGATGAAGCCGGACACTGTCTTGCGGCAAGCGCAATGAATAACGGTTTAAGAGTGGTTT
>ERZ1643251.3297-NODE-3297-length-15075-cov-8.919774_pt1 | contig 15075 bp, 13 predicted proteins | sample MGYA00579261_ERZ1643251 | MGnify/ENA primary metagenome ERZ1643251 (study PRJEB29033, sample SAMEA4952267) | chicken gut metagenome | biome: Broiler Chicken; feature: Gastrointestinal Tract; material: Caecum | place: Ireland | collected 2018 | study: Broiler...
GCGCGTTCCAAAATCGCATTTTTGGAAAAGCGCACCCAAATTGTCGCATACCTGCGACTTGCGCAGGAAAGGTGAATGCGGCGCGCGTAGTGTGGTGTGCCCTCAAAAAGCGCGCCGCAGAGGAAAATTCCGACGGTCAGCGGCAAAAGCCGCGTGCCGTGGGGTTGTTCTCAAACTCACGACAAATAATTTTGTCAGCTCAAAATTATTTGTGTGAACTCCTTTTTTTATAATCCTCGATCGCCGCCTTGATTGCCTGCTCGGCGAGTACCGAACAATGGATCTTCTGCGGCGGAAGCCCGCCCAGCACCTCGATGACCTTTTTGTTGGTGACTTCCAGCGCCTCGTCGACCGTCATGCCCTTGATCATCTCCGTGGCGGTCGATGAGGTGGCGATCGCCGCCGCGCAGCCGAAGGTTTTGAACTTCGCGTCGGCAATGACGCCGTTCTCCACCTTGATGAATACCTGCATGATATCGCCGCAGGCCTCGCTGCCGATCATGCCCATGCCGTCGTAATTTTCGATTTCGCCCACGTTTTTGGGGTTTTGGAATGCCTCCATGACCTTTTCGGTGTATTGCATCTATTGTATCTCCTTGTCGTAAACTTCGTTTTTCAGCTCCTTGGGAAACAGCGGAGACAGGTTGCGCAGCCGCACGACGATCTCCTTGAGCTTTTCCACCGCGATATCGATCTGCTCGGCGGTATTCTCCTTGCCGAACGAAAAGCGGATGGAACCATGCGCCAGTCCCTCGGGCAGACCCGTGGCGAGCAGAACGTGCGAGGGTTCGAGCGAGCCGGACGAACACGCCGAGCCGCTGGAAACGGCGATACCGGCGAGGTCAAGGCTGAACAGGAGCGATTCCCCCTCGATATAGCGGAAGGAGAAATTCGCGTTGTTCGGCAGGCGGTCTTTCGGGTGACCGTTGAGCTTGACATAGGGTATTTCGCGCAGAACGCGCGCAATGAAACGGTCGCGAATCGCCGAAACGTGCGCGTTATTTTGCGCCATTTCCTCGTTTGCGAGGCGGAACGCCTCCGCCAGCCCCACGATGCCCGGCACGTTGGTCGTGCCGCCGCGCATGGAGCGCTCCTGGTGCCCGCCCGTGATGATTTTGCCCACGCGCACGCCCGAACGGACGTACAGCACGCCCACCCCTTTCGGGCCGTAGAACTTGTGCCCCGAAAAGGAGAGCATATCCACGGTCGGCTCCTTTACGTTCAGTTTCAGCGCGCCCGCCGCCTGCACCGCGTCGGTAAAAAACACGATGCCGCGCTCGCGGGCGAGGGCGGAAATTTCCGCGATCGGCTGAATAGTGCCGATCTCGTTGTTTGCCGTCATCACGCCGATAAACGTCGTATCGGGGCGGATGGAATCTTTCAGCTTTTGCAAATCGACCTTGCCGAATTCGTCCACCGCGGCGAAGGTGACCTCGAAACCCTCCTTTTGCAGTTCCCTGGCGGTGGAGATCATGGCGGGGTGTTCGACGGCGCTGACGATGAGGTGTTTGCCCCTTTCGGCATTCGCGTGCGCCGCGCCGCGCAGAGCCCAGTTGTCCGATTCGGTGCCGCCCGAGGTGAAATAGATCTCGCTCGGCTTTGCGCCGATGAGGGAAGCGACGGTATCGCGCGCCTCGTCTACGGCGGCGGCGGCGCGGCGGCCGCAGGCGTGCTGGGAATTGGGGTTGCCGAAATTTTCCGTAAAATACGGCAGCATTTTCTGTAAAACGCGGGGATCGACGGGCGTCGTCGCCGCATGGTCGAAATAAAACATATGTAAACCTCATTTTAGGAAAACAAAAGTTCGGTTTTCCTTGCGCGAGTAATTTAGTTCTCGCATTTCTCGGCGAGCTGTCGCCTGCGAAATGCCGAGATTGGAGGGGCAACCCGAACGGTTTTCCCCTCACAGCTCGTCGCAACAAGGCGACGGAGGGCAGGCGGCGCGCATAACTTGCCGCCAAGCCCTCGTACACTTGTTGCTCCTTATCCCCAAAAATCTCACACCGCTCCGCGCGTTGCGATTTTCGGGGGCCCCGTTATTTTTAAGGGCACACATATTGCTATAATGCCGCCGCTTCACTCCTTCCGTAAGCCGAGGTGTCGGCAAATTGTGTTGCGCGGCGGAAAAATGTGATTTTCCTTGCGCGAGTAATAATTAAAATAATTCAATGCGCGCTCCAAAATCGCAATTTTGGATTAGCGCCCCCAATTTGCCGCATACCTACGGCTTTCGGGAAGAGGGTGAATTTTTTGCCATTTATAATATGTGTGCTCCTAAAAAGGCAAAAAAGAGGGAGAAACCGCCGCAGAAAATGCGAATGCGTTTGAACGGCGGTTTCTCCCTCCAATCACGGAAAACCGCAGGCGACAGCTCGCCGAGGTTTTCGTGAGCCACTTTACGCGCAATCGCACTTCTCCCCGCAGCTGCACCCGGACGCGTGCTCTTTCTCCGCCGAATTGCACTTGCATACGCCCACTTCGCCATGGTCGTCGAGCATGGATTGCAGGGTCATCGAATCAAGCACGGCGTTGATGCCCGCGTACAGCTTGCGCCATACCGCGCCCGTGGCGCACTTCTGGCAGGTGGCTGTTATGCAGTCTGCAATTTCCATGTTGTCCTCCAGGGCGCGCGCAACGTCGCCGATGGTGATCTGCGAAGGTTCGCGCGTGAGTTTATACCCGCCCGTGACCCCGCGCTCCGCCGTGACGATCCCCTGCCCCGACAGCATGCGCATGATCTTTTCGATATATTTGCCGGATACGGCGATCTCCTTTTCCAGCGCCGACGCGCTCACGCAACGCTGCGGATAGTTCTGCGCGAGGATAAAACACGCCTTCAACCCGTATTGTGACTTTGAAGATAAACGCATACGATTGCCTCCTTCTGCCGCACAGCGGCGGTTTTTAATTGCAACTATTTTAGTAGTATTTATTATAGCGAAACGGTGCGCCGCCGTCAAATATTTTGCGGCAGTTTTCCGAAAATATTTTACAAAAAATTCCGCCCGCGCAAAATTTTGCGCGGGCGGGCAGACGTGCTTTATTGCTCCCTATTCGGCGGCGGATTTTTCGTCCAATCGGAAAAGACGCAGCCGCAGTAATTCTGGCGGTACAGGTTATGTTCCTTGGCAAGCTCCACAGAGCGGAGGTAGCCGTTCTGCTTTTTGAAGTCGTTGGGCAGCCATTTTACGCCGTACTTTGCGGAAAGGCTTTGCCCGAGTTCGTTGAGCCAGACGGAATTTTTGTGCGGGCTGACGGAGAGGGTGGAGCAGAACCAACCAAATCCGCGCTCCTTTGCGGTGCGGGCGGTATACTCCAGCCGCAACTTATAACATTCGTAGCAGCGCGCGCCGCCCTCGCGCTCCCCTTCCAGCCCCTTTGCCGCGGCAAAAAATTCGGCGGGGGTATAGTCGCAGTCCAAAAAATCTGCCCAATACGTTTCCTTCAAAAAGCGGATCTGCTCCCCTTTGCGCTTTTCGTACTCGGCGGGGTCGGTGATGTTGGGGTTATAATAGAGCACCGTGACGGCGAATGTTTCCTTCAGCGTTTCCAGACAGCGCGAAGAGCAAGGCCCGCAGCAGCTGTGCAGAAGGAGCGGCGTGCCTTTGGGCAGATTTTGCATAAGTGCGAGCATTTCGCGGTTGCGATCGGGCGTGTTCATGCTTTCATTATAAAACAAATGCGGAAAATGCGCAAGCGAAGGCGGGCGCGGCGGCGCAAATTTTGCCCTTTTTCGGGCGTTCGACAGGATTCGACAAACACAGACAAACGTAGACAAAACAAGACACGCCCTTTCACGAATAAATGCTTTACGGCGCGAAAAAAAGCGTTTATACTATATATATCGTCGAAGGAGGGCGAAAACACATGAAACACGAAGCAACCCTTGAAGCGGAAAACAACTACACGGTGGCGGAGGACGAACTGGCACGGGAGCTTTTGCCCCTTGTAAAAGATTATTTTACAGCCGAAGCGGAGGAAACGGGGCGCGGGACGCTGCTCGCGACCTTCACGAACGGGGAAAAATTTGAAATCAGGGTCACGAAACTGCAATAACTCCCCGAAACACCCAATCCGCCCCGCCGCATTTGCGGCGGGGCGGCTTTCTTTCCGCAGGAGAAAAACAAAGCGCGCCGCACCCGGAAAGAAAACCGCGCAAAATTTTGCTATATTTGCGCAAAGGCGTATCGTGAAAATTTAAAAATTTTTTGTTATAATAAGGGTACCGAAAATTAAAAGGAGTACCTTTTTATGAAAAGAAATATGAAAGCATGGCTCAGCGATATGCTGAACGCTAAAACCAAAAAGGCGATGCCCGTGCTCTCCTTCCCCGGGGCGAGCCTTTTGGGCATCGACGTGAAGGAGCTTATCTTTTCCGCCGACAACCAGGCAAACGCGATGGCAGCCGTTGCAAAACGTACGGATGCTTCCGCGTCCGTTTCGCTCATGGATCTCTCCGTCGAAGCGGAATGCTTCGGCGCGCCCATCCACATTTCCGAAGACGAAGTACCTACGGTAACAGGCTGCGTCGTCAGCACGCCCGAGGAAGCGGAGGCGCTGCAAGTTCCCCCCGTCGGCGCGGGCAGGACGGATATCTATATCGACGCCATCCGCAAGGCGGCAAAGCTCATCGAAGACAGACCGGTGTTTGCGGGCGTGATCGGCCCCTTCTCGCTCACGGGCAGGCTCGTGGACGTGACGGAGGCGATGATCTACTGTTACGAAGAACCGGAAATGATGCATACGGTGCTGGAAAAAGCGACCGCATTCCTTATCGAATACATCAAGGCATACAAGGAAGCGGGCGCGAACGGCGTGGTGATGGCGGAGCCTCTGGCGGGTCTGCTCTCCCCCGACCTGGCGGAGGAATTTTCCTCGCAATACGTTAAAAAGATCAACCAAGCGGTGCAGAGCGACGACTTTATCGTTATCTACCACAACTGCGGAAACACGACCATCCTCACCATCGATTCCATCCTCGGAACGGGGTCGGATGCGTATCATTTCGGCAACGCCATCGACATGGCGGAGATGATGAAGCACATGCCCGCCGATAAAATCGCGATGGGCAACGTAGACCCCGCCGGCGTACTGCGCAACGGCACCCCCGAAACGGTGAAAAAGGCGACGAAAGAAATCATGGGCGCCTGCTGCGGCTATAAAAATTTCGTTATTTCGTCGGGCTGCGACATTCCTCCCGCGACCCCTTGGGAGAACATCGACGCCTTCTTCGAAGCGGTGAACGAATTTTATAAAAAGTAAGCGTTTCGCCGCAAAAACGGCAGACGTATAACAAAATAAGAGCCGAAAGCGGAGCTTCGCCGTTTGCGAAGCTCCGCTTTTTTATTTGCATTTTCCGCCGCCTTTGTTCACGAAAATCTCGCTCGCTACGATTTTCCGTGAGTCTGCGGTTTTATATTTTTAATAATAACTCGCGCAAGCAAAACCACGCTTTTGCGTTAGCGCAACAAAATTTGCCAAAACTTTGGCTTTGGGGAAGAGAGTGAGCCGCCCGATTACAAAATATGCGTGCCCTTAAAATCGGGCGGCGAGAGAGAAACCGCCGTTAGGCGCAATAGTGCCGTGCGGCGGTGTCTTTCTCAAACTCACGTTTTTTTGTTTCATCAGCTTGAAACAAAAAGCGTGAACTTTTTAGTTCTGCATCAGCGATTTTCTGTACTTTGCAGGCGTTACGCCGACGTATTTTTTGAATATCTTGATGAAATAGTTGCCGTCGTTGTAGCCGACCTCCTCGGCGGTCTTATCGACGGATGCCCCCTCCATGAGCAGCTTTTTCGCCGCCTCCAGCCGCACGCGCGTAAGATAATCGCTGAACGTTGTACCCATTTCGTTGCGGAAAAGGTGACTCAGATAGCAGGAACTGACGAACACGTTCTGCGCGAGCGACTCGAGGTCGATATTTTCGCTGTAATTGGCGTTGATGTAGCGGATCGCCGCGGCGAGATGGGCACTCGATACCCGCTTGCTGCGGCTCTCGTACACGGCGGCGATAAAGTTTTCCATGATTTCGATGGTGCTTGCGCACAGATCCTGAAAATCGATGTTATCCAACAAAAGGCGCGAACTCTTTTTGACGATGTCTGTGAGGGCAAAAGTCGGCGCGCCCGCCTCGACCGCACTGCGCGAAAGGAAGGCGGAAAACTCGTACAGCTTTGCCTTGATGATCTCCAGATCTCCGCTCGCATAGGAGAAAATTTCGTTCAGGAAGCGGTTGATGATGCCTCGTGCACCCGTCTTATCCCCCAGCTGCACATAGGCGATGAGTTCTTTTTCCAGTTCCGTCGGATATTTGTTGTAGCAGGGTTGGTTCTCTTTGATCTGCATTTCGCGCTGAATGCGCAGCCGCTCGAGGTTCATGCGCGAAATTTCCAGGCGCTGTTCGAGGTATTTGCGCTCCTCCCCCGCCATGTATTCGACCAGAACGCGCAGCATCTCGGAGATGCTCGTCATCAAGTCGCAGTCTACCTGCCGCACCGCGTCGAAGACGCCCTGCTCCACCGAAACGCCCATGCCGAGGCACTTATCGCGCATTTCCGAATAGAAATACTCGTCCTTTTCCCACAGCACGACGGGGCCGGTGGTGATGTAGCCTACCGCCTGCCCGTCTATGCGCACGGCGGCGATGCACATGACAAGACCGCACGGCGTTTCGTATATATAGCTGGACTTAAGTTCGTCTGCCTTGCGCCCGCTCTGCTCGATCTTTTCGCGGCAAATGCAGGAACCGCGCATAATTTCGCACAGCGACCGCTCGCCGCGCACGCTGATCTGCTCGGCGCCGCCGAGGTCATAGAGAGAAACATCCAGTCCGCTCGTTTTGGAATAGTTTTTGAACAGCTTTTCAAGCTCGCGAAAGTTCAGGATCTCGCGCAGGCTCACGTCTTTAATGTTCATCGTTCTCCGAAAGGCTGCGCCGCACAATTTGCGGAGCGCCCTTTTTCCCCGTCTGTTGCTTACTGCATTACAGTATAAACCATTTTGCCGCATTTTGCAAGAGGTAAATATTGCAGGTAAAAACCGCTCGGGTTTCCACCGCAAACTCTCGACAATTTGTTTTGTCAGCTCAAAAAAATTTGTGAACACAATTACTCGCGCAAGCAAAACCACGCTTTTGCGCTGCGCACCCCTATTTGCCGATACCTCGGCTCACGGAAAGGGTGAAACAGCGGCATTAAACAATATGTGTGCCCTTAAAAAATGCCGCTGTAAGGGGAAAGCCGCTCGGGTTTCCCCTCAATATCGCAAGATTTTGTTTTGTCAGCTCAAAACAAAATCTGCGAGCGGTCAAAAATTCATATTTTCGATGTATTCGTCCATAAACTCCGCGTCGGCGGAAAGATCGATGTATTCCGTTTCCGCGGCGAGTTTTTTTGCCCGTTCGAGCGCGGCACGGCTGATCATGCACAGGCGCGCGCCCGCGAGAGCCGCGTTGCCGATGACCTTTTGATGCTCCGCGCCTTCGGCGGGCAAAAGCCCCGTTTTCCGCGCATTTGCGCCGTCGAGATAGAATCCCAATCCGCCCGCGATATACAAATTTATTTCAGCCAGAGCAAGTCCCGCGCGCTCCGCCAGAATGCGGATTCCCGCGCAGATAGCGCTCTTTGCCAGCTGATAATTGCGCACGTCCTTCTGCGAGATATATACCCCGCCGCCGATGACGAATTTGTCGCCCTCAACGAACGCACCCGTTTCGTCGATGGCGCCCGTGCCGAGCATGACGGCGAGCGCATCGACCAACCCCGCGCCGCAGATGCCGCGCGGCGGTTCCCCGCCGATCGTGGTGAATGCGACTTTTCCGTCCTCTATGCGCACGCTGTCGACGGCACCCGCAACGCCGCCCGTGCCGCATTCGATGTTTGCGCCCTCGAAGCACGGTCCCGCCGCGGTGGAGGTGCAGAAAAACCTGCCGCCCGAATGCGCGAGCATTTCCCCGTTCGTGCCTATATCCACGAGCAGGGCGTCCTCGTTATCCAGCCCCGCGGCAATTGCGCCGGCGACGATGTCTGCGCCCACATACGCCGAGACGGACGGCAGAAGCTGAACCTCCTCCGCCATTGCCAACCCCAGCGCCCCGCCGGGCATGGAACGGAATTCGGTGAATGCGGGTGTAAAGGGATAGCGCCCGATGCCCGAAACGTCCTCCCCGCAGAACAGGTGAAGCATGGTCGTATTGCCGCAGACGGTCACTTTTTTCAGAACGGGTACGGAAAATTCAGACATCAGCCGTGCCGCCGTTTCCGCGATCTGCCCGCGCACCGCCTCCGCAAGAAGCTGCGCGTTGCCCGCCTCCGCGCTCATGATGCGCGAGATGACGTCCGCCCCGAACGACGCCTGGCGGTTGAGTTCGGCGTGCTTTTTGAGCGTTTTTCCGCTCCGCAAATCGCAAAGCGCATAGGCGACGGTGGTTGTGCCGATATCCACGGCAAGACCGAACCCCTCTTCGCCGTCGCACCCTCCGGCAGCATCTTCCTTTCCGCCCTCGGTCAGTCCGCCGCCGACGTATTCGCCCACACGGACGGTCAGCCCTTCTTCCGCTTCCGTGCGGCAGGCGAGCGCCTCCCGCTCCTCCGCGCCGAAAGAGCCGCCGCACACATGCACCTTGCACTTGCCGCAGACGCCCCTGCCGCCGCAGCCCGCAGGGACGTTCAGACCCGCCGACTGCAAAACGGTGAGCAAATCCTCGCCCGCCGCGCAATTTACCGTAAATTCCCGCTCTCCCGAGCGAATGGTGATACGCATATTCCTTCCCCTCCGCATGTTTATGCTGAAAACAGAACAAAAAAGACAGTGCGGAAAAGCGCTGCCTTTTTTTCTTTCGGATTCGTTTCGGTTATGCGAAATAGGAACGCGCCTTTTCCGCAGCGCTCGCTGCGTCCGGCGTGTACGCATCCGCGCCGATCTCGTCCGCGAACGCCTGCGTTACCGGCGCGCCGCCGACCATGACCTTCACCTTGTCGCGCAGGCCTGCAGCCTTCAGCGCATCGATGATGTCTTTCTGATACATCATCGTGGTGGTGAGAAGAGCGGAGAGGCAAACGATGTCCGCATTGTTTTCTTTGACCGCTTCCACGATCTTCTCCGCCGAGCAGTCGACGCCGAGGTCGATGACGCGGATACCCGTACCCTCGATCATCATTTTGACGAGGTTTTTGCCGATGTCGTGCAAATCGCCCTTGACGGTGCAGATGACCGCCGTGCCGACCGGTTCAACGCCCGAATCTGCCAGTGCGGGTTTGAGAACCGCAAGCGCCGCGTTCATCGCGCGCGCCGCAATAAGAACTTCGGGAACGAAGATCTCGTTGTTTTTGAATTTCGTGCCGACGATGCCCATGCCCGCGATCAGTCCTTCGGTGAGGATATCCTTCGGGGCAACGCCCGCAGCCAGCTCTTCGGTCACGAGAGCCGCCAGATCTTTTGCCTTGCCGCGCTGCAACAGCGTGGAAATTTCTTCAAATTTTGCCATAAAATCCTCCTGTTCCTGATGGATAACTCCTATTTTTGCTATTTCAAAACAACGCGGAACGGATTGGCTGCCCGCCCGCCTTATCCTGTTATAGTATAACACACCGAAATTCAAAATGATAGCGATTTATTTGTTATAAAGCGGTAATATTTTGCTCTCGAAAGGATAACAACCCCGAAAAAAGGGTAATATTTTGCGAAATTCAGCTAAGTACGGCGTATTCGTAAAAATAATCGTCCATCGCATAGCCGCCGCCGATATCGGTGACGCCCTCGCCCGAGCGTACGAACCCGAATTTTTCGTAGGCGCGGATCGCCCGCGCGTTGCCCTTGTTCACGGTCAGATACACGGCGCGCAACCCCAGCCGCCGCGCGTATTCCGCGACGATTGCGAGCGCGCTCTGCCCCAACCCCTGCCCGCGCTTATCCTCGCATAAATACAGCTTGGAAAGGAACAGCTTTTCCTTTTCGGGTTTCAGCGCGCAGTAGCCGCACACTTTGCCGCCGACCAGAATGCGAAAATAGAGATAATTTTCCCCTTCCGCCTGCGCGCGCATCGCTTCGGCGCTCTGAAATTTCTGCGTCATGTAATCCACCTGCCCGGCGCCGAGCAGGGCATCGTACGCCGAATGCCAGAGGGCGGCAATCTCCCCTTCCAGCGCACCGTACTCTTCAGGCGGCACGAGCCTGAACTCTGTTTTTTCCATTTGCACTCCTCCCGCGGGCATTGCCCGGATAAAAATATTGTAACCCTTCCGGGCGGAAATGTCAAACGCGGAGGGGCGCAAAATCTGCCCGATCGGACGGCAAACGACAAAATACCCCGCTCTTTTTATACATTTTTGCGCGGACAAGCGAATATAGTAATTGCGTAGACAAGCGCATCGGCGCATTTTTTGAGGTGAAACATGCGAGAATATGTGAGCGATTATATCGGACTGCCGCTCCTGACGCGCGGCGGCGAGCGCATCGGTTATGTAAAAAACGTACAGACGGATAAAAACCTGACCCGCGTGCGCAATCTGGAATGCTGCGGCGAGGACGAGGAGGAATTCGCGCTCCCCCTGTCGGCGGCGGCGACCTTCGGCGAGGGCGCGATCGTCGTGAAAAGCCCTGCGGCGAAGGGGTGCAAAAACTGCCTGCCCGCCCCTTTCGGCATGGAGGCGTTTTCCACGGAAGGCGCGCCGCTCGGCCGCGTGCGCGATTTCGGGAGGGATGGCACGGAGATTCAGACGCTCGTGCTTTCGGACGGGCGGGAACTCGCCGCCGGGCGCATAGCGGGCGTGACGGACACGGTGCTCATTGACCTTTCGGAGGACTTCGTACCCAAACCCGTAACGCGGGCAAAGCGGAAGGCGGCGCAGGGCAAAACCGCCGCAGCGGACTCCGGCGCGGCGAACCCACTGCCCGCGGAAATCGGCGAACACGCCCCCGCAGGCGCGGACGAAGCGGAGAACCCGGCGGCGAATGCGGACGTCTTCCCCGCGGACGAGGCGGAAATTTTGACCGTTCGCGCGGCGTTTTCCCCGGCGGACGAAGCGGAGCGCGAATCCGCGGCGGACGACGCGGCAAAGGCGGAGGCTGCGGCGGAAACAAGCGGCGCGGCGCCTGCAAACCGCCCGCGGAAGGCGGCGGGGCGAGGGCTTTTGACGGGAAAGGTACTGCCGCAGGATTTGCCCGATGCGCGCGGGGGCGTGCTTGCGCGGGCGGGGACGGTCGTCAATGCGGACGTGATACGCACCGCCATGCGGCACGGCAAGCTGTTCGAACTGACCCTCTTGTGCTGCGCCTCCTCCCCTTTCGGGCTGTGGAGATAACCGACGCAAACCGGAAAAGGATAGGCAAATTGCCTATCCTTTTCTTTCTTGTTCGTTCCGCGCGGGATAATGCGGAATTATTCGGCGCGCTTCTTTTTGCGGATGAGAACCGCTGCCGCAACGGCTGCCCCTGCCGCTATCGCCGCGGCAACACAGCCTGCCGCCGCAACCGAAGAACCGCAGCCGCCCTCGTCCGTGACCTGGGTATCGTCCGTATTGTCCGACCCGCTACTGTCCGCCGCCTGTACATAGATGGTGAACGAAGCGGTTGCGCCGTCGTAGGAGACGGTGACCGTTTTGGCGCCCGCCGTGCTCATATCCGGTTCGGAAACGGTGTAATCGGTTACGACGCGGTTCGCATCCGCCGAATGCGCCGTTACGACGAGCCCCGTCAGGTCGAGCGTGTCGCCGACGTTGTAAACGGTTTTTGCGGGTGCGCCGATCGAAAGGGAGATGGTATCGAACGCGAAACCGAAGCGGTCTTCAAAATCGAAATCGTATTCGCGCTCGTTGCCGCTGCCCGTCATGAAGTTCAGGTCGAAATACCCGGTCTTTTCCTCCGCGGTGAGGGACGCCTCGTACGGGGAGAAGGTGGAGAAATAGATCTTGTTGTTCGTTTCGTCCATCTCCATGAAGCGGTACCAGGCATTGCCGCCGTTGTAGCTGAACTGGTAGTCGACGAGCATACCGACGACGGGGTTGCCGAAGTCGTTGGTAAGGTCGATGAACCCGGAGCCGTGGTTGTGCCCGCCCGTGATCATGAACACGTTGTCGTGCTGTTTCGCCACACTCCAGATGCGTTCGCCCTGCTCGTTCAGATCGCACTCGTCCGGCTTGGAAGCGCTGCACGAGAAGATGTTGTGCGAGGTGATAATGGCGGGGTTATCGGGGTACTTGGAGAGGATGCCGTCCAGCCAGGCGAGTTCCCTGTCGTTGGGTTCGTACATCAGCTGGATGAAGATGTAGGTGTAGCTACCGCCCTCCACAAAGGTGTAGCTGCCTACCTGGCGGCTGTCTCCGCCGACCGCTTCGAAGTATACCTTATTGCCGTTGCCCTCCATTGCCTGCGCGTAAGCGCTGTCCGCACCGAAATATTTTTGATAACTCGTCAGATCCGAACCGCTGAAATCGTGGTTGCCCGGGACGAAGGTGATCGGGATACCAGCCTGGGCGAGTGGGAGGAACGCCTGCTCGGCGCTCTGCCACTGCGCGTCGTCGTACCAGTTTTCGACGAGGTCGCCCACATGCGAGAGCCCTTTGAGGTTGATCTCGCTCTGATTTTCGATCAGCCACGCCGTAGCCGCGTCGGAAACTTCGGGCGTGAATTTGATGGTGTTCTGCGTATCGGGAAGGAATGCGAACGTGTAGTTGTTTTCGCTCTTCAGCTCGTATTCCTCATTGTTCCCGAACGAACCGACGTGGTCTTTCGAGTTCAGCAGCCACTGCTCCTGCGTGAGCGCGCCCTCCGAAATGCGGATTTCCTGCAGATTGCCGCGCAGAAGTTTCGTTACGAGGTCGTATTCCGCCGAATCCGCCCATTTGTAGAGGTGGTTGGAGATGACCGCGCCGACGCGGAAATTGCCGCCGTCTGCCGCCGCATACATGCCGTCCATGCCGCCGCCCGTATAGTTGCGGAAGGAGTCGCCCGAATTGGTGTACGCCTTCAGTTCGCTCCCGTCGCCGTCGCAGGTGATGGCGATATGATACCAGGCGCCGCCGTTGTCCATCGAAAGACCCCACAGCGTGCTGTTGAACTTGGTATTGGTGCCGTTCTGCGTCATGTACTGAATCTCTTTGCAGTTTGAAATGTTGATCTGCATCGTGCCGTGATGCCCTTCATAGTCCCACTGCCCGCTGCCGAGGTTCGCGCCCGAGCCTTCGCGCGCCAGGATATTCATCCATGCGTCCGAAGCGTCGTAGTCGACGGGCATCATGAACACGAGCTCGATGGTATACCCGTCCATGAACGTTTCCTCGTTGATCGGGGCTTCGTCCGCCGTGCGCAGGTATGCGTATTCGAGATCGTTGAGGATATACTCTTCCCGCTCATCCCCGGTAAGGGCGTCGAGTTGCTCTTGATCCTCCTCTTTGAAGCCGTTGAACTTCATGCTCTGCGCGTCGCCCGTCATCGAAATATCCTCGAATGCGAGGAAGTCGGAGGCTTTCGCCCCGTTTTCGGAGGTGACGATTTCCAAATCGTTGCCTTTCCCGCTCGCGTCTTCGATCACGAGCGTGTTGTCCTCGAGCGAGCCGGAAGAATTCTCTTCGCTGAATTTCCAGTCCGCGTAGACGTTCGCCTCTTCGCTCTACGCTTCCGCAGCGTCCGCGCGGAACAGAGGCATTCCGTGCAGCAGGGTGAGGATGCCCGCCAGCAGCAATGCGATGGTAAGCGCCGCTGCGAGCAACTGCGTGTGTTTGCTTTTTGTCTGCATAAGACTCTCCTTTCAAATTTTACTATCGCTATCATACCATGCACTTGTAATAAAATTTTCCGTCAATTCCCCGCCTTTTGTAAACAATTGTAATAAATGAATCCGCCCGATCACCGCCCCTTTAATAATAGAGAAGAGAAGTGTTTTTTACATCTGCACGGGCGGAACGGCAAAAGGAAACGGATTCCTCATAAATTGCGCCGCCCGCCGCCGCCCGCCGCGCAAAAAAAGCGATCCCCCGTACGGAGAACCGCTTTGCTATTATAAATAAACTTTTTTGTCCGCTTTCCTCGCGGCGACGGCGCACCCCGGCGCCCTCGCCCGCCGCGGAATTACCCGTTGAACCAGCGGAAGAGGAAGTACAGCCCCACGATGACGGCGATGCCGAGAACGACCAGCCCCGTAACTTTGAGCGGCGAGGTGGGCGCTTTGCCCGTGACGGCGCCGTTGACGCCGTTCACGAAAAAGTTGTACAGCTTTTTGCGCCAGCTGCAATGCCCGACGTACACGGGGATGAGCAGGTATTTGTATGTAATGTCGTTGCAGCGCATGGAGATGTGGAAGGAAGAAACGACGTCGTACGAGTATCCGCTCAAAATGGCGGAACGCAGCCTGCCGCGCATGATGTCCTTCGCCTCTTCCCAACAGGTAAGACCGTTTTTGGTGTACTGCGACGCGGCATAGCCGCTCAGATATTCCTGCGTGTATTCGCGGCTGTCGTTGGTGCCGAAGGAGCGGAGCTTGGAGAGGGACGCCTCGTCGATCTTTTCGGATGCGGAGACGAGCACGTCGTCGAACGCCATGGAGTAGTTGCCGCGCACGGTAAAATAGCGTATATGCCGCGTGCGCACCGTTCTGCCGTTGACGCGGCGGGTGGTGTAGTAATACCGCCCCAGCGTGGCGACGTACGCCGAATCCGTTTTGGAATCGAAGGAAAACGCGGGAACGTAGATGCCCGCCAGCTTATCCGGCTTGGCGCTCTTGCGGAATTTTCCGGGCGAAAGCCAACGGCCGCGCGCCCATTTTCTGACCGATTCCCCCGCCTGTTCTTTGCCAACGCGGAAGGGTACGACGGCGTTGGGTTTCAGCCCCGAAAGTTCGTCCGTCGCCACGATGTTGCTCGTGCCGCAGAAGGGGCAGGTCTTTACGATCTCGCCCTTGCCCAGAACCTCGCGCGCGCCGCAGTTTTCGCAGCGGAACACATGCGTCTCCGCGCCCCAGGAATTATCCTCCCGCATCAGCCGCTCGAAGTCCTGCTCCTCCGCACTCTTGGAATCGATGTCCGTCGTGGTGCCGCAGTGCTCGCAGTACAGCTTGCCGCTCTCCGAGTCGTACACCATATT
>ERZ1643251.3299-NODE-3299-length-15068-cov-35.180643_pt1 | contig 15068 bp, 16 predicted proteins | sample MGYA00579261_ERZ1643251 | MGnify/ENA primary metagenome ERZ1643251 (study PRJEB29033, sample SAMEA4952267) | chicken gut metagenome | biome: Broiler Chicken; feature: Gastrointestinal Tract; material: Caecum | place: Ireland | collected 2018 | study: Broiler...
AAATCAATTCATTTATCAAATTTATTGTTTACCAACACTATTTGACAAAGAACCCTTTTTATTTGTTTTTTTAACTTTCTTTAGACGATTTTAACATTTTAAAGAATAAATCTACAACCATGCTAAATATAACAGTTACAATAGTGGTTGGTACAAATACCTTCCAAAAACCATAAGCAGTAGATTGAGTATTCTTACCAAGTAAAGTAATAATTAAAATTGCAATTGGATAGTGTAACATATAAATTTGTAAAGATATTGAACCCAAATATCCAAATATTCTATTAGTTATTTTATTATTTAACAATTTAGTTAACAAATCTTCATTCAACAAACTTAATGTTATTACTACAATAATTAATAAAGCAACTGTCCATCTTTCTAAATTAAAGTATGTTGGTTGATATATTGTATACCATAGCAATAGTCCACTGCAAATTAAATTTAAAACAGTTAATCCAAATTTTCCATATGATGTAAAATTGTGCTCTTTCAAAACTTTTACTAAGTAGTAAATTAATATTCCTCCTAGTAATCCAATTAAAACAAAAATTAATCCATTATTAAATCCTATTGTTGCAGTAGTATCAGTTGCAGCACCACCCATACCATTTGTTGATGTTGTTTGTAACCCAAATGTAGACCAAGCAGTTTGAGAAGCTCTCGTTCCTGTAAAAGACCACCAACCTGCAAAGAATATAAAACCAAATGGTGCAATAAATCCTATTAATAAATCTTTATATTTACACAACAACCAATATAGAAAATATCCAACAATAATTATTGCTGAAATAAACCATAACGGTCCATTCAAATTAAAAAATTCATTACCTGTACTTCTAAGCCCAGCTGCGTGGAATCCTAAAAATTCCCAAGCACTATTTACAACCATCGTTAATGTTTGTTGTAAATTATAATTTGGATAATAAAATCTTGTACAAAACAAAACTCCAATCACATATCCTATAACAAGAACTGGCAATAACCCTTTAATACGTGACCAAGTATAATCCCAAGCTCTTCTTGAAGCACTTTTTTCTTTATACCCCTTATCATTTTCTCTTTTTTCATGATGTGCAGCCATAAAATAACCGGCTGTTAACGTAAAAATAAGTAATACTTCACTTGATCCAAAAAACCATTTTGCTTCTGGAATCATAAAGTAACCATTAGACCCATCACATGTTCTTGCAATTATAAATCCAATATGAAACCCAATAATTGAAATAGCTATTAAAAATCTCCACAATTCAATAGCAACATTTCTCTCTTTTTTCTTTGGTTTTACTTTCTTTACTTCATTTTTAACTTCACTCATTTTTCCCTCCTATTCTAAAATAATTATATCAATAATAAATTCTAAATTCAATATTTTAATAACAAAATTATTTGTTTATTTTTCTTTTTATATTATTAGCTAACTTTTTTATATTATAACCATTAAATGGATTATTAAGCCTATATTTTTTTATTATTTGTTTTAAAGATAAAGTATTACCTTTACTACACAAATCAAAATAATCTAAAAAAGCATCTTCTATATTATTATCTACTCTATCATAAAATGATAATGCACAAATATTACTAATAGCATAATCAATACCATAAAATGGATCATCTATTCTATTAATATCAGCTTGCCATTCTATTCCTTTATCAAAGTAAGAATGAGTATTATCTTTTATTCCATACTTATTAATTAAATATAACCAATATTTTTTTCTATCATCACTACTTATATTAGGATTATCATATATATATTTTTGGAAATCATCATATATACACATAGATGCTATTAAAGATAATGATGAACTTAAATGTCTAATCTTATATTTATTTTCATCTTCTTTAAAAAACACATTTAAAAATGGATACATTAAAAACTCTAAGCTTGTAGAATGTATTTCACATATATCAAATGTAGGCCATCTATTTTCATGAAATAATAACTCTCTACTTAAATATAATTGAATAGAATGTCCAAGTTCATGAAATATACTAGTTACATTCGCTTCCAAATTCATATATTTTTTTATAAATATAGGCATTTTATAATCAGGTAAATATGTTGTAACTCCACCACTACTTTTATTTTCTCTATCTTCTAAATCAATTAATCCTTCTTTTGACATTGTATCAAACATTAATCCTACTTCATTATTATATTTATATAATATTTTACTAATATTAGAAATTATTTCTTCTAAAGATATCCTTACTACAGCATTTCCATCATTAAACAAATAATTTTTATTATAGTAACTAATATTAAATACGTTTAATCTTTCTTTTTGATGTTCTTTTAAAATGTTTAGAATTGGTACAATATACTTTCTTACATTTTCTTTTAATAAATCTAAATCAGCATATGTATAACCTATTCTATTCATTTTAACAAAACATAAATCAGCATAAGAATTAAGCTTTAATTTATTAGCAATTTCTGTTCTTACTTTTACAAGATTATCAAATATAATATCCAATTCTTTTTCTAAACTTTCTAATATTTCATATCGTTTATCATAAGATTCTTTTCTTAATTTTTCATCACTTACATTATAATAAGAAGATAATCCTGATAAAGTCATTTCTTTATTGTCAAAAACAAATTTTAAAGACATTAAAGTTTTTCTGTACTGCATACATAATTCTTTTTCTCTAATTCTTAGATCACTTACATCATTACTTACTATAATACTTTGATTACTCGCAATTTCATAATTTCTTTTACCTATGTAATTTATTAATTTTTCTTTATGTTTATAATTAACTAAGCATTTAAAATATTCATTTATTAAGTTATCAATAATTGATTCATATTTAGATATTATTTTCTCTGTATCTAAATATTTAGGATTCTTTATATCTTTTAAATACCCAATATAACTAATCCAATATAAAGTAAGATAATGGTCTCTAATTTCATTAAATTTATCTATTAACTCTTTATACTTAGAAAAAGGAATATCTTCTAACATTTTTAATTTATTAACAATGTAATTTAAACTATTTACTATATTGGCTAGTTCTTCTTCTATTATTTCTTCCTTATTTATTTTTTCTATTATCATATTATTTACCTTCTTATTAACGATTCTCTTAATATTCTTTTTTTATTTCGAGCACCTGTTCCTAATGCTAAAATATCCGTTTTGGTTTTGTACTCTAACCAATCTATATAATTTCTTATGTACTTATTAAAATAAAAGTCAGAAAAATTACCACTTTCATTTTCATATTCAAATGCTAAATGTTGAAAAAAGTTTAGATATAATCCATATGGAGAATTTATTCTAATATTATTATTTAACTGTTTAATATCCAAATCAAAAATTCTTCGTTCCATTTTAGTTACTGTAGTTTGTTCCGATAAATCAGTAATAAAAAAGTCATGGGGATTATCATAATATATAATAACACTTTCATATGTACTAATTCCTTTTCTTTTATAATATAATCGTTCCAACTCTAAAACTTGAATTAATTTAATATCTTCTATTCTTATATTTCTATAATTATTACCCAATACTTGTTTTAATGCAATTTCATCAGAGCGAGATAACAATTTCCTTATTTTATTTTTAGTTAAATTATTATTATAAAGATCAACATCTCCTTCAAATGGATAGGATCCTTGATCCGCTGCTATATTTACTTGGGTCCATGTTAATTCAGCTCCACAACCAATACGACCACTGTATATATAATCACCAGAAGAAGTTATATTACTTATTCTAATCGGAAAAGGTCTAATCACCATAATCGTTTCTAATAAACGTTCCGGAGATATACCTGAATCTGCTAACAATTGAGCAGTAGATACATTTCTACTTGTAACATAAGGATAATTATTACTATGATTTAAACTTAAATCACATCCTTGTGCACCTTCTAACATTACATAAGTATTATCTTTATCTAATTCATCATACAATAAATTCATCCACTCTTCATTAGTACATCTTACAGCAGATTTATATGTTTCAAAAAAACGTAAATTAGGATCACGCATAAGTTTATCCTTTGAAACTGCTCCACATCCTTTAAATGTAGAACCACTTTTTAAATGTTCTTTTTCATACTGTTTATGTCTTTGTTCAATTAAAGGAACCATTTCATGAACATATATTTTTCTATCACCTAACAAATGTTCTACTTTTGAATACTCATCTTTAAAAATGTCCATATCAATCGCCGATCCTGGGCCAATAAACAATTTAATATTAGGATTTACTACAGAAACCGGAATGTTTCTAAACACATGTTTATTACCTCTTTCATCTACAAATGTGTGACCAGCATTAGGCATACAATTTGTTATAGAAGCACCTAAGTTTATGGTGTTATCAGTTGCTATTTCTCCTATTACTTTTGCTTTTCCACAGCTTCCTGCTTCTCCATCAATTACTGAAATTACATTTTTATTCATACCTACACCCATCCTTTAGTTAATAAATATATATTATTTTTTCAATTGATTTTATTATATCATAAATTAATATTAAAATAATAATTAAACGACAAACTATCATTCTTTTAGATTATTCTGTTGACTTTTATATCTTATAATTTTATAATTGAATAGACAGAATAAAAGGAGAGTAAAATGAAATACATAAAATATTTATTAGTGCTATTTATTATTTTAATACCTATTAAGGTAAATGCTTTAGAAATTAATTCTAAAAATGCTATTCTATATAATATGAATGATGATGAAATACTTTTTGAAAAAGATTCAGAAGAAGAAGTACCAATAGCAAGTCTTACAAAAATAATGACTTCTATTATTGCTATTGAAAACATTGATGATATAAATGAAACTATAACTATTCCAGAAGAAGGATTAGAAGGCTTAGTGGAAGCAAATGCCTCAGTCGCAGGATTTAAACTTAATGAAAAAGTTACATATAAAGATTTACTATATGGTTCCCTACTTCCTTCCGGAGCAGATGCTACTCAAACTCTTGCCTATTATATTGCTGGAGGAACAAGTGAATATGTTAAATTAATGAATGAGAAAGCTAGTGAGTTAAATCTTAAACATACACATTTTTCTGATGTAACAGGGCTTGATGATAAAAACAATTATTCATCTGTTAAAGATATTGCTGCTCTACTTAAATATGCTTTAAAAAATGATACATTTAAAGAAATATTTACTACTACTACTTATACAACTAGTAATGGTAGATTAAAATTAGAAAGCACATTATTATATTATACTAATACTTATAAATTAAATAATAAATATATCTATGGAAGTAAAACCGGTTTTACCGATATTGCAGGTTTATGTCTTGCAAGTATTGCTAAATACGATGGTATGGAATATTTATTAGTAACTACTGGGGCACCATCAGAAACAAGATATCCTTATCATTTTATTGATGCTTTTAATATATATGAATATTATATAAATAATTATTATAATCTTGATATTTATAATAAAGAAAAACCTCTAATATCTATAAATACTAATTACAGTAAAGAAGATAAATACAATGTATTTCTTGATGAAAATATAACTAAATTTATAAATAAAGATATTACAAAAGATGATTTTGTATTTGATTATCAAGGTGCTAATATGGTTACTCCCTTTACTAAAAAAGGTCAAATAGGAACAATGACAATAAAACTTAACGAAGAAATAATAAGAACAATTCCTATTATGTATGATGGAAGTTTAACTTTATCAATATCAGATTTAATTGTTGATAATTTAATATTTATTGTATTATTTATAATAATTGTAAACGTTATTATAATTTTAATAACTAAAAAGAAAAGAAAAAAGAAACACAGAAAATAATGATTCTGTGTTTTTTAATCGTTAAATAATATCTTTTCACTTTTATAAGATTTAACTATAAACCATATTACTATAACTATATAAATAATAGTAGATATAAACATAAGAAATATTTCTAAATAATTTATAATTCCTACACTTATATCATTAAATACTAATGAAAAGTTTAAAAATGGAACTATTGATAATAAAGTACTAGATTTAACTCCTACCATAAAAGCAATCATTCCTGGAAATAATGCAATAAATGTAAGAGGAGTTAGAGCACTTTGAGCTTCTTTAAAACTTTTACACATACTAGCTATTGCTATACATAAACCACTTATAAATAATGAAAATACTATTATTACAAAGATACTCATAATAATACTTGGTGCACTTAATGTTATTCTAGCACTTTCATATATTGTAAAAGTATCATTTGCAATATTAAAGGCAATTAAGGCAAGCACTAAACTAAGGACTCCTGTTATAATTGATGATAATGTAACTGATAAAAGTTTACCTACTATTATATCTCTACTTTTAATTGGAAAAGTAAGTAAAGTTTCTAATGTACCTCTTTCCTTTTCACCCGCAGTTGTATCTGTTGCTGGATAAGTTGCAGATACAGTAATTGCCATTATTATAAATAAGAAAGCATAACTTACTATATAAGACGAATAAAAGTTAGTAGTACCAATATTATTAGAATCAACTGTTATTACATCTAATATATTTTCAGGGTTTAATCCACTATTTAACAGTAAATCTTGTTGTAATATATTCTTATAATTATTAAAATAACTGTCCATAAAGATAGAAGCATAACTTCCACTTTCTGTATTTGAATTATAATTTAATGTATATTTATTATCCGTCTTAGTAACATATAAATATATTTCATCATTATTAAATAATTCTTTTAATTTATCTTCTGTATCTATGATATAATCAATATTCATACTTTTAGTTAGTTCTAATTCAGAATTAGATAATTCATAAGCAAATCCTATTTTATTATAAGCACTTGTATCTTTAGATAATTGTCCTTCAAATACTGCTGACATTCCTAGTATAATTAAAGGTATCATAATTGGAATTATTAACATCATAGATAAAGATTTCTTATCTCTAAATACTTCTCTTAATTCTTTTTTTAACACTTCAAATATTTTATTTCTCATAGTTACCCCCTATTAGTTTAAAGAAAGCATCCCTTAAATTACTTGTATTTGTTTTCTTTTTAATTTCATTAGGAGTCCCTTCAATTATAACTTTACCTTTATTTACCATAATTACTCTATCACATACATTTTCGGCTTCTTCCATATAATGCGTTGAATATAAGATACTCTTTCCTTTCTTTTTTTCTTCTTTTATAAAATCTAATATTATTTGACTAGATATAATATCAAGTCCACTAGTAGCTTCATCTAATATGTAATATTTAGGATTATGAATTAAACATCTAGCAATATTTACTCTTTGAGTTTGTCCAGTAGATAAATTTTCAATACGGTTATATAAGAAACTATCCATATTAAGTACAGAAGATACTTCTTTTATTCTACTTTCTAATTCTTCTTTATTTACTTCATAATATTCTCCACACATTTTTAATAGTTCATAAGCAGATATACTATTATATATTTTAGTATTACCAGATAAATAAGCAATACTTTTCTTTATCTCTATTTCATTCTTTTTATAATTTAATTTATCAAATAATACTTCTCCATCACTCGGAGTCATAATACCAGCAATCATTCTTAAAAGCGTTGTTTTACCTGCACCATTAGGGCCTAATATTCCTACTATTTCTCCTTTATCTATACTAAATGAAATATCATTTACGGCATAAAACTCTTCTTTTTCTTTTTTAGATTTTTGTTTTATAAATTTTTTCTTTATATTTTTAACTGTTATCATAAACTTTCTTCCTTTTACTTATCTTTTCATATTAACAAATTTCCTAATACTATAATCAGGATTATCACTACTTAAAATACTATTAATCATTTTTTCACGATCATATTTAACTAAGACTTCTTCTAAATCAAATCCCCCGTTATGTTCTTTTAATATAACATATGATGCTGTATCAACTAGATCTTTTCTATAAGCCATACCTACAGCTCTAATTGAATAAAAATCTGTTTTAGAACTTTCTTCATAAATTTTCCAATGTACATGTCCTTGAATAACTGCATCAAAAAAATCTACTCTTTTTCTCGCAAACAATGGCTCATCTTTAGCAGACAAATATCCTCTTACAAATGGATCATTAATTCCATATTTTCTTATGATATCTTCTATTTTTTCTAATTGTTCAGGACTATTAGTGTACATAAATTGATGATACCCTTCCATGCCATTTTCTACTCTTGTTTGATATGTCCAAGTACTATTAAACGTAAAGTCTATTCTAATATCATTAGCAAAATGACATAATGCTAATTTTTTACCACCTATTAACAATTCTATTGAATGTGGAAATAGTTGTATTTCCCCTATCTGTCTTTCATTAAGTTTAGATAAAGTCCATAATCTACTAGCTTCTTTTAATTTATTAAAGTATGCTTTAAATGGACTAGACCCTAATGTTACATAATCTTCTGAGTTACCAGCTATTGATTTTACATTATATTCATTTAATAAATCCAATACTTCGCTTGGATTAGGACCAACTCCAATATTATCTCCTAAAGAGTATATTTCCGTAATTCCTCTTTTAGATATATCTTCAAGTGCTGCCTTTGTAGGTTCTAATAAACCATGAGCATCCGTAAATATTGCTATTTGTCTACCTGTATATTCTTTCATAAAAACACTCCATTCCAAAAATATTATATAACATTTATATTAATTTTACAAACAATTTATTCAGTTAAAAAGTTCATAACTAAATCTATTATTATATTTTTTCCTTTGGGGTTAGATTCTGCAATTAATAAAGTAATTGCTACTAAAGTATTATTATCTATAATCTGTTTTCCATCTTTATATAATAAATTATAATACCCTAAAAAGTATATAAATAAAGTTGCTCCAATTCTTTTATTACCATCAATAAATACATGGTTCTTAACAATTAAATATAAGAAATTAGCAGCTTTTTCCTCTATAGATATATATAAATCTTTACCATCAAAAGATTGATAAATTGCGTTTATAATTGAATCTAATCCTTTATTTCTCTCTAAAGCAAATAAATTACTATCATTATTAAATTTTAATGTATTAATAATATTTATACAATCTTCATAAGTAATTTTATCATTATTAATAGTACCTTTAGGCTTAATTATTCTTTTATGATCATAATCATCAAGTAAATTTAAAGCATTAGAATAATCATTTATAACTTTAATTATTTCTTTAGCTTCATCACCACTTATTTTAGTATCTATTCTACTAGCGATATCTATTAATTTAATTGTTTTTTCCAAATACTCTAATCTTTTATTATTTACAGCATAACCTTTAATTAAATAGTCTTTTAATACTTTATTAGCCCATTTTCTAAATATTATACCATTTTTAGATTTTACACGATAACCAACACTTATAACTACATCAAGATTATAATAATTAGTAGGTTTATCAGAAAATTCGGAATTTCCGAATTTAGTCATAGTTTCAACTTCTTCAAGTTCTCCTTCTTTATAAATATTTTTAATATGCTCATTTATTGTAGATTTTGCTTTGCCAAATAAATTAGACATTTGATCTTGGGTAAGCCAAACTGTCTCATCTTTCATATTTACTTCAAGTTTTACATCTTGATTTTCAAATAATATAATTTCATTTTTCATATTTTTTTAACTCCCTTCTTTCATTATTTAAAATATAACATAAATATTAGTAATTACAATAAAAACATGTCACTATATTTTATAAAATAAAAGAAGTTTGATTATATTTGTACCAAAAGGAAAAACTTTACCATTAAGATAAAGTTTAAAATCAATTTACTAAAAATTCACAGGGTCCTGTAACTATATCCAAATCCCTAAAATCAAATTTAGTGTCATACATTACTAAAAATTCACAGGGTCCTGTAACTTAGGATATTTTTATAAATATCAATACAGAGTCATACATTACTAAAAATTCACAGGGTCCTGTAACTCATATCACGGAAAAAATATAGTAAATGAAGTCATACATTACTAAAAATTCACAGGGTCCTGTAACAAATCTTCCCTCTTTATCTGTTATCAGTAGTCATACATTACTAAAAATTCACAGGGTCCTGTAACTTATATGTTAGCAGGAGTAATAGGACAGTCGTCATACATTACTAAAAATTCACAGGGTCCTGTAACTTTTATTTCTATTCCCGTTAAATGCTTTACGTCATACATTACTAAAAATTCACAGGGTCCTGTAACGTAATTATTTTTATAAAGAAATATATAATAGTCATACATTACTAAAAATTCACAGGGTCCTGTAACGGAAATATTGTAGAAAAAATAAATGATAGTGTCATACATTACTAAAAATTCACAGGGTCCTGTAACGCGATAAAATTTACAATATTCTAAAATGGGGTCATACATTACTAAAAATTCACAGGGTCCTGTAACATAGGGAATAAGAAAGGAATAGAGATTAATGTCATACATTACTAAAAATTCACAGGGTCCTGTAACTATTTGGTTTAAAAGAGATATTTTAGGCAGTCATACATTACTAAAAATTCACAGGGTCCTGTAACTTAAAAGATATTGAGTTAGGTGGTAAAAAAGTCATACATTACTAAAAATTCACAGGGTCCTGTAACTATTTGGTTTAAAAGAGATATTTTAGGCAGTCATACATTACTAAAAATTCACAGGGTCCTGTAACTTAAAAGATATTGAGTTAGGTGGTAAAAAAGTCATACATTACTAAAAATTCACAGGGTCCTGTAACTGTATCTTCATTTCCTAAAATATCTTCTTTGTCATACATTACTAAAAATTCACAGGGTCCTGTAACACTGCAACAATAACTACAATTGGTGTATAAGTCATACATTACTAAAAATTCACAGGGTCCTGTAACTTTACTATTTGTAATGTTTGATTATCAGATGTCATACATTACTAAAAATTCACAGGGTCCTGTAACATTAAACGATACTAATATCGATTTATGGGCGTCATACATTACTAAAAATTCACAGGGTCCTGTAACTATTATCGTATGAAAGATTATTAAATCCAAGTCATACATTACTAAAAATTCACAGGGTCCTGTAACATAATAATCAAATAGAAGCATTTGAAAAATGTCATACATTACTAAAAATTCACAGGGTCCTGTAACATTAAATATTTTTTGCTTTTCTAATCTTTCGTCATACATTACTAAAAATTCACAGGGTCCTGTAACATTTACAAATGTTTAATTATATGATATATTGTCATACATTACTAAAAATTCACAGGGTCCTGTAACTGTATCTTCATTTCCTAAAATATCTTCTTTGTCATACATTACTAAAAATTCACAGGGTCCTGTAACACTGCAACAATAACTACAATTGGTGTATAAGTCATACATTACTAAAAATTCACAGGGTCCTGTAACGATATAATATACTTGTCCAGGTAGAAAAAGGTCATACATTACTAAAAATTCACAGGGTCCTGTAACATTGCTTCTTTCTTTATTTATGTAGTCATTGTCATACATTACTAAAAATTCACAGGGTCCTGTAACGTGTATTTAATATTATTTTCTTGTCCTAAGTCATACATTACTAAAAATTCACAGGGTCCTGTAACTTCTTTAAATGTTCTTTTGTAAGTTAAATGTCATACATTACTAAAAATTCACAGGGTCCTGTAACAAATATATGAAAGAAGCTTACGAACAAGCTGTCATACATTACTAAAAATTCACAGGGTCCTGTAACATTTTATTACCATTTTCATTTACTGCCTCAGTCATACATTACTAAAAATTCACAGGGTCCTGTAACAAAGGGTTTTGAATACGAAGGCAAAAAATAGTCATACATTACTAAAAATTCACAGGGTCCTGTAACCTAGATATTTAACTGGAGATAATTCTAAAAGTCATACATTACTAAAAATTCACAGGGTCCTGTAACTGATTATAAGAGTTTTCTAGAGTGGAAGAAGTCATACATTACTAAAAATTCACAGGGTCCTGTAACTGTTCTATCATTTGTAGTTTATTTTCTCTTGTCATACATTACTAAAAATTCACAGGGTCCTGTAACCTTTATATGAAGGAGAACAACTTCAAAGAAGTCATACATTACTAAAAATTCACAGGGTCCTGTAACTCAAATTACTATTTAACCACTTTTTCTAATGTCATACATTACTAAAAATTCACAGGGTCCTGTAACTCTGGAGCATATAAGCCTATTATCTTTTCTGTCATACATTACTAAAAATTCACAGGGTCCTGTAACTATCTCAAATAAAAGTACTATAAAATTAAGGTCATACATTACTAAAAATTCACAGGGTCCTGTAACATTCAGTGTTTTTACTAATAATAAGAATAAGTCATACATTACTAAAAATTCACAGGGTCCTGTAACATTGTAGTAATATAGAAGATGTTGTTAAAAGTCATACATTACTAAAAATTCACAGGGTCCTGTAACTATAGCTGTGAAAACAACTGTATACCTGACGTCATACATTACTAAAAATTCACAGGGTCCTGTAACTTTAAATTGTTCTAAAACAACACACACATCGTCATACATTACTAAAAATTCACAGGGTCCTGTAACTAATATGTGTTGCTTTTGATTTAGGAATATGTCATACATTACTAAAAATTCACAGGGTCCTGTAACTTGTAGTCTTGACTAAATTTATTGAAGTCGTCATACATTACTAAAAATTCACAGGGTCCTGTAACTTGAGCAGAACCACCTTTTTGCATATTAAAGTCATACATTACTAAAAATTCACAGGGTCCTGTAACAGATATAAATTACAAAGTGATAGTGAATGGGTCATACATTACTAAAAATTCACAGGGTCCTGTAACTTGAGCAGAACCACCTTTTTGCATATTAAAGTCATACATTACTAAAAATTCACAGGGTCCTGTAACATCATAATCTTTACTTTCTATTAAATGCAAGTCATACATTACTAAAAATTCACAGGGTCCTGTAACCTGGAGGTAATAATAATCCTATACTAAAAAGTCATACATTACTAAAAATTCACAGGGTCCTGTAACCAAAAAATGGTTATTTATAGAACAAGAAAAGTCATACATTACTAAAAATTCACAGGGTCCTGTAACGCGCCTTAATGCAAGGTTCTGGCGTAGATGTCATACATTACTAAAAATTCACAGGGTCCTGTAACATCAGCTACTATATATTGTGATACTTATAAGTCATACATTACTAAAAATTCACAGGGTCCTGTAACATTGAATAAATATTACAATAAGATATTAAGTCATACATTACTAAAAATTCACAGGGTCCTGTAACCATTGGTAGAAGATGGAGAAGATAAATTAGTCATACATTACTAAAAATTCACAGGGTCCTGTAACTAGTTTTCTCTATAATCAAATTCTCCAGCAGTCATACATTACTAAAAATTCACAGGGTCCTGTAACCTAATAATAGTAAATATGTAGGATATAAATGTCATACATTACTAAAAATTCACAGGGTCCTGTAACAAACCGTATTAACAAAAGAACAATTTGAAAGTCATACATTACTAAAAATTCACAGGGTCCTGTAACTAATTGTACTAAATATATTTTATAATCACTGTCATACATTACTAAAAATTCACAGGGTCCTGTAACTAGATTTAACTAAAGAATTTGGAGGAGAAGTCATACATTACTAAAAATTCACAGGGTCCTGTAACAGTGAATAAGCAAATATTAATAGATTATAGGTCATACATTACTAAAAATTCACAGGGTCCTGTAACGTACACGGGGTTGATAATAAGTCATAATGGGTCATACATTACTAAAAATTCACAGGGTCCTGTAACTTAGGAGGAAGTGATATTTCTATAATTATGTCATACATTACTAAAAATTCACAGGGTCCTGTAACTTGTGGAAATTTCTCACATTTCCTATATACGTCATACATTACTAAAAATTCACAGGGTCCTGTAACCAATTGATGAAACAGAATATTATTGGAGAAGTCATACATTACTAAAAATTCACAGGGTCCTGTAACTTAAATTATAATCACACTAATAAAGAAAAGGTCATACATTACTAAAAATTCACAGGGTCCTGTAACCTACTTTTTTGCTACTTTTTTATTAGTTGTGTCATACATTACTAAAAATTCACAGGGTCCTGTAACCAATGAAAAACAATGAATCACAACAAGAATGTCATACATTACTAAAAATTCACAGGGTCCTGTAACATTGGTAACCATTGATATTAATGGTATAAGTCATACATTACTAAAAATTCACAGGGTCCTGTAACAATAATTAGTTATAGTTACAAAAATGATGGGTCATACATTACTAAAAATTCACAGGGTCCTGTAACAATTCTAAATCTTTGTTATATAGTCCTAAAGTCATACATTACTAAAAATTCACAGGGTCCTGTAACTTGATAGTATTGAAACGGCTAAAAATCAAGGTCATACATTACTAAAAATTCACAGGGTCCTGTAACGTATTACCATCTATAATTTTTCGCGCCTCGGTCATACATTACTAAAAATTCACAGGGTCCTGTAACCTCAAATAAATTATACCACACTTTTTAATAAATTTCTATTTAAATTAGTTGAATAATAATTTATAATAAAATTGGTGATAAAAAATGGAAATAACTTTAAAAAATGATAACAATAATTATTTAATAAATTTAGAAAATAATACTATATTATTTGGACAAAATTCTATATTCAAAACTAATTTTACAAATGATTTAATTGATGGATTAAATAATAAAAAAAAGAATATATTAATTAACGGAAATAAATTTGAATCAAAAGATTATAATATAATTTATATTGATGAAGAAAATGATTTTACAAATGAATTTAAATTTACTAAAACAAACACTTTAAAGCAATTAATATATAAAGATATAATAAATAAAATAAATAGCGATAAATTAATTAGTTATACTAATGAAATATTCGATGTTATAGATGAAAAAGTAAATAATTTATTAGATAGAAAAATAAATAAAAACAATGATAATATTATCTCTTTTGAAATAGAAATTCCTGATATAAATTCTATTATTGATAAATTTACAAATA
>ERZ1643251.3303-NODE-3303-length-15056-cov-4.974668_pt1 | contig 15056 bp, 12 predicted proteins | sample MGYA00579261_ERZ1643251 | MGnify/ENA primary metagenome ERZ1643251 (study PRJEB29033, sample SAMEA4952267) | chicken gut metagenome | biome: Broiler Chicken; feature: Gastrointestinal Tract; material: Caecum | place: Ireland | collected 2018 | study: Broiler...
AGCTCCTCCAGTTCCTTTTTCACTTCCTTATAATTCCAACCCAGATTCGCGCTGCCATTGACTACTCCGTCTGATGTTACCGGAGCGGGCACCCCTACTCCAATTCCCGCGATATCGGTTTTCTCAAGCTCATGCTCCTTGATCTTTGCGGCAATGGATGCGGCTACATTAGGAAGGATCGCCTTCCCTTCATCCGAAGTATCCGTGGTGATCTCCCATTTGTCAATGATTGTCCCGCTCTCCTCGAACAGACCCATCTTCACTGTCGTTCCTCCGATGTCCACTCCAAAACAATACTGCATAACCGTCCTCTCCCTTCCTTATATAATATACTTTCCTATTATTTATAATCCTTTTGTATATTACTTCATTTTTTTCGCCAGATTTTCCTGTACTCTCTTGTAAAGCTCCTGAGCCGCATTGTAACCCATCTGTTTCTGTCTGTGGTTGACGGCGGCAGACTCAACGATGATGGCAAGATTACGTCCCGGACGGATGGGGATACTGTGGCAGACGACCTTATTTCCGAGGAACTCTGTATATTCCTCCTCCAGTCCGAGCCTGTCGTACTCTTTTTCCCTACTCCAGTCTTCCAGAGTGATGACCAGATCGATATTCTGTGTTTCCTTGACGCTCTGCACACCGTACATGGACTTCACATCCACGATACCAATGCCTCTCAGCTCGATAAAATGCTTCGTGATATCCGGCGCGGAACCTACCAGAGTCTCGTCGCTCACCTTGCGGATCTCCACCACATCGTCCGTGACAAGACGGTGCCCCCTCTTGATCAGTTCAAGTGCTGCCTCGCTCTTGCCGATGCCGCTCTCTCCCATGATGAGCACACCCACGCCGTACACGTCCACCAGTACGCCGTGGATGGAAATGCAGGGCGCAAGCCTTACATTCATCCAGCGGATCACCTCTGCGGTAAAGTCCGATGTCTGCTTTGATGTCTTGAAAACCGGAACTCCCCTCTCCGTTGCAAGTCTTAGGAACTCTTCCTCCGGTTCCATATCCCGGCAGAATACAATACATGGAATCGGATGCTCTAAAAGCTTTTTATAAATATATTCCTGTCTTTCCTTTGTAAGCGTATTCACGTATCTGTACTCTACATTTCCTATGATCTGCACTCTGTTTGAGTCAAAATGATCGAAAAATCCTGCAAGCTGCAGGGCCGGGCGGTTGACGTCCGGTACATTCACTTCCTTTTCAACCATCTCCACCTCCGGAGTGAGAGTTTTCAGATCCATTTTTTCAACAATCTCAGTTAATCTGATTCCTTGTCCCATAATCTTCTCCTTTTCTTTTATACGGCGGGTTCATCCCTGACGCCTCCCGCAAATCACTGTGCAAAGCTTCCGCCGCTTATCGCTTATATCTTACCACTAATGCAAAAACTTGTATACTGATTCTGCGGCTTTTTCGTTCATGGAAGGTATTTTTGCCAGTTCCTCCACGCTTGCCTCCCTGATCGCGTCCAGACTCAGATAATGCCTCATAAGCGCCTTTCTCCTTGCCGGCCCGATTCCCTCGATATCATCGAGGATAGAATGTACCTGCCCTTTGCCCCTGAGCTGCCTGTGGTACTCGATGGCAAAGCGGTGCGCCTCGTCCTGTATTCTCGTGATCAGGCGGAAAGCTTCTGAGGAACGGTCGATCGGTATCTCGACATTGTTGTAATACAGTCCCCGCGTCCGGTGGTGGTCGTCCTTTACCATGCCGCATACCGGAATATTCAGACGCAGATCCTCAAGCACCTGAAGCGCCACATTGACCTGTCCTTTTCCGCCGTCCATGAGGATGAGATCCGGGAAAACAGTGAATTTCCCGATCTGCGCGTTCTCCTCTCTTTCTCTCAGGCCGTGGGTGAAGCGGCGCGTCAGCACTTCTCTCATGCTGCCGTAATCATCCGCGCCCTTGATCCCCTTGATCTTAAACTTGCGGTAATCGTTGCGCTTCGGCCTTCCCCTCTCATATACGATCATCGAACCCACGGATTCAAAGCCGTTCGTGTTGGAAATGTCGTATGCCTCCATGCGGCTGACATTCTCCAGATCAAGCAGGGCCGCGATCTCCTTTACCGCCCCGATGGTGCGGCCTTCCTCCCGTTTCAGCCTTTCTTTATCCTTGCTGAGCACGAGCCTCGCATTCTCCGCAGCCAGTTCAACCAGCTTCTCTTTCGTTCCTTTCCTTGGTATCCGCAGCGTGACCTTCTGTCCCCGCTTCGCGGTCAGCCATGTCTCGATCAGCTCTTGGTCCCCAACCTCCTCCTGAAGCATCAGCTCACCGGGAATATACGGCGTTCCCGCATAGTACTGCTTGATAAAGCTGTCCAGTATATCCGAAGTGCTGTCTCCCTTTGTGATCCGCAGATAGAAATGATCCCTGCCGATGAGCCGTCCTCCCCGGATAAAGAACACCTGAACGACCGCGTCCTCTTCCTCCGACGCCACGGCGAGCACATCCCGGTCCTCCCCGCTGGAATCCGTAATCTTCTGCTTCTGCGCCACCTTTTTCACGCTGTTCAGCAGTTCCCTGTACTCGATGGCCCGCTCAAATTCCAGTGCCTCGGAAGCCGCGTCCATCTTCTCCTCCAATTCCTTTAGGATACTGTCATAATTGCCGTTCAGGAAACGGATTACCTCGTCGATGGCCTTGCGGTACTCCTCCTGCGAGATGTATCCCTGACAGGGTGCGTCACACTGCTTGATATGATAGTTCAGGCACGGGCGCTCCTTCCCTATATCTCTGGGAAGGCTCCGGTTGCAGCTTCTCACATGGTACAGCTTGTGGATCAGATCAATGGTGTCCCGCACCGCCTGAGCGCTCGTGTACGGCCCGAAATACCTCGCCTTGTCCTTGAGCATCTTCCTTGACAGGATCACCCTTGGATAAGCCTCGTTTGTCGTCACCTTGATGAAAGGATACGTCTTGTCGTCCATGAGCATGGTATTGTACTTCGGGCGGTACTCCTTGATCAGATTGCACTCTAATACAAGCGCTTCCAGCTCCGAGTCTGTCACAATATACTCAAATCTGCGGATGTGCGTGACCATCTGCTCTATCTTGACGCCCTTGTTCCTGCTTGTCTGAAAATACTGGCGCACACGGTTCTTTAAGCTGACCGCCTTTCCTACGTAGATGATGTGATCCTTCTCATCGTGCATGATATAGACCCCGGGCCTGCCGGGGAGTTTTTTTAATTCTTCCTGTATGTCAAAATGATTATTTTCCATGGGTTTTATTATAAGCTTTTACAGAAAAAAGGACAAGGTCTTTTTCCTTGCCCTTTTCCGTGCCTTTTTGTGCAGCCGGTTCGTCACTTTTATCTTTTAGCGCAGTGTCTGCCCCAGAAACAACAGCGTTGTACTGTATATTCCCACAAATGAAAACAGCACCATGCAGCAGCCTCCTATTATCATACTTTTTCTTGGCCCGCGCTCTAATAGCTTCCCTGTATCTATATCGCGGTAAAGCATCACTTTTTTCCCTTTTTTTAGAAAAGACTCTGTGCTTGAATTATAGCGGCTGCGCATCCTTCTTTCTTCCCCATTTGTTTCGTATTTAATGACAGGATAATAGGAAGCCGCCGGAGAGTACCACTTTTTCTTTGTACCCGGCTGCCATTTCAGCACTTCGTCAATCTCTGCCTCTATTTCCTCTGTCTTTCTGCATTTCGCTTTCACATATGCCATTATGAGAGCAGCGCCCGCAACAAACAGCAATGCTGACAAAATACCAGAGACATATTTTTCTCCAAGCTGATCCCATGCCAGCGGAAGGGCCGCAATCAACATCCCGCAGATAATTAAGGCTCCCGGAGCAAAAACTGCCTCCCGCTCCTCGCCTGAAATCCTTATTTTCTGTTTCCGGTCCACATCCTCTGTCAGGTGAACCTGATCTCCGCGGCAATATTCATCTATACTGTTTACACTCACTTCTTTTCTGTGACCCTCTTTTGAGTACTCGACCTGAAGCTCATAATAATTTTGTATCAGGTGTCCGTCTTCATCTTTTTTTTGAATGTGTCTGGAACGAAGTACCCTGCCCTGCCCTTTCATCCCGGCTTTTCTAAGCCGACGCTGACGATTGAGTCCCGTTGTTCCGGTTACCAGCATCACCGCCCCGATTACAACCAGAAATACCATTTTAACAGTCATACGATCCTGCCTCCTTCGGAAACGTCCCCGCCACCTACCTATGGCTGCCCATAATATGCGTCAGCGCCATGTTTCCTGTAATAGTGCTTGTCCTGAAGCTCTTTTGGCGCGGGAGCAGCGGATGGATTAATCATCTCGCACAGAGCTGCCATCTTGGCCACTTCCTCAGTTACAACCGCATTGTGGACAGCTTCATCCGCGTTTGTTCCCCATGTGAAAACTCCATGATTCTTGCACAAAGCGGCAGGAACCGCATTATAATCACAGCCTCTTTGCTCAAATTCATCCGCGATCAATATGCCTGTATTGCGCTCATACGCTTCTTTGATCTCATCTTCTGTCAGATTTCTTACGCATGGAATCGGCCCATATATATAATCCGCATGTGTTGTTCCGTAGCATGGGACATCCCTGCCCGCCTGTGCCCAGCTTGTCGCCCATGAAGAGTGTGTATGCACGATTCCCCCGATTCCACGGAACCGGTTATAAAGCACAGCATGTGTGGGTGTATCTGAAGAAGGCTTGTATTTTCCTTCTACAGTATTGCCGTCAAGATCAACCACCACCATATCTTCCGGGCGAAGCGTTTCATATGCCACACCGCTTGGCTTAATGACAAATAAGCCTTTTTCTCTGTCAATTCCGCTTACATTTCCCCATGTAAACGTAACCAGTCCGAACTTGGGAAGCAGCATATTAGCCTCATATACTTCCTTCTTTAATTTTTCCAGCACCTTTCTTCCTCCTGCCTGATCCATGTCTTATTTCTCAAAGATATACATAGCAATCTCATTCGTCTCGCGGTTAGCGGAAACTAAGACTTCCTCTCCGTTGTACTCAAGCTTTTGCACATTTGCCGGCCCGCATCCGTGATCAATGATCTCCATTTTATATGTCCTGTTCTTCTGATCCCATGTAAAAACCATCAGATCGCGCGCGCCTTCTCTGTGTCCGATAACGACCGCCTTTTGCCCCATAAGCGTACCGCCGTAGATTGCATGGGCGAAATCAGCCGTAGTGTAGCTGTATACCTTTTTGTACTCATTTCCCACTTTTTTATAAAACTCAATATTTTTACCGTGAAAAGGCGAGATCACTACAAGTTCTTCTTCTCCGTCGCCGTCAAGGTCTGTCAATACCGCGTCGCTTGCCGGTTCGTTTATAAGCTGCCTGATTTCCCATTTTCCTCCATCCTCGGGCGGAGCGAATGTATATACCCCTTTTTCACATGAGATCAGACAAGTCTCCACGCCATCCGCCATGACTTTATAATAGCCGTGGTTTTTTGGCATCTGATCCTTGATTACGTCTAGCTTAAGCTGCTTTTCCACGCTGTATTGGCTTAAATCGTCCGGCAGTACAGCCGCGTACACCTTCCCGGGAGCAGACCAGTCGTCTTTATGCTCATGCCCTGATTTAATAGTACAGGCAATCAGATACCTGACGCCGTTCCTTGTCACAATATCAAACCTGTGTACATGCGGGAGACGGACAAGGGTTTTTATATCCCATCCTCCCTGCTCTTTCGGAAAAACGGCGACTATCTCGGCGTCTTTTGAGTCATTTGGAGAATAGAATTTATGCGTGGCAAGAAAAACGCCGTCACTGCCCGGCACCTGCACCATGCTCATCACACCGCCCGGCTCCTCCCATATGACATCTTTCTGTCTTCCCACCAGATCAAAGAGCAGACAGGGGTCTTTCTTTTCTGCTGCCACGAGAAAATAATCTTTTCCATCATATATAAGAGGAGCTATGGAATAACATTTATTGAGATTCGATATCACTTTTTTCTTAATTTTCATAGTCAGTCCTCCTCAAGACGTCTGCCTGTCCAGAATATCGGTCATCTTTCTTACGGCAAAGTCCACGTCTTCCTTCCAATTCGGATTGCCCGTGTACCAGAACTCTGTCACATACCGCCTGACGCCCAGCTCCCACGCTTTTTTTATTCCGCTTTCGAAATCCACGTACCCGCTGCCAAATGGTATCTCCCTGAATTTCCCCGGAAGCGCCTCTTTTAAATGTATGGCCACAAGACGCCCTTTCCCTGTCTCCAGATCCTCCAGAACATCTTTGCCATATGTCGCCGCAGCGTTTGTAATGTTCCCCAGATCCGGGTATACATTCAGATATGCCAGATCAACCTTCTCCACATACTGCATTGCCTTTTCCACTGTATTCATAAATTCTGTTTCCATTGTTTCGAATCCCATCATAATTCCTCTTGCAGACGCCATCTCTGCGGCTTTTTGAAGATTCTGCAGAAACAATCTCCTTGTAGCAGCGTCGCCCGCCTCGTAATACACGTCATATCCGGCAAGCTGGATGATCCGTATGCCCAGATCCTCAGCCAGAACAATTGCTTTTTCCATAATTTCCATCCCTTTTGAACGTATCCCCGGATCGCTGCTGCCGATCGGATATTTCCTGTGCCCACTCAGACACATCGTGCGGATAGGAATACCGGTATTGTGCATTAGAGCTACCAGCTCCAGACGTTCTTTGCCGCTCATCTCAAGACGCCCTAACTTTTCATCTGTTTCGTCTATGCTGATCTCAATAAAATCGTACCCTGCCTCCTTTGCTGCCATCATCTTCTCTTTCCATGAGAGATTTCCCGGCATCGCTTTCTCATATAACCCTATTGTGTAAGGCTTCATATATTGGTAAAATCTCCTTTCCGTACCAGATGGACCTTAACACCTGCTTCTGTCAGTTCGTCAAGGATCTGCTGCGGAGCTTTCTCGTCTGTAATCAGATGCCCGATCTTCTGGACCGGTGAACTGGTGAAACTGCTTTTCTTCCCGATCTTCGTGTGATCCGCTAGGACATATACTTCTCCCGCATTCTGAATCATCAGTTCATTTATCTTAACTTCTCCCGCAATTTCCGTGGTCATCCCGGACACCGGCGAAAATCCCGAACATCCGATAAACGCTTTTTTCGGAAAGACATTCTGAACATTTCGAATGGCAAAATCCCCTACCAGCGCCTCTTTTGGATGTCTGATCTCTCCGCCTGTCAGTATAATGCTGATCCCGTCATTGTAGTCCATCCGCATCACTTTTCCATTGTTCGTAATCACCGTCACATTACGGCTCTTGACGTATTCCAGCATCTGAAGCGCATTACGGCTCGTATTTATGAACAGGGAGTCGCCTTTTTCCACAAGTGTTGCGGCATACTGGGCGATCAGCCGCCGGTACATCTGTATCTCGTTCTGCTCAATGTCCTCCGGAAGTACCGGCTCGGCTCCCCCGTGGAAACGAACCAGAAGTTTTTGATCCTCAAGGTATTGTAAATCTCTCCGGATAGTGATCAGCGACACTTCAAACTTCTGTGCAAGCTCGTCCACCATCACCCTCGGATTCTCTTTTACAGCCTCCAGAATCTGCTTTCTTCTCATTTCCACGTATATACGTTCCCGCTTCATTTACTGCCACCTCACTACTACTTATTTATTTGATGATTCCGCTTTCTTTTAATTTTGTCTCCATCTCCTGCGCGGACATCACATTTTTCAGCGGAATAATTTTAACGCCCTTTTTCTCGGCGTCAGTGAACATGCCCGAAAAATTCTGCGAACAGAGCACCACATCATACTGAACCGCACTGCTCTTCCCCTCTGACAGCGGACAGTGATGCACCATTCCCGGCCTGATTCCGGCCTGTTTCAAAACTTTTTCCAGAGTTCTCTGCGCCATGAGGCTGGTACCCGCACCGTTCGCACAACATACTAAAAATTTTATATTCTGATTTGCCATTTTATTTCTCTCCTCTTAAGACCGGGGGCGAAAACCCCGGTCCATCTGTCTCCATTTTATTATTTTTTTATTAATTTTTCCACTTTTTTCTATTTTGCCGTTACTTTTCCTGCTTTCAGCTCTTTATACGCCTCATAATCTTCAGTCATCAGGAAATATCCTTCTTTATCCATCCTGTACTGAATCTGCGGGATAGCAAACAAAATCACTACCACCAGCGCGAGTCCGCCATAGCTTAAGAACTTCATTGCAACGGTAAATACTGGCCACACAACTGCCCAATCCCACATTCCAAGGTATCCGCCATATGCCGCCATGCCGACCCAGCCTGCGATGAAGGCGGAGCCGAATACCTGACACAACCCGGAAATAAAGGGCAGAATCAGCGCGGCCTTAAGTCCTCCCTTTTCGTTTGCAAAAACTCCGATGCCGGCATTGTCAGAGAATACAGGAACAAAGCCGCATATAACAAGCACCGGACTTTTTAGGAGAACAAGCGCTACGATGGCAAGAATCTGTCCCACGAATCCCGCTATAAATCCCAGTGTGACGGCATTCGAAGCACCAAATCCGAAAATAACGGCGCAGTCAACTCCCGGCACGGCGCCCGGCAGAATCTTGTCAGCGATTCCATGGAAAGATGCGGATAATTCTGCCACAAACGTACGGACGCCGAGCTGTAATATTGCCAGATATACGGCAAAATAGAGGCATGTCTGAATGACATAGAATACCATACTCTGCCCCTCTGCAAGGAATCCTGCCTCTGTCAGGTAATCCCTGCCGAGCACACAGAGGATTGCCCCAAAGAAAATGAGCATGAGAATGGAAGCTGATACCATGTTATCATTGAACATGGACATAAACCCCGGAAGTTCAATATCTTCGATTCTTTTTACTTTTTTCGCCTTATGCTTCTTGTTTTCGTTTCCGAAAAGCTTTCCTGCCAGCCAGTAATTAAGCGCAACGCCGAACATCTGCTGGTGAGCGAGACAGAATCCGGCTCCATCCGTCACTTCCTGACATGGCTTAATTGTCAGATTTGACCCGACCGCCCAGTATGTGCCAAGCAATACTGCCATAACGACGAGCATTCCCACTCTGTTTGTCAAAAGTCCCGGAAGGGCGAACATAATGAGCCAGTAGGCTGTCGCGCTCTGCTGTACCTGTACATGGCCCGTTGTAAAGAGTGCCCGCATCTTTGTCAGCTTCGAAAAACGGACAAGCAGTATATTGACAATAAACGCGATAAACAGCAGAATCATCACATCTCCGAAGCCTTTTCCGAACACTTCCTCCACGCCCGCCGTGACGGCATTCTGTCCAAAATACGGATCTATAACCATAGCGTCCATATTAAATCTCTCACCAAGTCCCACGAGAACTGGGCGGAAATTATTTGTCAGGCCGCTTGATCCGACGGTTAAGATCAGATATCCCACTATTGCTTTCACTGTCCCACCGAGAATGTCATACCACGGTTTTCCCAGAAGTATGTATCCCAACATAACAATCAGGCCTATCATAAATGCTGGCTGCTGCAATATATTTGTCGCAAAATACGACCAGATGTCTAAAAATATATTCATAATGTGTCACCTCTTTTTCTTTTGTTTTTCCCTGTAGAGACGTTGAATCAATCCAAGTATTTTTCCTGAAGCCGCAAAAGCTCCTGTTCTGTCTTTACTTTCGCAAGTTCCTGTACCAGTTCCTCATTACAGAGCATATCGGAAAGCCTGCTCATATTATCCAGATGCCGGTTCGGATCACAGGAGGCCAGTGTGAAAAAAAGCTGTGCGTCCATCTCCTCATTCCCCGGTTCAAAGCTTACCGGTTTTTCCACCTTCATAAATGCGATCTCCGTCTTCTTTACTCCCTTTGCGCCTTCCTGTGAGTGGGGCAGCGCTATATTGGGAGCTACCACAATATATGGCCCGTACTTCTCAATACATGCGATGATCTCTTCCTTATAATTCTCCTCTACCGACCCGTCTGCCTCGAGAACCTCACAGCTTAGACGTATGGCGTCTTTCCAGTCTTTTGCCTCTTTGACAAACTTTACATGATTCTTCTGAACAAATTCTCTTAACATCTTTTTCCCCCTACTATTACAAAAGTGAACGGAACGGAATATTCTGCGGCGCCTCGAAGCAGTCCTCGAATCCCCTTCTGTGGTGGTATGCCTTCTTATCCGCGTCCGCCGGATATACATATTTGCCGCCGACTTCCCATAAAAATGGGTGGAATTCGTATCCCAATCGATCCTTTTTCAGCTCATAAAGCATTTTGATTTCATCTAAGTTCGCCATAAAATTCGTCCACACGTCATGGTGTATGGGGATTACAACCTTACACCTCAGCGCCTCCGCCATGCGCAATATGTCGACAGAGGTCATCTTATCCTGCATTCCCACTGGATTTTCACCATATGAGCCAAACGCCACGTCAATATCGTAATCCTTTCCATGCTTTGCAAAATAAATGGAATAATGGGAATCCCCGCTGTGATAGATATTTCCGCCCGGTGTCTTGAGCAAATAATTCACCGCCTTATCATCCATGTCGTCAGGGCATTTTCCTGTCAGTTCCTCTCTGTCTTCTCCCTGCGAATCTGTAGTTACAAGGCATGTCCTGTCGAACGAATCCAAGGCGATGATTTCCACATCCTTCACCCTGATACGGCTGCCCGGTTTTACTGTGATGCACCTGTCGGAAGGAACGCCCCACTTCTCCCATAATTCCACAGACTTCTTAGGGCCGATAAACGGGACGGGAATTTCCTTTCCATTTTCATCCGTGGTAGTCAGGCCGCTTTTAATCACATGGGCCGCAAATTCCGCGCTCATATGATCCTGATGATAATGTGTTGCCAAAACAGCGTCCACTGACTGAACCGCAAACGGGTCGATGACAAACGGAACCGCTCTTAAATTTGGCTGCATGGCTCTTGCCCCGCACATATTAGCCATCTGATGGCCCGGTTTCATCTTGCCGTCTCCATGTGTCCGTTTGCCGTTTCCGCACCACAGGTCTACGGTCAGATTACACCCGCCGGGCGTCTTAAACCAGATACCCGTGCAGCCAAGCCACCACATCGCAACTGTCCCGGGATTCACTTTTTCCTCCTTGATCTCCTCATTCAGCCAAGTGCCCCACTCCGGGAAGGTGCTCATGATCCAACTCTCTCTTGTGATTTCATCAATCTTGCTCATTAATCATCCTCCTTTTATGATTTTTATGTTTCTTTATCGGAATATTATCATTATTTTATGTTTTTAACAATCGTTTTATATGTTCGATTATTGATTATATGTTTGTTTTAGTTTTTTCTACATTTTGCCTAATTTTTCTTCCTATATTTTATACATGTTGCTGTATTGATAACTGATATCTGAAAATTGATACGACCAAAAAAGAAAAGCAGCCCCATCACACCTGTTCTGTGATGAGGCTGTTCTGCCATACCAATATTCATTTTGTATTATAGGATCAAAAGACAAATCATATCCCGGCCTCTTCCACCGGCTTCATGGTGATACGTCCTTCCCTTTCTTTCGTCTTTTCCTCGCCTTCCTCATCGGGTTCAGGCAGTCCTTTCACCTCACGGAAGATCTTCATAAACTCTTTTCCTGTGATCGTCTCCTTCTCGATCAGGAACGCAGCGATCTTATCGAGCGCCTCCCTGTTCTCCGCGAGAAGCTTCTTTGCCTCCGCGTAAGCGGTCTTGAGCATCTTCATGACTTCCTCGTCGATCTCTGCTGCGGTAGCATCACCGCAGTTTAACACTGCCCTGCCGTCTAGATATTTATTCTGTATGGATTCAAGTCCCATCAGGCCGAATTTCTCTGACATGCCGTACTGGGTAATCATCGTCCGGGCGGTCTTTGTCGCCTGCTCGATATCATTGGCCGCGCCCGTGGTCACTGTGTCAAATACCAGTTCCTCGGCCGCACGGCCTCCGAGAGCCACCACGATCATTGCCTCCAGCTCTTTCTTTGTATTCAGGAACTTTTCTTCCTCCGGCGTCTGCATTACATAGCCAAGCGCGCCCATCGTCCTTGGAACAATGGTGATCTTCTGCACCGGCTCTGTGTTCTTCTGTAGCGCTGTCACAAGAGCGTGTCCCACTTCATGATAAGAGACGATCCGTCTCTCCTCTTTGCTCATGATGCGGTCCTTCTTCTCTTTACCGACAAGAACCACCTCCACCGCTTCAAAGAGATCCTTCTGGCTGACTACCTGACGGCCGTGCTTAACCGCGTTGATGGCCGCCTCGTTGATCATGTTGGCCAGATCAGAGCCGACAGCTCCCGAGGTTGCCAGAGCGATCGCCTCCAGATCCACGCTCTCGTCCATGCGCACATCCTTGGCATGGACTTTCAGTATATCAATGCGTCCTTTCAGATCCGGCTTATCCACGATGATGCGGCGGTCAAAACGCCCCGGGCGCAGAAGTGCCGGGTCAAGAATCTCCGGGCGGTTCGTGGCCGCGAGGATAAGAAGTCCTTTATTCGTGTCAAATCCGTCCATCTCCGCAAGAAGCTGGTTCAGCGTCTGCTCACGTTCGTCGTTGCCGCCCAGCGCTGTATCGCGTGTCTTTCCGATGGCGTCGATCTCGTCGATAAACACGATGCACGGCGCCTGCTGATACGCCTGTTTAAACAGGTCGCGCACACGGGATGCCCCCACGCCCACGTACATTTCTACAAACGCAGAACCGGACAGGGAGAAGAAAGGCACCTTCGCCTCTCCCGCCACTGCCTTGGCCAGCAGTGTTTTACCTGTTCCCGGCGGTCCCACGAGAAGCGCGCCCTTGGGAAGCTTCGCCCCGATTCCACTGTATTTTCCCGGATTATGCAGGAAATCCACCACCTCCTGCAGGGATTCCTTCGCTTCATCCTCTCCAGCTACATCCTGAAAGGTCACTCCGGTCTCCTTCTCCATGTACATCTTGGCATTGCTCTTTCCAACGCCCATCATGCCTCCGCCTTTTGACATCTTCCTGATAAACCATGACAGGACGCGCGCCATCAGCGCGATGGGGAGCACGAGCGTCACAAACAGCTCAAAGAACATCTGGCTCATGGTGTCCGGGACCTCGCCTTTAAACTCCGCCCCTGACTTATAAAGCCTCTCGACCAAGGTGTCGTCGCTTACATAGGCGGTATAATAATCGGGACTGCTGTCCCCGTTTTCGCCCGCAGCGGTCTGACCCCATATCTGGTTTATGACACTGTCCATACTATCCGGCGCGCTCTCCTGCGCTTCTTCCGTGCGCGCCTCGTCTGTCAGCGTGATATAGATACGGTTGCTGCTTAAGCTGACCTCCGCCACCTTTTTGTCATCAACCATATCCAAAAATTTATCATAGCTTATCTCCTCAGGGCCTGACCCCCTCATCAGAGAATAAAAACCCATCACCATAAAAGTGACCAACAGGGTTGTGACGAGGATGATCCCCCAGCCCTGCCGGTTGTTGTTGGGATGATTCTTATTGTTCTGGTTATCCATGTGTTTCCTCCTAAAATCAGCTATTACCATTATAAGTACAGGTTTTGCATAAATCAATAAAAAGATTATGAAAATATTGTAAAACCATGACTTTTTATAGTATACTGGGTACGGAATATGTCCTGAATCCGGCGGGTATCTTCCAAAGTACACAGCCGCCCGGCAAGCAGGATAAATTAAATTATAGAGACATACGAGTGGAGAATGAGAAATGAAAATCGGTTTTGACAACGAAAAGTACTTGAAAATGCAGTCCGAGCACATCCGCAGCCGGATCAATGAGTTTGACAATAAGCTCTATCTGGAATTCGGCGGAAAGCTGTTTGATGATTACCACGCCTCCCGGGTACTCCCCGGCTTCGCTCCTGACAGCAAGCTGCGGCTGCTAAAGGAGCTTAGTGACCAAGCGGAGATCGTCATCGCCATCAGTGCGAAGGATATCGAAAAAAACAAAATCCGGGGGGACTTGGGGATCACCTATGACACAGATGTGCTCCGCCTGATCGACACCTACAGAGAACAGGGATTGTATGTAGGCAGTGTAGCGATCACACAGTTTTCCGGTCAGGAGAGCGCCGTCCTCTTTAAAAACCGTCTGGAGAAGCTGAGCATCCCCGTGTATCTCCACTACGTGATACAGGGATATCCCTCCAATGTTCCGCTCATCATCAGCGAGGAGGGGTACGGAAAGAACGAATATATCAGGACAAGCCGCCCTCTCGTGATCGTGACTGCTCCCGGTCCCGGAAGCGGAAAGATGGCCACCTGCCTCTCCCAGCTCTACCATGAGCACAAGCGGGGAATCAACGCAGGATACGCAAAGTTCGAGACATTCCCTGTCTGGAACCTGCCGCTTAAGCACCCGGTAAACCTTGCCTACGAGGCCGCCACAGCGGATTTAAACGACGTCAACATGATCGATCCCTTCCATCTGGAAGCATACGGGGAGACAACCGTCAACTATAACAGGGACGTGGAGATCTTCCCGGTGCTCAATACGATTTTTGAGAAAATCTACGGGGAGAGTCCTTACAAATCTCCCACTGATATGGGCGTAAACATGGCGGGCAAATGTATCTGTGACGACGAGGTCTGCTGCGAGGCGTCAAAACAGGAGATCATCCGCCGTTATTACGCGGCCTTAAATTCACTGGTCAAGGGAGATTCCTCCGACAAGGAAGCGCAGAAGATCGAGCTTCTCATGAACATGGCAGGCATCACCATCGCGGACCGCAAAGTGGCTGTCAAGGCCCTTGAGCGCTCAAAGGAGACCAACGGGCCCGCCGCTGCGCTTGAACTTGAGGACGGCACCATCGTCACAGGGAAGACAACCAACCTGCTGGGCGCTTCCGCTGCTCTTCTCTTAAATGTTTTGAAACACCTTGCAGGACTTGACCATGAGCTTCACATCATCTCACCGGAGTCCATCGAGCCGATCCAGAAGCTCAAGGTAGACTACTTAAAGAGCAAGAACCCCCGGCTTCACACGGATGAAGTGCTGATCGCGCTCTCTGCCAGCGCCGCGAATAATCCTGAGGCAAGGCTTGCGCTCTCACAGCTTCCGAAGCTGGAAGGCTGTCAGGCGCACACTTCTGTCCTGCTCTCGGATGTG
>ERZ1643251.3304-NODE-3304-length-15053-cov-4.634485_pt1 | contig 15053 bp, 6 predicted proteins | sample MGYA00579261_ERZ1643251 | MGnify/ENA primary metagenome ERZ1643251 (study PRJEB29033, sample SAMEA4952267) | chicken gut metagenome | biome: Broiler Chicken; feature: Gastrointestinal Tract; material: Caecum | place: Ireland | collected 2018 | study: Broiler...
TCATAGGCGTACTCTTCCACGTTGCCGTTTTGCTTGTACACCTTATAAAGCGGCGGCATGCCGATGTAGACATGCCCCGCATTGACAAGCGGGCGCATGTAGCGATAGAAAAACGTGAGCAGAATGCAGCGGATATGAAATCCGTCCTGGTCGGCATCCGAGAGGATGATGACCTTGTGATAGTTGAGCTTGTCCAGATTAAAGTCGTTTCCGACGCCTGCACCGAGCGCCGAGATGATCGTGCGGATCTCCTCGTTGGCGAGCACCTGATCGAGACGCTTTTTCTCCACGTTCAGCGGTTTTCCGCGAAGGGGAAGAATGGACTGGTATTGTCTCACGCGCGCCTGTTTCGCCGTTCCGCCTGCAGAGTCGCCCTCGACGATGAACAGCTCGTTAAGCTCGGGTTTTCTTCCCGAACAGGCGGCAAGTTTTCCGACAAGCGTCAAAGAATCGATGCTGTTTTTGGCGCGCGCAGTATCCTTTGCCTGACGCGCCGCGATGCGCACGCGGGCAGCGCCCTGCGCCTTTTTGACGATATCGTCAAACATCTTCTTGTTCTTTGCTTCGCCCGCAAGAGACCTGAGCCCCTCCACGACACAGCTCTCCACCGGCGAGCGCGCCTCGGGATTGCCAAGTTTTGTCTTGGTCTGACCCTCAAACTGCACGTTCTTCATCTTGATGGAAAGAACGGCGGTGAGTCCTTCGCGGAAGTCGTCGCCGAGCAGGTTGGCGTCCTTGTCTTTGAGCAGCTTGTTATCACGTGCATAGTCATTGAGCATGCGCGTGATCCCGCCGCGGAATCCCATTTCATGATATCCGCCCTCGGGCGTCGGGATATTGTTGACGAACGAGAACAGGCTCTCCGTAAAATCTCCCGTGTGCTGAATGGAAAATTCCACAAGAATGCCGTCACGCTCTCCCTTGTAATAGATGGGCTGAGGGTAAAGTTTGCTCTTCCCCTCGTTGAGATAGGAGACAAAGTCCGCAATCCCGCCCATGTAGCAAAAAGTTACCGAATAAGGTTGCGTCGCTCCCGCAAGGTCGAGCTGTTTTGTCTGATCGTCCTCTTCCCCAACGTAATCGTTGGCAGTGATCCGCTCGTCCGTCAGGGTGATGGTAAGCCCCTTGTTGAGGAACGCAAGCTCTTTGAGCCTGTGCGAGACTGTGGACAGCTGAAACTCCACTGTGGAGAATACCGTATCATCGGGCATGAAGTGCACGAAAGTCCCGTGCTGAGATTTGGAACACTTGCCCGTCTTGTGAAGCGGCGCAACAGGAACCCCCGACTCAACTTTATTTTTGTCCTTGTCGAAATAGGAATGGAAGCCCATCTCCCAGGTATCGCCGTCCTTGTTGACGCGCACATTCAGCCATTTGGACAGTGCGTTCGTAACCGAGGCGCCGACGCCGTGCAGACCGCCCGAAAAGGAATAGTTGTGCTCGTCAAACTTACCGCCCGCATGGAGCTGCGTGAAAACGACCTGAACGCCCGAGACCTTCGTCTTGGGATGAATATCTGTGGGAATGCCTCTTCCGTTGTCCTCAACGGAGGCACTGCCGTCCTTATAGATGCGCACGTCGATCCTGTCGGCATAGCCGTTCGCCGCCTCGTCAATGGCATTGTCCACGATCTCCCACAGGATGTGATGAAGCCCCCTTGTCCCCGTCGAGCCGATATACATTCCGGGGCGCAGACGCACCGCGTCAAGTCCCTCGAGAATGGTAATATCGCCCGCATCATAATGATCTTCTTTATGCCGTTCTGCCATAGCTACCTCAAAAAATTGCAAAGACTGTTTCTTTAATTGTACCATATTTTGCGGTCAAAGGCAAGACGTTTGGGCAATATTTAGTGTATTTTGGCGAAATTTACAAGATCAAAGCAGCCCTCCCGCCGTTTGAAAACGGCGGGAGGGCTGCAATCTTTTTCTCCTCTCCGAGCGGTTCAGTCCGTTAAAATACGCCGAAAGCGGACAATTATTTCCCGAACATCACGCGTTCGCTGGAGAGCAATTTTGCAATAATGAAAACAAAGACGGCAGTATAGACGAGATTGAGTCCGAATGCGACGAGACATTCCCATACAACGGGCGCTCCGGTCAAAATCCCCTGCATGGTAACGACAACGTTGAGTACGGGAATGGCGACCGCCCAGCTTCCGATTCCCGAAACGAACGCAGACACAATCGAGAGCACCATCATGAGGATCATGAGAATGCTTGTATATCCAGATGCCTCCTTTACAGTGCGCGAGAGCGTGGAAACGGTTGCAATCGCAGAGACGATGAGCGGTACGACGGAGATAATGAGCAAAAACATGAGGATATAGCCGAGAGCACCGATTCCTGCGACCGCGACGTCCACCGAAATTCCCATGAGCGTAGGAAGAGAGAGTACGACGCCCAAGAAGCTGGAAGCCGCGCCGATGAGCGAGACGCAGGAGAGCGGAAGCACTTTTCCGAGGGCGATATCCGTGCGGCGGGCGCTGGTGACAAGAATGGTCGCAAGCGTGCCGCGCTCCTTCTCGCCCGCAACCGATTCCAGCGTGACGGACATGCAGGCAGAAAAGATAAACACGACGATAAGGAAGGGCAAAAGCCCCGCCATGACGCTGCGCGCAACACCCGAAGCATCGGCAGAATCGCTCATGGTAAAGACGAATGTTCTGCCGTAGTTATCCAGGATGGTGCCCGCGAGCGTAGCAAACGCACTGCTTGCCTTTTCCTCCGAGTTATAGGCAAGGTCAGCTGAAGGTGCGGGATGTTCGCCGATGCCTGCGATCGCCTCGTCAAAGCCTTCACTGAACGTAAGAAGCGCCGTCGCTTCTCCGCTGTTTACCTTTTCGAGCGCCTCATCGGCAGTCTGCACGCCTTCCGCGGGCAGGGAGACGAACTCCGCCGTCCAGCCGCTTTGTTTGATTGCAGTATCGATCGTCTGCACTACGGCGGATTCGCCCGAGACATACACTTTGAATGCATACTGCTCCGCCTCTGCACCGCCGAAGATGGCAGAACCCATAACGGAGTAAATAAAGTAGATGAGAATTCCGGGAAGGATCATCGTGACAAGCAGTTTGGGATCCCCGAAAAAGCGCGCGAATTCCTTTTTTATGAGCGCAAGAAGTTTCATACAATCTCCCCCTTGACACTGCGATAAAGTGAAAAGAATGCGTCCTCGAGGCTCTTTTCGCCGCATACGTCCGCGAGTTTTCCGTCCGCCGCCATCTTTCCGTCAATGATGATCCCGACCCTGTCGCACAATTTTTCCACCAAGGAGAAAATATGCGTTGACAGAAGAATGCTCTTCCCCATCGCTTTGAGTTCCAAAAGGAAATCGGTGACGACCTTTGCCGTCAGAACGTCAAGCCCGTTGGTAGGTTCGTCAAAGATGACCACGGCGGGGTCATGCACGATGGAGACAACGAGCGAGACCTTCTGCAGCATACCCGTGGAAAGATCGCGCACCTTGACTTCGGCAAAGCGGTCAATTCCGAACCGCTCAAACAATTCCCGTTTGCGCTCGGCAAGCGCCGATTTCTCTACGCCGTGCATTGCGCCGAAGAAGTCGAATAAGTAAGAGGGCGTGAAGAAATTCTCCAGCTTGAGTTCGCTGGTCATAAACCCGATGGCGTCGCGCACCTTCTCGGGCTCACGCGTCACTGAATGTCCGCACACATATGCGTCGCCCGAATCGGGACGGATCAGCGTGGAAAGCATTCTGAGCGTCGTCGTCTTGCCTGCGCCGTTGGGCCCCAAAAGTCCGTAAATCTCCCCGCGATACGCGGAAAACGACAATCCGTCTACAGCGACTTTGCGCGAAAAAGCTGCGCGCTCCAGCCGCTGCTGTTTACGTGAGAGCGTGAACGTCTTGCGCAGGTCCTCTGCGCGCACGATCTCATCCGATGCGTCGAAAAGCGAATCGGTTTGCATATCAGTCTCCTTCAAGTTGTCTTTTTTTTGTTTTATCCTTTTTTTCTGCGGCGAAGACTTGCCGTCAGGACATTGAGTCCCGCAAACAACACCGCCGCGCAGACCAGCACCACAAACATGGCGGGAATTCCGACTTCCGCGCCGAAGAAATCAAACGTGAACGAGAACTCCCCTTTCAGCGTTTCGGCAAAGACAGGTGAGAGATTTTCGGAGATCCGCTCCAGCGCGCCGCGCATCATGAAGTTTCGGAAGAGCCCCGCCGTATAACTCCCCGGAATAAAGAAAGTGAATTTCTGAATAGCGTCGGGGAAATAAGTGATCGGCATGTACGCGCCGATGAGAAAGCCGATGACCGTTCCCAATATGACGTTGAGTGCCGTGAACGCACCCTGCGAGCGGAAGAACCCCACAACAAAGACGAGGAGCGTCGACGAGGAAATGACGGAAACGATGAGCGTACCGATACAGCCGAACACGTCTGCAACGCTCAAAAGCCACATCCCCGATGCAGCGAGCCAGATGAAGCATACGGCAAGCACAATGGCGCCGATGACGAGCCCCGCCGCCAATACCGAACAAAAGTATGCGGCAGGCGTCACCCATCTTGCAACGGGCGAGACCATGAGATCCGCCGAGATTCCGCGCGTTTTGTCCTGGATCATGATCCCGCAGGCGCACAGCGGAACGGTGATACAGGCACAGGACATCGCGCCTGCAAGCATCCAGCTGTCGCAAAAAGCGCCGAGCTCCTCTCTGCCGCCCGTCACGCCCATGCTCTCCAGCGCGCTTAAAAGCCCGTCCTCCTGCACCCTTCCCAAAAAGAGAATATAAAGAGCTAGCACAATGAGCGGAGCAAGCAATGAGAAAAAGACGTTCGCCTTATCTTTGAGGAAAATTTTAAGATTGCGGCGGGTCAGAAGCCAAAGTGCATAGCCGTTCATTTCACACCCCCGTCTGTAAGTTTCTTGCCCGTAACCGCGAGGAATACGTCGTCCATATCCCCTTTGACAAATTCAAAGTCGGCGGCAAGATCGGGATATTTTGCAAGAAACGCCCGCGCCTCCTGTGCCGACATCGACGCACGCAATCCGCCGTTTGCCTCTTCAAAACAAAAGCCCGTCGTCTGCGGAATCTCACCTTTCAAACCGTACAAATATAAATAATTGCGCGAATAGATATTTTTGAGACGGGCGGGCGTATCGTCCGCGACGATCTCTCCCGCATCGATGATGACGACACGGTCCGATGCGTTCGCCTCCTCCATGTAATGCGTCGTAAGAAAGACCGTCATGCCCATCTCACGGCGCAACCTTGACACCGTCTCCCAGACGCTCTTCCTCGTCTGCGGATCGAGCCCCGTGGTCGGTTCGTCGAGGAACAAAAGCCGCGGCGCATTCACGAGCCCGCGCGCAATGTCCGCACGCCTACGCTGACCGCCCGAGAGTTTTCCGAAGGGACGATCAAGAATGTCTTTGAGATCGAGCAGTTCGTCCAGTCGGGCAAGGCGTTCCTGCCACTTCTTTCCGCGCATCCCGTAGCACGCCGCGCGCACCGTCAGATTTTCGCGCACCGTGAGCAGATCATCGAGCAGGCTCCCCTGAAAAACGACGCCCAACAGCGGACGAATGTGATTCGCCTGCGTATCCAGGTCATACCCCGCAATGCGCACAGTTCCCGCATCCTTTTCAAGCAAGGTACAAAGAATGTTGACCGTTGTGCTTTTCCCTGCCCCGTTCACGCCGAGAAAGGAAAACATTTCTCCTTGTTCCACCGAAAAGGAAATATCGCGCACCGCCTTTACGTGTCCGTACGACTTTTCAAGACGTTCCACTTCTATTATTTTTTCAGGCATTTGTTCCTCCTGTTTTTCGTCCGCATCCTCGCCGCCTCAAAGAAACGCAAATACTGCAGACAACAAATGTCTTTTTGCTCCGACCGCCTTCATTATAGCAATAACATTTGCACAATGTCAATCTTATGAACGAGACGAATGAGAATTTCAGCGCAACGCTTCGTTTCGGGTCAGGTTACATAATATGTCCCGTAATAATTCCGAAATTTTATATCGGTAACATCCTGCTTAAATATAACAGATTACCCCCCCCCGTCAAGCGTTTCGCGCTCAATCTAAAGAAATTTTATGAGACAATCGTTATTTTTTGAAAACTTTTCTTGGTTCCCATGAAATGCAAAAAAACACCTTGACTTTCCATGGGGACGCTGTATAATAGACAAAAATACAGGGAGACCTGCATCATGAAATTAAATGAAATCAACTTGCGCGATCCTTATATTCTGACAGAGAATGGCGTCTGCTATCTGTACGGCACAACGGGCGGCAGCTCAAGCTGGAGCGGAAAGGCACAGGGCTTTGACGTCTACGTCAGTGAGGACGGAGAAAATTTTATCAAAAAGCCTGTTTTCCGTCCAAATCCCTCCTTCTGGTCGGATGAAAATTATTGGGCGCCCGAGGTACATAAGATCGGCGGGAAATTCTTTATGTTTGCCTCCTTCTTCCGTGAAGGCGAACATCGCAAGTCACATATTCTCGTATGTGATACGCCTGACGGCACCTTTATTCCCCTTCCTGCGCCGCTGACGCCTGAAAACTGGGATTGTCTTGATGCGACCTATTTTGAAGAAGACGGAAAGAAATACACGATCTTTTGCCATGAATGGACGCAGTGCAAAGACGGCGAAATGGTACTTGCCGAGCTTGACGAAAATCTTTCGATCAAAGGTCAGGTCCGCGTTCTGTTCCGTGCCTCGCAGGCGCCGTGGACGCGGGGATTTGACGGCGGAAACTTCATCACAGACGGCCCCTTCCTGCACCGCATGAAGAGCGGAAAACTGCTGATGCTCTTCTCAAGCAGCGGAGAGCACGGATATGCGATGGGCATGGCAACAGCCGATCGCATCGAAGGTCCCTGGACGCACTGCAAAGACCCTCTTATCAGCCAGGACGGCGGGCACGGCATGCTCTTCCAAAAAGACGGAAAGCTGTTCGTGACTTACCATATGCCCAATCACCCGTCAGGTGCAGAACGCCCCTATTTTGCCGAAGTCATCGAAGAAGGCGACCGACTCGTCCTTGCAAAATAATCCTGTAAAATATGGAATACTATGGAGCTCTTGTTCAGATGCTCCTCTAGATTCTATAAAATTCTCAAGCCCGCCTGCAAAGCAGGCGGGCTTGGCGTTATCAGTCTTTTATACATTTTATCGGAAATTGCAACAGCCTAATCAGATGATCGCAGGCTGAAAAAAACCTGCAGAAACAACCGTTTCTGCAGGTTTTTTGTTACTTCTTTTTCCTGATGGCGCGCCCGCCTGTCAGAAGGATCATCTTGACCGCATCCATGGAGAAATCATGCGCCTCCACGATGAGCGGTTTATCGATATATCCCCTTGCGAGCACCTTCAGATAGTCCACATCCTTTGCGACCAGTTTACGGGCGCGTACCGCTTCCAGCGTCACGACCTCATTCGGCTGGAAGTTGCGCGAAAGCGTATCGATATTGATAATGCCGCGCTTGACGCGCACTTTGCGCTCTTCTGCCGCTTCTTTTACAGGAACAGGCTCGGACGGCGTCTGCATCGGCTGCGTTTCCGCGTCAGGCTCCTGCAGCTGCTCAGGTTGAGGCTGCGGCATCTCCTCTTCTTCAAGATACATTGCCGCAACTTCGTCCGAGAGCGCCGATTGCGCTTCACGCATGGAGATCTTTTCACGGATGAGCGTTGCAATATCTGCCTTGACGATCTGCGCATCCTCGGAGAGCTCCTTATTGGAATACAGCTTAACCAGCTTTTCCTCAATGAGCTCTTCCGTCGTCTGATAAGGAAGGCGGAAGCTATGATGTTCGACTTCTTCCTGGCGCAGTCCGTACTGCGCGGCAACCTGCGCAAAGAGATACTTTGCATAGCTGAGCTTGCGCTGCGAAAATACCTTTAAAAGCATCGGCGTCTTTTCATAACGCTTGATCTCGGACATGTCCTTTCCGCGATACTTGGTCTCTTCGTACTGCTTTGGATCGAGCGCAAACGCAACACAGAGTTTCCTGCCCTTGAACAGGACACAGGCAAGCGTTTTTCTTCCCGAATAAACACGCACCTGTCTCCAGCTCTCCCGCGTCTTGACCTGGGGATAAGAGCTGAATTCGTCCATGAGCTGTCCGAACCGCTCCTGCGTCTCCTCGCCAGACTGGATGAGCTTTGCACGGAAGCTGTAATTATAGCGAACCAGGATTTTCCGTCCGTCAATGACGGTCACATTCGATTCAATGCTCCCGACATTCTCATCCTCGGGCTCTTCGTCCTCCTCGTCCTCTTCATCTTCCTCTTCCTCGGGCTCCTCCGCGACAACCGCAACCGCAAGCTCCGCATCCTCCTCGGGCGTCTCTTCGACGGGCTCTTCCTCGGGGACAGGGATTTCCTCGGGTGTCTCCCCGACGGGCTCTTCTTCGGAAACAGGGACTTCCTCGGGCATCTCCTCGACAGGCTCTTCTTCGGGAGCAGGAACTTCCTCGGGCGCTTCCTCAACGGGCTCTTTCCTAGATGCGGAAACCGTCTCCGTTTCTTCCGTCTTATTTTTTGCTGCACGGCGGGAATACAGGACGATATCGATCACCAAGAATGCCGCAACTGCCGCCGCAAGGAGCGCAACGCCTGCAATCTGCCACTCGGTAATGGCGAGCAATCCGAACAGCACCGGTGCAGCAACACTTGCCGTCACTGTTTTTCCGCTCTGCTGCGGGGCGGGAGCGCTGTCTGCGCCGCCCCGCACGTCATCGGAGGGAGTTTCTTCCCCGTCATTGTTCCCATCGTCATTTCCGTCATCGTTTGCGTCGTCGTTTGTGTCATCGTCTCCGCCCTTGCCGCCATTGGCGCCTCCGGACAAGAAGTAGGCGGCAAGAACGATCAACTCGATGAGGAGCGCCGCACCAAGCGCAATCATCACCCAGAAAATGGGATCGAGCCCGTTTTGGACGATCGTCCATTCAAGCAAAAGATTGTCTGTCGAGCCGTTGCTCCATGCATAGTTGTCAGCATCGCGCAGGTACAATGTTACGCCGTAAGTGCCCTCTTCCATCGCCTGGAGCAGAATACTTCCGTCTGCGCCCGGAACAAGCCCCGTACCTGCCACCGCTTCCAGGACACCGACCAATCTCAAATCGATCGGAATCAGGATGCGCTGTTCTTCCCCTGTCTTTTCCGTGCTGACCGTCAAAGGTGTATCGTCGCTGTCAATGGCAGGCAGGGCAACAACGGCACGCGCGATCGTAAAGGCCGTCGCGGTTGCCTGTGAATCCAGGGAATAATTCTGCGAGCTGATGACTGCGCGAACGCTGTAGCTGCCTGCAAAGACGGGAGCCTCGGTGGAATACCACGTCGAACCGTTGTTGGCAGTGCCGCTGTAAACAAGCGAAATACTCAGCGTCTCTCCTGCGACCACACCGGAAAGGATCTGTGCCGTTGCCGTCTTTGCGGTGCCGTCGTAGGTCAGATTTTCATGAAGCGTGATTCCGACCTCAACGACAGCGGGCAAGATCTCAAGCGTACCGCCTACAAATTCAATGGCGTAGTTATCGTTCTCCCAGCTTGCCGAGATGGTATACGTGCCCGCATTCCAATCCCCTGTGGGATCGGCTGCGGAGAGCGTGATGTTGAGATTTGTGAACTCACCCTGCGTCTCTATCCGATATGCACTCTGATCGAGTTCGGGCATCAAACCGCTGTAGAAGAACTCCTGCGGCAAAATGCGCACGACAATAGAGGCAGAAAGCATCGTAAGCAAAGTCTGCGTTTCCCTAAGGGCATAGTTTGCATCGGGCGTGACAAAGGAAGCAGTCGCCGAATACTCTCCTACATCGCGGAAAATCTTTCCTTCTCCGATCGTCACGGCAAGTTCACAGTGCGCATCGTTGACGTCAATATAATATGCCGTGACCGTCTGTTCGCTGCCGTTATAAGTGAACTGCGTTTTGTCCCAATGAACATTGACCGTTCTCGCCTGAATGATCAGCTTTGCGGTACGCGTCCAGTCGGGAGAAACATAGTTCTTGCTTGCGGAATGCAATGTGACGGTGATCTCATATTCGCCCGCATTGCGCAGCTGGAAAGGCGTTGCACTGTTCTGTCCGTCAAGGGTGTATTCTGCCGTCACCCCGATCCCGTCAAGCCCGACGGGGAGCGTTCCGGACAATGCGATCACGTAGTCGGCGCCATTGAACACGTGCGTTTCGCCTGCAAACGAAAGTCCCGAAAGGTCGTATTCCGCCTGCGAAATCGTATATTCGAGCGGCTCGGAATAAATCTGAGCATAATCATCCGTACCTGCCACATAGGCGCGGACATAATACGTGCCTGCATCTGTATACGGCTCGAAATGATGATCCGCAGGAAGTTCGCTTCTCTTGGAGGAATAGACGTATACGATCTGCGCATCGTCAATCGTCTCCCCTCCGATCGTCAGAACCGAGCCGACAGGCGTCTTTGCCGTATTGTCATAGACCCATCCTGCAAGCGTAGGAATGCTGACAACAAGTCCGTCGGACGCCTGCGCCTGCCTGATCTGCCAGGCAACCTGCGCATCAGCCGTCCCTTCCGAAAGCGTATTCCAGCGATAGTTGGCGGTATCTGCGAGCCGGAACGTGACGACATAATCCCCTGCGTGCTCCGCCGTGTAGACGTTCTCCTCCGCCAGAGATACCACTCCGTCATAGGCTGCGTTGAGCGCTTCGAGCGCCTGCTCTGCCTGCGTCTGCACCGACTGCTCCGTACCGTTATAGAAGAATCCGTCAAGCACGGGAACTTCCACAATCTTTCGTGCGACAGTGAAGCCGTCAAGCACTGCCGTCATTGTGTAGTTGCAAGTCATGCCTTCTACACTCTGTGCCAGCGTGAGCGTTACAGAATAGTTCCCTGCCAGCGTCGGGACAATGCTCCCGCGGTAGCTCGTCGTGCCGTCAAATGCCGTACCGCTGTAGGTCCAGACAAAGAACGGATCGAGCGCCGTTTCACGCGTATCGCCGTTCGCCAGAGCACTGACAGAAACAATGCTTGCGGGCGTGATCGTCTCGCCGTATGTTCCGCCGCCTTCGTCGATGTTCACGGTCACCTGTCTGCGCGCAACCGTATAGACGCCGTTCGTGAAGGTAAGCGAATAGTTATGAGCACGTTCGCCCTCTGCTCTTCCGCAGATAGCATATGTACCCGCATTGACTTTTTCGCCCAATCCTTCAATGTAGAGCGTGTAGACGAGCGCAGCGTCATCGGGAAGGACAACATTTTCCCTTGCACTCAGTGCGGGCGAAGCAATATCCTCGTCCCCATACGTGGCCTGCGCGTTATCGATGGTCACTTTAACGGCAAGCCGATCGATAAACAGCGTTTGAGAAGCATCCGAAAGACGATAGTTCGCATCCGTGCATACGGCAGTCGCCTGATAGCCCTCTTCACGGTAATCCATGAATGCGCCGTCCGCAATGTTCACTGTAAGCGTCTGACGACCCTCGTTCACATCGAGGAAGTAGGCAGAGACCTGCTGTACCTTGCCGTTATAGGTGTAATGCGTCTGTTCCCAGACAACCGATACTTCACGCGCCGCAATGCAGATCTCAACCGAGACTGCCTCGGGGGTTTTGTAGTTTCCGCTCTTGGTCGAGAACGTCGCAGTGCGCGTCACCGTTCCGTCCGAAACATCGGTCACTTCGCCGCTGTATGCGACCTTGAGCCCGATCCCGTCCAGACCGTTGGGAAGCGCGGCGATCTCAGGCGCATGCGCTTTTCCGTCATAGACATAGCTGTATACGCCTTCCGTCTGCGTCCAGTCCGCAAGATCGAACACCAATCCCGACAGATCGTAGTCGGCACGCTCTATCGTGAAGGAGACAGATTCCGATGTGACTGACGCATAGTTCGCCGTCTGCGTCGTTACACCGTGCACGCGGTAGCTGCCTGCAACGGCGGGTTTTCCTTCCTCGGCGCTCCAAGTGCCGTCGTTGGAAGTTCCCTCATAGTAGTACGTGATCTGTGCATCTTCGGGCAGAGCGCTTACTCCGCCGCTCACCGCGTAAACGGGACTGTTTGCCGCACGTCCGTATGTCCAGCCGTCAAGCGTCAAGCTGAGCGTATAGGACGCCCTCAAAATGTAGAAATACACCGTCTCCGTTGCCGCCTGATAGTTTGCCGACTGCTTCACAGATGCCGTCAGACTGTAATATCCTGCGCTCTCGGGAGCCTCTTTCTGATTTGTCCACGGGGTTCCGTCATACACGGTCACCGCATTGTACAAGTAATCGACCGTCTGCTCGGCCTCGCCGTAGCCGCTCACCTCGGGAACGCTTGCCGCCTGCGAATATGTCCAGTCCGCAATGTGTACGCTCAGCGTGACGTTCGCGCGGGCAATCGTGAATGCGACCGCTTCGGTACGGTATGCCGCATAGTTTGCCGTCTCGCCGATCTCGGCATAGACCGTATAATTTCCTGCAAGCGTCGGTTTTCCGTCCGCAGACGTCCAGCTTCCGTCATTGGAGGCGCCGCCGTAAGTGTACGTCACGCTTCCCGTTCCCGGGTTTGCCGTGACGGAAGGCTGCGCGTCCCCCTCTCCGTACGTCCAGCCCTCAATCTCGACTGCGCTCGCAAACGAAGCTCTTGCGATCTCAAAGGACTCTTCAAAGTCTGCCGCCTGGTAGTTCTGATTGCCCGTGAACTTCACCGTGACGGTATAGCTTCCCGCAAGCGTGGGCGCCGAAGAGCTCTGTGTTTCGTTCCACGTCCCGTCGTTGGACGTACCGCTGTAAACCACGGTATACTCGCCCTCCGCAAGTCCCTCGATCGTGATCACGGGAACTTCGCCATAGACGTTGTTGGTTACCCCGACCGTCACATCGAGCGAGTCACCCGCCGCCTTTGCGATCGTGAAGGAGACAGATACGCGCTGACCGTCTGCCATAAGCCATGCTTCGTCGTAGTTCTTTCCGTCGCCCGCGACGTATGCCGCAACATAGTACGTGCCCGCATCCGTCGGAATGACATCGCACTCCTGCACGAGCTGTGCATCGCGGAAATACTTGTAGACGACACGGAGCACGCCTGCACGCCCCGCAAAGCCTGCCGTCACACCCGAAGGAGACGCTGTCTTCTCTTCGCCGTATGTCCAGCTGTTGTTTGCAAGCGTCAGTGTTCCCTCGAACTGCGGCACGCCCTTTGCGATCGTCCAGACAATCTCACGCTCGCCCGTTCCGCCCGTTTCGTCATTCCAGACATAGTTGGCGTTGATGATGGTCAGCGTACCCGTATAGGCCCCCGCATTTGTCGCGACAGCGTAGATGCCTCCGCTGTCCGTACCGATGGTAAGTCCCGAGACCCACGTGATGCCCGACTGATAACTCACCACCCTGTTCCTCTGTTCAAGACCGTTGTAGTCGGTTGAACTGTTTTCAAAATAAGGAACGGCGATCTTCTTCGGTGCGATCGTGAAGGTTTTTGTATCCGACGCTTCGCCATAGGAAGTTGTTGCAAGCACCGTGACTGTCACGGTATACTCACCCGCATCCGTTGGAACGGTGGACGAACGATATTCCCCGTCCGTCGACTCGAACAGATAGACATACGTTCCGGGCGCCGTGACGGTAAAGGAGATGAACAGATCTTCTGCAGAATCTTCCACGCCGATGATCGCTTCCTGCGCCAGCCCGTCCGTATCGCCGTACGTCCAGCCGCCATCTCTGATCGTCACCGTGATGCTGTTCGCCTCAGCCGAAATGTTGAACGTAAACGTCTTTTCCGTCCCGTCCTCCATATCTGCCCAGCGATAGTTTTCCGCATCGGTGAGGCTCAGAGTGATACTGTATCCTCCCGCCTGCGTCGCCGTGATCTGCGGATATTCTGTCGCGGCATAGCTCAAAGAGCCGCCGCCCGCGTTGGTGATGTACGCAAAGTAGGTCGTGAACGCATTTGCCATCCAGTGCTCGCCTTCAATGCGCGAATCGGAAATCTGAAGCGTATTGAGCTGCTCGGAACCGCTGTACATGAGCGAATTTCCGCCCGACCACACCAAAGTCACGGTATATTTCGCAACGTTCACGGGGCATTCGAATGTATCCCCGTCCGCATCGCCGTAGTCGTACGCTCCGTCATAAAGCAAACCTGCGACCGTGAATCTGACCGTATAATCGCCTGCGCCGATCGAGCGCGCCGCGATCTTCTGCTTGAACTCCGTTTCGGTCGCCGCGACCAGTTCCTCGCCCTGATAGAAGCCTGCAAGCTCCGCCGAACCGAACTTGACGCCGATGGGCGTGATGTTCTTGTCGTCGGCCGTGACGCCGTATTCAAGATTACTCCAAAGATATTCCTGCGTCACCTTGTTCGCGGCAGTGTTGATGTCCACAGTAAATGCGAACGTCTTGCGCTCGTAGCACTCGATGCCGTCCGAGGTTTTTGCAACGACGTAGAAGTAGTACGTCCCGCTCTGGGCAACATGCGTGACCATGAATTCTTTGACAGACGTGCCGTTTTGCGTATCTTCCGCATCCTTCGTGACAAAGTATTCGAGCGTCAGTCCGTTCAGATACGCCGCCGACAATTCGTTGGTCAGTTTATAGGAATCGAGCGCGCGGTGCGCCTTGGCGTCGTAGAAGGTCCCTTCCCCGCCGTACCCCGCATAGGTGAAATCCTCTTCCGTAAAGTCAGCTTTTGTAACGGTGTACTCGCCCGCATTGCCTGTTCCCTCATAATCGGCGTTCCCCGTAAAGGTCACGGAATAGTTTCCGCTCTCCAAAAGCTTTCCGTAAACGACATAGCTTCCGACGGGCGTCGCCGTCGCGATCGAAACCGAGGTCGCAAGCGCAATGACAGGTTTTTCGCCGCCCGTCAGCGTCTCGCCGTTGGGACCTGCGTCCTTATTCGCCGCCGACAGCGCGGAGCCTTCGGCAAGCGCTGCCGCAAGTGCGGACTGCGCGTTCCCGTAGACGGAGGAGACATCCCCGATGTTCACCGTAATCACGCGTTTTTCGACGGTAAATTGACCGTTTTCACCGCGGCTGCCCGTAAATGTGATGACATAGTTCCCGAGCACACCCTTCTCGGAGGACGCGACGGCGACGAGGAAATACTTCCCTGCAC